>Ga0134128_10003236_pt1 | contig 19882 bp, 15 predicted proteins | sample KB31754_FD_96462 | JGI IMG/M metagenome (GOLD analysis project Ga0134128, IMG submission 96462) | Terrestrial soil microbial communities with excess Nitrogen fertilizer from Kellogg Biological Station, Michigan, USA - KB3-175-4 | ecosystem: Environmental > Terrestrial > Soil > Unclassified ...
CTCTTTACTTCCGACGGGAGTTGGGAAGCCGCTACCGTTTTGGTTTGCGTCTTCCGTCTCTGCGGTCCACAGCTTGTTTTTTGTTCGGTGAGCTATCAAGTCTTTTCTAGAAGATATCGCCCGCAGACATTTGAGGAACTTATTGGGCAAGGATGCGTCGCAACCACGCTGCGGAATGCTATACAGCTTCAGCGCCTCGCTCAAGCCTATCTTTTTGTTGGACCACATGGGGTTGGAAAGACTTCTGTTGCTCGCGTTCTTGCCAAGGCGCTGAACTGTGTAAAAGGCCCCACAGTGGACCCATGTGGGACCTGTAGTTCCTGTATAGAAATCGCAGAAAGTCGCTCACTGGACGTATTGGAAATTGATGGGGCAAGCAATAATGGCATAGAAAATGTCCGAGAACTCCGTGAGAGTGTTGCTTTTTCTCCTGTACGAGGTCCGTTTAAGATCTACATCATCGACGAGGTACACATGCTTTCGTCTGGGGCGTTCAACGCATTACTGAAGACCGTGGAGGAACCTCCTTCACACGTGAAGTTCGTCTTTGCCACGACAGAAGCTCATAAGGTGCCTCCCACCATCATCAGTCGGTGTCAACGCTTTGATCTAAGGCGTATTCCAGCACAGTTGATTACTACCCATTTGAAAACTATTGCTTCCAGGGAAGAAATTGATGTGGAGGAAGAGGCTCTAGGAGCTATTGCTGCTGCTGCGGAAGGGAGCTTGCGAGATGCTGAGTCCATGCTAGACCAGGCAGTCGCCTTCTGTAGCAATCGAGTTACAGAGTCCGATGTTCTGTCGATTTTTGGGCTGACGTCTATTCACACTGTCATCAACCTTTCATCTCTGGTCCTCCGCAGGAAAACTAAAGAAGCACTAGAACTAGCTGTTGATCAAGCAAATCGTGGTTGTGCTCTTTCCCACCTGCTCGGAAGTTGGATTACATGGCTACGCGGTGTACTTATTCAGCAAGTGACGCCAGGTGCCTCCACACATCCGGCTGCCCAGGAGCAAGCGTCGTACATACAGCAAGGAAAGCTCCTTGAATTGCTTGATCTCCTAGTAGAAGAGCAATCCCATATGAAGTGGGCTACCGATACCCAGCTACAAATGGACATCGCAATTATCAAAGCAGTACATTTGCTCGAGTGCGCTAGTCTGGATGATGTGCTGACCACCCTCACCGCTATATCCAGAGAGACAGCTACTCCCATCCTTCCCCCTCCAGGCATACTTTCTTGCTCAAAGAGACCAGAAGGGAGGGCGTATCTATCCAGTGAAAATAGCCCAAATATGGAGAAAGATGGATCAAATCCCATACAGCAATCCGATAATGCTCAAGCCATCTGGGAAGCAGTCATTGCAGAAGTAATGGAGCAGGGATCCATTAGATTTCGTTGGTTGGAGGAGGGCCAGGCCATTTCTCTCGAAGAAAACATATTACGTGTGCGCTTCCAAAGATCTTTCAGAGCACAGTTTAATTCCACCTTTTGGGCAGATATCCAGCCTATAGTTGAGAAACACCTTTCAAAAAGAAGAGGGGTTCCAACTCGTCTTACCATCGAACTGGTAGAGGGCTTCTCCTCTAAAAAAGAAGATCCCCCATATCGTACACAATCCTCAGTGACCCTTCAAAACACCGAGGCAGCTTTTAAAAATGATCCTCTGATTCGGAAAGCACTAGAAGTTTTTAAGGGTACCCTTTAGGAAGAAGGGGAAGCAAAGGGGAGTATAGCATAAACTTTGAAACCGTGGCTGCTATTAAAGGAAGGAAGGAAGGCAGTGAGAGAGGTCCAGTATAGGCTGTGAGGCACAGGCAGTGCCTAACGACCAGAATCCATTCCGGAAGGAGTGGAGGTTTTCCTTTCCTGAAAAATTCATCATCTCGCCAGTCAGGGATGCGGATTATACTTTACTCGCTGCCCTCAAAAAATTATGGGCCACGAAAAGAGCTACGCTCAGTTGAACAAGAAATAAGCGGGACCATGGACAGAACATAGGCCCCGTGGCCTATAAGAATCCTGGGCTCCTATTCAAGTCTTTTTGTTGGATTTATTGTCCCACCGACCCGCCAAGGATTGCTGCTGGTTGTTTGCTGAGTCTCTGTCACAAAGGGGCCGATATCGTACAAATCTGGTTTAATCATTAGCGCAGCCGCAGGGACTTGAACCCTGAACCTTCTGATCCGTAGTCAGATGCTCTATCCAATTGAGCTACGGCTGCTGGAGAAGACAGGTCCGACAGGGACACGCCAAAAGCCCTTTGGCGTTCCACTGCAGAAGTGTACTTGTGCATCCTCTCTGCGAAGCTATCCGTATCGCAAAGCCCTAGCCGGGTCAAGGCGCGCAGCAAACCAAGTAGGAAACACAGCAGCCAAAGCGCAGATGAGGAATGCACTAAGGCATATAGTACAGACGTCAGAGGTGATGACTTCCGCTGGGATTTCCGTGAGCTGATATACATCCCTTGGAAATATTTCGATGCCTAACGTGAAAGCTATCCAATGACTGATTTCATTACGGTAGTGTACCAAGCACATTCCCAGGCCCAATCCGATCATGGTGCCAAGTAGTCCAATCGCCATGCCATGCATGATGAATACTCCCACTACTTGCCATGTTTGTGCACCTAGTGCCTTCAGAATTCCTATCTCACGCGCCTTCTGCACGGTAGTAGTAATCAGAGTGTTCATGACGCTGAAGGCGGCTACGAGAATAATAAACATGAGGAGAAAAAACATCACACTCCTCTCCATACGAATAGCTTCAAAAAGCGATCGGTTCTTCTCTATCCAAGTATCTATTCTGGTGGCGGCGGAGAAAGCATGCAGGAAGTCCTCCTTTACTTCTCTAGACTTATATGGGTCTGAGATCTTGACAGCAAGGCCATGGACATTATCGCCCAAATTGTAGAGTTTTTGTCCAATGTGGAGTGGAACAAGAATAGACTCGCTGTCGTAGAGATAGTGACCTGTTCGAAATATACCGACTACAGTAAGGAACTCTGGCTGGATCGCATGCCGTAGTCTTTCCAAGAGATTGCTGTAACTGCTTTCATGGCTTTTTTGGTCCCATGCGCGATCAATCTCGGAGATGGCTGTATGCAGATTGGAGGAGGAACAGACAGAGATCTTGTCCCCTACCTTAATACCGAGAGTATCGGCAAGTGAGAGACCTAAGATGACATTGTCGCCCGTAAGGTCAAAACTCCCTTTGCAAAGTAGTTTACGTATGTTGATAAATATCGGTTCGGAATCATAGCGCATTCCACGCATATTAGGAGTTATGCATAAATTGTTGAACTCAACAATAACTGGCCCTTGAACATAAGGCGCGACACCAGTAACGTGCTTACGAGGCAGCGCCTTTTTCGCAAATTCGCGCCAGTCGAAGAACGCCCCATGTGACGCAACGGTCAAGTGGGGCTCAAACCCGACGATCTTGCGTTGCAGCTCCAACTCAAATCCCGCCATCACAGCAGTCACTAGAATAAGCACAGCCACACCTAGGGCAACTCCAATGAGTGAGATTATGGTAATAACAGAGAGAAACGTGTACCTGGGTCTGAGGTACCTTGACGTGAGGAATAAAGCAAGTCGGAGTGTAGGAGGAATAGAAAGACTCATGGGAGCAAAAAAGTAAGGTCTAGCGTAAGTAAGTGTTTCCGGATCTTGGCAGGTCTCCCATGATATTTGCAAGTCGGAGACCGGCCGCTGCTTACTTCTCCGGGGCTTCCTCAGTGCCGTGTGGCACGCCAAGCCAAGGCGGGGATCCCAAGGCTATCATGGACCTCACGAAAATACCTGCCTCTCTTCCCTGCTGAAACGACTCCCTGCTTGCCAAGATTTCCTGGGCTGCATGGGATTTCCTTAAGGGAGACGATGCGCGATGTTTTGTGCACTACCTATAGAAACCATGTACTGTCTTTCCTAAGCCTCCAAAAAGATAGTTAAGAGTTCCCCAATAATGCCGGAGCTTTTCCTGTTTGCCACAGATGTTGGTACGATGGGAACCTCGCTAAATTTTTTGCAGAAAATTTTTAAGTTGATGTCAGCGCCTGGTAGGTCCATTTTATTTGCAATAACTGCTGAGGGTTTGGTAGCAAGCAGCGGGTCGTAGAGGTCTATCTCTCTTCTAAGAATGCAAAAGTCTTTCAAGGGGTTTCTGCCGTCGCTGCCGGCCATATCAATGACAAAAAGGAGCACTTTGCAGCGTAGAATGTGACGCAAGAATGCGTGCCCCAGTCCCTTGTTAGTGTGGGCGCCCTCTATTAATCCAGGGATGTCTGCTACAGTAATTTGACGATAGTCTGGGAGTGTGACGACACCTACTGATGGATGTAGCGTGGTAAATGGATAGGAGGCTATCTTCGGGTGGGCAGAGGAGATGCAAGCAAGTAGAGTAGATTTACCAGCGTTTGGATATCCTACCAAACCTGCAAATGCAATGGTACGAAGCTCCAAAATAAACCACCCCTCTTCACCAGGATAACCTTGTGTGTATTGACGTGGAACCCGATTGGTTGCAGACTTGAAGTGCGTATTTCCCTTACCACCGCTACCCCCCTTGCAAAGGATAAGCTTTTGCCCCCTCTTGGAAAGATCGGCCATAGTATCTAGCTTGGCAGGGCGGGTCTCCCTCCCGCTGCAGAGGAGATCTCCCCCATCATTAGGAGTAGGAGACAGACGATAGACAATAGTACCCAGCGGAACCCGCACTGTCTTTGGAGGAGCGCCGTGTCCACACTTGCTTTTCCCTTGACCATTTCCACCGCCCTTAGATCGAAGAAACGGTTCATAAAAGAGAGAAATCAAACTGCTGGTATGTTCATCGGCGTAAAGAACGACATCCCCTCCTTTCCCCCCATCTCCTCCATCTGGGCCTCCACGGGGCACATATTTTTCTCGACGAAAGCTACAGCAGCCTGCACCACCGTCTCCTGCCTTTGCATAGATGCGAATCTGGTCAATAAACATGGTTAGCTAGACCCTAACGAGCTCCCTATAGAGATCCTGCATCTGCTGAGCAATAATATTCCAACTAAAAACCTTCTCTGCACGGAGACGCCCAGCAGTTCCCATTTTCTGACGGAGGACTGCGTCCGCCATTAGCGCATTGACTCGCGCAGCAAGATCTACTTCAAACCTGTCTGGATCGAGAGGGCCTATGATTTCTGTAGACTGTCTGAAAGGAACCAAAAGGCCAGTTACCCCATCTACTACTACTTCCTTGATACCTCCAACAGCACTTGCTACTACGGCCGTGCCACAGGCCATTGCTTCTAGATTAATAATCCCAAAAGGCTCGTAAATGGAGGGACAAATAAATATAGAGGCGTGACTATAAAGTTCTACCTTTGACTGTACATCCAACCTTTTTTGGATCCAGAGAATCCGCCATTGGTGGCAACGCTGCATCTCTGCAATAGCGGAACGGATTTCTGTCTCTATCTCTGGAGTATCAGGAGCGTCTGTACAGATCACAATCTGAAGTCCTGGCACAAAGTGGCGGATCGCACGTATCAAGTGCATCACCCCTTTCTGCCGAGTGATTCTTCCTATAAAGAGAATGTATGGCTGTGAAGAATCGATGCCGTAACTCCGTAGTGTACCAACTCCCCGCGCAGGAGTATACTCATCCAAATCAATCCCATTATGCACGACATGAACACGACGCTTAGGAAGACCAAAAAGACGCAAAACATCCTCCCTAGTTTCCGCGGAGACGGCAACCACAGCGTCCGCTGCTCTTAGAGCAGCTGCCTCCAGCCAGCAGGTAAAGTCATAACCACGGCCAAGCTGCTCACTCTTCCATGGGCGTAACAATTCAAGAGAATGGACAGTGATTACCAGTGGAATTCCGTAGTTAAGCTTAGCAATTATTCCCCCAAAATATGAGTACCAGGTGTGACAGTGCACAACATCGGCGTCCATCTCAAAAGTATTAAAATCTAAACACTTTTGCAAAGCACCAAAAACCGGACGCAGCGACCTCGGATAGCAAAGCTCAGAGGCATTTTTATTGCCAAAACCTCTTACGCAAAGCCCATCGGCATGCCGCACTTGGTCTCCAAAACAACGCACCTCAACTTGAATCAACCTTGAAAGAAAGCGACTAAGGTAGTCCACATGAGTACCCGCTCCACCATAAACGTTGGGAGGATATTCGTTTGTAAGAAAAAGAACCCTCATGAGGAAGAAGAATTACGCCATACCTAACAGCCAAGTTAATTCACCACAATGGGGCGAAACTCGGCTACAGGGAAAATCAGATTTCCCACTGAAGACTTGTCGGAGTATCTCGTCCTTCTTCGTCGAATTTTTTACTAAAAAGAGTATATGTCGAGCGGCGTTTATCAAAGGGTAGGTGAAAGTTAAGCGCCAGGCGCCAAGGCTAGGTATGTAGTTCTCAATTACCAGACGATCGGTTGTTTCCATAGCTCGAGTTCCATGAAACAAAGAAGCCGTATGACCGTCCTCTCCCATACCCAGGAGGAGAAGGTCATGCTGATAGATTGTCCCGTCGCTAGTGCGTTCTTTCAGGAGCATCTCATACTCCGAGGCGGCCTCTGCAGGATCTAGTTCCCCCTTCATTCTAAGGATATTCCGTGCAGGAATTGGCACATGATCGAGCAGCACCCTAGATGCTATGTAGTAGTTACTTCGCATATCGTTCGGCGCGACGCACCGCTCGTCGCTGAACGTAACCACAGTACGAGGCCAGTGCAATACGCGTTTCACCAATGCTGCCAAAATGGGTTTTGGCGTGCTGCCCCCGCTTAGAGCAATGCGAAATTCATTACGCACTCTAATTGCCTGGTGTGCTTCCCTTTCAATCAAAGAAGCGGCGTCCTGGACGAATTGCCAGCTCTGTAGAATTTTAGTAGCCACAGCAAGCAGGGACGTTCCTCGCACGAACAATGAGGATGCAACGATGAGGAGAAGGAGAGAGGGCCGTGCACATAAAAAACGGCGCCCCACGCACGGGATCGATACTAAGACAGAAAGGCATTTTCAATGCAAGTCGTATCCGTGAGCCAAACCCCGCATCTCACTGTGCCAACGTCGGTATGAAACCGCTACTTTTGTCATCCTATCACATGGCCAACCCTCCATCCACTGTCACTACTTGGCCGGTAATGTAGGAAGCTTGCGGGCTGGCTAAAAAAGCTACCACTGAGGCAACCTCTTCCACCTTTCCCATGCGGCCCATAGGGATTTGCGCGGTAATCTTACCACGGAGACCTTCTTGTAAGACAGCCGTCATGTCTGTGTCAATGAATCCAGGAGCGATTGCGTTCACAGTTATACCGCGCCTAGCAAATTCCCTGGCAATGCTTTTGGTAAGGCCGATCAGACCACTCTTAGAGGCAGCATAGTTAGCCTGACCCGCATTTCCGATCACGCCGCTGATGGAGGTGATGTTGATAATGCGGCCGGAACGGTGCTTAATCATGGACCGGCTAACAGCCTTAATGAAGTTAAAAGCTCCCTTCAAGTTAACATCGAGTACCTCCTCCCATTGCTCTAGACTCATTCGCATGATAAGCCCGTCCCTTGCAATGCCAGCGTTATTAACAAGAATGTCCACTCTTTGGAACTCTGCTAGTATGTGCTCGCCGAGTGCCTGAACTGCATGATAGTCGGAAACATCGACGGCATAAGTGCAAGCATTCCCGCCTGATTGGCGGATCTCCTCCAATGTTTTCCTGGAGGACGTTTCAGAGTGGCTTATTATCGCAACTTGCGCCCCAAGGGTAGCGAGCTTCCTGGCAATGGCCCTCCCAATTCCCCTACTAGCACCTGTAACAATTGCAACCTGACCTTCAAATAGTTTCATAGGACAGAGAAGCCATCCTCATCCTCTTCCAAGCTCTAAAGAATACAGGAAAGGGAACCCAGTTGTAACCATCGATATCGGAGAAATTAAGGATCCGCGCTACCGCGATCGGTGATATTTACATAAGCTATGCCCGTTCTACCTAAGAGATGAGACAACTACTCTGCGGAAGATTGCAAAGTAGCCCGGCCTTTTCGTTGTACCACCTTAAGCGGGCCCCCACATACTAGTCCCTATGGACAAGCCTATGGGGTATCTTTTTTCTCACAAGGCTTCACACAGAAGATACACTCCCCCTTGAGATGGGCTAACAGATGGGCTAACAGAGTTGCTCTTCGGATGTTAATTGCGATTTTACTTTAATTTTTCATTGGATAGCACGCTGGCGTATCGAAGAGGGTAGATTGCGTTCTCATAAGAACGGCACTTGGTATGTAAGCGCCTACAACTGGGATTATGGTAGCTGTAGATGTTCTTGTGATTTGTGATGCATGGTCAAACATAGCAGATGTGCTTTCTCTGTTTGCCCTATTCCTTAAGAATAAGAGGATGCGCATAAAGAAAAGGAGGAGGCACGTTAGGCGCCCTCCTCTTCTCTAAGCACAGCGTTGGCGAGCCCGTTCTGTTTTATTATTTATTTTCTAACCTGCACGTACGAAGCTGTTGGAGGAATTATTGATAAATCCCGATTGTACTCTATAGCGGCTAGTTTACTAAAGTCCCACTCCATATCAATGGCAGCACCACCTTCTCACAATTGTCTTCTAGGAAGAGCTTTTCAGGGAGGGAGAGAGCGCGGGAGTAAATGATTGTCGAAAACCAAGCAGTGTTTACACCGGGGCGGTGTGCTGTGCTGGAGGCGTACGGGGGAGGACGCATAGCTTGTGCAAATGGAAATGTGCTGCTGGAAATGTGGTTCTGTGGAGGACAAGGTAATGTGATGATAGCCCACCCCCAAGGGAGGAGAGAGCATGTAACTAGTAGAGGCGTGGATATCTGTGTTGTGAAAGGTGCTGCCGCCTGTGAGGAAATCAGGCAGTTAGAGCTGGTGGATCTCGAGGGGGTGAGTGTCATGAGCTATTCGAACTCCACTGAACTTCAAGGTATTAAGTTCCTCTCGAGAGTAAGTGAGAAAACAGCCAGTCAGCCTCAAGCGGATTATGTAGTACGTAGGGGGAAATCACTTCAGGATTTGAGAAGCAGGGCAAGGACTGGAAATTTTTACAAAGGCTGTTGGAACAAAAATAATGGAGAAGTTGCGGCGCATATATGTATCCGATAGCGTGTGTCCGCTAATGTAGCCGCCTATCGTCCTGAGCCTTGCTATACGTACACCTACTCTATAATAGTAGAATAGTAGAGAAAAAAGTAGAGAAAAATGGAGAAAGAGGATCCGATCCTTAGAAGAAAAGGGTGGAAGAAGGATTCCTGAACGGCCAGGATTCTTCGGAACTTGATAAAAGGCCAGCGACGGAGCGATGGATACCTTTTCGACTTCTTTTTTCTTATGTGGCGCTTCGTATCACTTTTGTTATCCTGGTAGACCTCGGGGGTGTCGTTGGGTTTTGATGGGTATGGATGCATTGCTCTGCACTATACTATTTTTCCCCTCGGACGCCCCCAACAGATTATGGACCTTTTTAAAGAAATCATTTCTCGTAAAGTTCCTGCTAAGATTGCGTGGGAAGATGACGAGGTGCTCGCCTTTCATGATATACAGCCTCAAGCTCCAGTCCATATCCTGATTGTACCGAAGGAGACTATCTCAGGTATTACTTCTGCTAGAGAACGCCACACAGTGCTTCTAGGAAAGTTGCTTTTAGTAGCTACTCACCTAGCTGAAACTGAAAATGTAGCCGGAACAGGATTTCGGTTAGTTATCAATAGCGGCCCGGAGGGCGGACAAACAATCTCACACCTTCATGTACATCTCCTAGGAGGTCGCCCCTTTTCTTGGCCACCCGGCTAACAAAAGTTGCTCTAGTCGGATCATGCAACGTGTGTAGTAACCACCGCTGTTGCCTGTCAACGTGGCTGATCCTATGATTAAAACTCTCAAACCCCGCGACTCTTTGGAGTACGGAGTACCGAATAAGATAGGCAAGCGATCCTCCTGCTCTTCGGTCCTTCGGCATATTTGGTTTTTTTTGTACCGTGAACCAATCGACTAGAAACAGCTGACCTCATCGCAATAGCAGAAAATTGACAAGAATAGATAAACGTGAGGCGAACCGGTATGAAGTGTAGCTTCCGGAGCGGGATAGACCTCCAGGAGGAATTTTTGGTACAGGGGTGCGGTGGCCCCCATGCCATTGTAAGAGTAGTCAGATTGACATGTGAAGAGTGGTCGCGCTCCAAGCTCCCAGGAAAAGCTGGATATGGAAGTGTGTAAACTGGTGCAGACGAAAGAAGAAACGCTGGAAGGACGCTTTCGTGGCCTGCCTAGGGAAGGATCTCTGTGCCAATGCCCTCATCGCTGAAGATCTCTAGCAGTAAGCAATGGCTTTTGGCCCCGGAAAGCAGGTGGACCTTTGCAACTCCTTCTCGAAGAGCTCGGGTTGCGCTCTGAACCTTTGGTATCATGCCCTCTGAGATAATTCCGTCCTTAATCAGTTTTTCGACCTTTCCGCAAGTGATAGAGGGAACTAGAGTCTTAGGAAGGAGAGGATCCCACATAATGCCGGGTACATCACTTATAAAGATAAGCTTGGAGGCCTTGAGTGCAGTGGCCAGGGCTGATGCAGCAATGTCTGCATTAATGTTAAGAGCGTACCCTTCTTCAGAAGATCCTAGCGGGGAAATCACTGGTACTGCTTCCCTCTTAATAGAAAGTTGAACTTCCTCGGTCCGTACCCCTTGGACTTCTCCTACAAAGCCAATGTCAATGTCCTTGGATCCGGGGGGAACAGCTAGCAGGGGGAGGCGCTTTGCTTGAAATATCGCCTTCCCAGAGAATCCTGTCGCCTTGCCTCCAAAATGTCTGATGACCGAAACAATTCGTGGGTTAATCTTGGTATCTAGTATTCTTTCAACAATGGAGATGGAGTTTTTATCTGTTACACGCAGCCCCATTACGAAATGGGATGTTAGGCCAGTTCCCCGCATTGCAGCAGTAATAGCCTTCCCTCCTCCATGGACTAGCACTGGATTAATCCCCACTGCCTCAAGAAAAACTATATCCCTAAGCAAGTATTCTACTTGACTTTCATCCTCCATAGCACTCCCGCCATATTTAACGACAAAAGTTTCCCCACGGAAACGCTGTATGTAAGGCAGAGCCTCGATTAGACTCTCGGCACGAAGGTTCGGTGTCAAGCTACAAGCCATAGCAGGTCTTCTAGTCTTTACTATTAAGGCGTACGTATTCCTCAGTTAAATCCGTCGTTAGAGCCATATAATACCCATTACCTAAGTTTAGATGGATGCTTACGCGAAACGCTTCGCTGGCTATGACTCTGCCCAGGCTGGAGAACGATGCTGGACCAGCAACACCTCCTATTACCATTGGCAGCTGGTTGAGAAAAATATCTACCCGTTCCTCTTGGATTCTGGCACTAGAATAACCCAACGCGTCCATAATCCGCCCCCAACTGGGGTTATTCCCAGCCCAAGCACACTTTAGAAGAATGGAATTAGCGACAGACTCAGCGGCAGAACGAGCTTCAACATTATTTCGAGCTCCCTGTACCTCAACTTCTATAAATTTGCTGGTTCCTTCACCATCTAACACGATCATCTCGGCTAGCTCTTTGCATACAGAACACAGAGCTTCTAGAAATAGGGTAAATTCTGCACTATTGGGTCTTACCAAAGGGGCTCTAGCCGCTCCATTGGCAAGTATGATAACTGTGTCGTTAGTGCTCATACAGCCATCTACAGTAATATGGTTAAAGGAATCTCCTACCGCTTTACGAAGAGCTTTGAGCAGACTTGGTGACGAGACCGCAATGTCCGTGGTAACGACACAGAGCATGGTCGCCATATTTGGGTCAATCATACCGGCACCCTTAGCCATACCTCCCAGACGCACAGGTATTCCACCTATTTGTAACTCTCTCGCTGCTTCTTTAGGGTGTGTGTCGCTGGTCATGATGGCCTGGGCAGCAGCTTGATTGCCCGTCTGACTAAGGGTCTGAACTAACGATTTCAGACGAGGTCTAATCTTTTCCATTGGGAGCGGGATTCCAATACATCCAGTGGAGCACGCTAGGACCTGCTGCCTACGTAGACCAAGCAAATGTGCGGTCTCCTCCACCAGCAGTAATGCATCGCGATATCCCTGGTCCCCCGTACAGGCATTGGCATTTCCGCTATTAAGTATAACTGCACGAGCAGTGCGTGAGCGAATATGTTCTATGGAAAGCTTCACCGGAGCCGCCTTCACTTGGTTTGTGGTAAACACTCCAGCTGCCAGAGAGCTATACTGTGAGTATACCATAGCTAGATCTGCATGACCCCGATTGAGGGGCCTAATCCCACAGTAAGTTGCGCTCGCTAAGAAACCACGTGCAGCACAGACACCTCCTTTCACCCTTTTTAAATTACTCACGGCAACAGCCCCTCTGTTTCTAAAAACCCACTCATGAGATTGAAGCACTGAACAGCTTGCCCCGCGGATCCTTTCACTAAATTATCGATTGCGCTAAAAAGAAGTAATTTTCCGGCATGTGGATCAGTTCGGATAGCCAAGTTACAAAAGTTTGTTCCATTCACGTGTTTAGTATCTGGGAAAACAGCACCGACACGAACAAAAGGGCACCGGGTGTAATCCTCCTCCCAGGCTAGCCGTATTTGCGTAGCGTCTACGTCCTTGCTTGGAACAGAAAAAATAGTCGTGTGAAGACCTCTATGTGCAGGAAGAAGATGGGGGACGAAACAGACATGTGTTTCTTCTCCAGAAACGAGACTCAGTTCCTGCTCAATTTCGGCTAAATGCCGATGTTGTGGAGCACCATAGGCCCGGAAACTTTCGTTGCATTCTCCGAAAAGCAGAGGAATCTCAGGTTTTCTTCCAGCGCCGCTTACGCCACTAGCACTGGCGACGCAAAGGCAATCCAATTGTAGGAACTTGCGTGCTAATAGGGGAAGGAGTGGTAACAAAATACTTGTTGGATAACAACCTGGGCAGGCTACTAGTCTGGCTGAACGAATTTCATTTGCACGCCACTCTGGCAGTCCATACACTGCTTCCAAGAGAAGATGGGGGGCGGGGTGTTGCATTCCATAAAACTCCTGATACAAGCTACCGTCCCGTAAGCGGAAATCTGCACTAGTGTCAATTACCTGGACGCCTGCCTCCAGTAGGGGCACTACGAACTGCGCAGCCAACCCATGGGGCAAGGCTAAAAAGACGGCTTCCACTCCTGCGTCTATTAGGGCAGCAACTGATGGAGGGAGGAAACGGTTGCTGGCAATTTTTTCGTATCTTGCCAGCCTGGGCAGGACAGAGCCTGCCACTTTTCCCGCGTATTGACGTGAGGTCATTGCCACGACCTTTACATCACAGTGGCGTGCCAATAACGCACACAGTTCTTGGCCTGAATATCCGCTTGCCCCCACTATTCCTACATATTTTTGCGCCATAGAATGGAAGGCTAAATCAGCTGAAAACAGAAATCACCACGTTTGTTCACTTTTAAATCCTCTTTGCAACTTTCTCATTCATCTGATACAGCGGTGGGGGTAGTGCGGGCCGTAGCACAGTTTGGCAGTGCGCTTGAATGGGGTTCAAGAGGTCGCGGGTTCAAGTCCCGCCGGCCCGAAGGGTCCTGTATCCTTTATTAGAAGGTAGAAGGAAAGGGGGAGAAGTACCTTGCAAACCCCATACGGGGGAAGACCCCCCTTGAGGGCCCCCATTGGGTTTTCTTGCTACTGACGTCCTTCTTTGTCTTCTAGCCCAACCAACCTCCCCGCTGCGACATGCCCAACAACGATAAGCAAAGTCATCTGCTAATGTCTTATCTACCCACCTTGTGCTAGATAAAGTACTGGCTGATTTCGTTTATGATAGCTGCCTCATTTCCAACGAAAAATTCGCTACCAGCTCGGATAGTGCAAGAACTCCCATTGGTATCGATAAAATCGATGAGGAGCTCTTTGTTTCCTGGGTGTCTAACCACGGAGTTTAATATCTCATAAAGTACCCCCTCATTAATCAACTGCCAATTAAGCTTTAGCCGAAGTGGCTGAGATATAGGCCCAGACTGGATGGGGTGAACATCATTTATAATTACTCGCAAGGATTCCCCCCTTTTAACGACACGGACCAGGAGAGAAACGACTGTACCTACCTTCAGTATACCTGAGAATCTTGAGAAAACCTTATTCCATGCAGACGTTTCCACGGTACCAGTGAAATCTTCCACGATCAGGATAGCATATGGTCTGCCGTCGGTCTTGGTAAACTTTTCCTCCACTGAGATTAGCATGCCAGCCATTCTAAGCGTGGCGGCCCCTTCAGGGAGCTGCTTTATCTCAGCAACCGTAACATGCCGCTCATCCGCGAGGGCCATCCGATACGTCTCCAGCGGGTGCCCGGTAACATAAAATCCAAGTAATTCCTTCTCGTTAGCTAAAGTTTCACGGGATGACCACGGCTTTACTTCCAAAACTGGCCGCTGTAGAGCAGTACGGCCTTCCTCTTCAACTAGAGAAAATAAAGAGACTTGCCCACTGGATCTGTCTCGATGGATGGATACCGCTCCCTTCATGGCCGTTTCAATGTGTGCAAACAGAGAGGCTCTAGAGTGCCCAAAACAATCGAAAGCTCCACACTTGACCAAACTTTCTAGGACTTTACGGCTAACCGTTCTAGGATCCATTCGACCACAAAAGTCTTCCAAACATCGGAAAACTCCCCCGCGACTGCGTTCCTGGATAGCAGAAGACATGGCCTGCTTCCCTACATTTTTGATAGCGGCGAGCCCGAAGCGAATTGCTTGTTGTTTACCCTCAGGGGTGAATTTTAGGGAGCTCCGGTTGATATCCGGCGGCAATATTTTCAAGTGCATCCTCTGACATTCTGCTACGAGGACAGCAATCTTGTCTGTATTGTTTATTTCATTACTCAGCAACCCAGACATAAATTCTATGGGATAGTTTGCCTTTAGGTAGGCGGTCTGGTAGCAGATGAGCCCATATGCAGCGCTATGGCTCTTGTTAAATCCATAACCAGCAAACTTTTCCAAAAGATCAAAAATACTGTCCGCTTTCTTCTCTGAAATGTTATTGGCATGCCTGCACCCCTCTATAAAACGCGTCCGCTCCTTTGCCATTTTTTCCTTGTCCTTTTTTCCCATGGCGCGACGTAAAAGATCTGCCTGTCCTAGGGAGTACCCAGCAAGAATGCTTGCTGCCTGTTGTACTTGTTCTTGGTAGATCATGACCCCAAAAGTGTCAGAACAAACCCGTTTCAATAGCGGATGAGCATACCCGATCTTTTTAAGCCCCTTTTTTCTCTCAATATAATCGTCGATTAGATCCATAGGACCAGGACGATATAGGGCAATGAGGGCAATAATGTCGTCAATGTTCCGGATTTGGAAACGCTTACAGGTATTTGTCATTCCATTGGATTCCAACTGAAAAATGCCAGTGGTTTTGCCCTGGTTCAGCAGATCAAGGGTTGGAGCATCGTTGGGTGGAATCTGAGTAATATCAAAACCTGGCTGGTGAAGATGAATAAAGGAGATGGCATCGTGGATAACGGTTAGAGTTTTGAGGCCAAGGAAGTCCATTTTCAACATTCCAAGGTCTGTGAGAGGGCCCATGGGATACTGCGTGACAACTTCTTTATCCTTCCCCCTACAGAGAGGGACATAGCCATCAGAAAGGTCATGATCCCCAATTACTACTCCAGCAGCGTGAATGCCTGTGTTGCGACTAATGCCCTCAAGTGCCAAAGCATGGTCCCAAAGCTGTTGAATATGAGGTTCCTGCTCTAGCGTATTACGCAATATGGGATTCTTTTCCGACGCGAGTCGGAGAGTGATGTTTAATTCATTAGGAATCATCTTAGCAATACGATCAACATCTGCATATTTCCAGCCTAGTACTCGTCCTACATCGCGCACCACGCTTTTTGCTCCTAGAGTGCCGAAGGTGATAATCTGTGCAACAGAACGTTCTCCGTATTTCTTCCGTACATAATCGATTACCTCTTCACGCCGATTTTGACAGAAATCAATGTCGATATCTGGTGGACTTACGCGCTCTGGATTTAGAAAACGCTCAAAAATTAGTCCATAGTGAAGAGGATCTAGATCAGTTATGCCCAAGACATAAGCAACAAGTGACCCTGCAGCAGATCCACGCCCAGGCCCAACTGGAATGTCACGCTGCCTTGCAAAGTGAATGAAATCCCAGACGATTAAAAAATAACTCACAAATCCTGCCGCTTCTAGTACGGAAAGCTCATACTCTAAACGATGGTTCAGATCGACATCTCGCTGAGCTCGATCTTTTCCAAATCTTCTTTCTAGCCCCTCCTTGCATAATTGCCTGAGGTAGGCCTCCCGAGTGATTCCAGCAGGTGCTTTGTAGGCTGGATACTTTGGTTGTCCAAACTCTAGATTGAGGTTACAGCGCTCCGCAACCCGCAAAGTATTATCTGCTGCTTGAGATAGATGTGGAAAGAGCCTTCGCATTTCCTGTGGAGACTTGAGGTAAAGCTCCGGAGCATAATGTATACGTCTTTCGTCGTGCACCATTGCACCTGTTCCAATACAGACCATGATATCATGGGCTTCGTGGTGGGAGCGTTGGAGAAAGTGAACATCGTTGGTAAGCACAAGTTCCATACCCATCTCCTTGGAAAATTCTATGAGATGCAGGTTGCAGCGTGTCTGTGATTCAATGCCGTGGTCCTGTAATTCCAGAAAAAAATTTTCCGGCCCAAAAATATCCAGATAAGTTGCAGCAGCAGCTCTAGCTGAGGCAATCTGGCCCGCTGCAAGAAAAGAGTTTATTTCTCCCTTTAAGCAACCACTGAGAGCAACCAATCCCCTGGAGCATGTGGCAAGCAGCGCCTTATCCACCAGTGGTTTGTAGTAAAAACCCTCCAGGTGGGCACTAGAAACCAACCTTACCAGATTCCGATACCCTTCTTCATTCTGCGCAAGAACGGTGAGATGATAGGCAGACCTCCTTCTTAAGGAAATGCTGTACTCTCTATGTTGATCGGGTGCTACGTAGAGCTCACATCCGATAATTGGTTTTATTCCAGCCCTACCAGCCTGTTGATAAAACTCGATGGCGCCATAGAGGTTTCCGTGATCGGTGATTGCCACTGCCGGCATTTCATACTTCGAAGCCATCCTGACTAAATCCGAAACACGTACTGCTCCGTCTAAGAGGGAATACTCTGTATGTACATGCAGGTGAACAAAAGACTTCTTGGACATTCCATCCTCCTACCACCTCTAAGATTAAAGACTAAGACTAGTGAGTTGCAAGGGCAACATCCACAATGTCCCCCCAACTAAAACTCTCTTTGGCCTTTTTGAAAAACCCTTCTCTGCCATTTTTGTCGTCGACTATTACACTAAGTCTTTTGTAAGGGACCAGCATCTCGGATTTGCTCTCCAAAGAGAAGGTAACGTCGTGATTAAAATGTAGCGAACCTCCCTACGAGAAACTTTGACTTTTCCAGAGTGCGATTGGATCAATTTAAGGGTGCGCATACCGATTAAAGCGGGAAGCAGCGTAGCATAGCGCAAGAAGGGATGGCTAAGAGCTCTCCCGTATTCGACACCAGATTGCATTGCTATCCGTGCTTCCAAGATGCGTTCCTTCACGTCTTTTGCACAAATATAAATCCGCCCGAGCGCAGCATCCACATCCCGATCTCTGAGGACATTAACAAGCTGTAGCCCCTTACCATAGAGGATACCGAGCTCCTCCATACACTTAACTGGAAGCGAGGAAAACCGCGGGATTCGCCTGCAGCAGACACGCGTCCAAAACCTACCAACGCAACCAGCGACTAAAAATGTGTAACGATCTAGCTGTTCACGAGTAAATGGCTCAAAACGCGGGTGCTCGAGGTCAAAAATCTGCCCCTCCATGATAGAGCCCAGAACCTCCCGGATTATATCAGCATCTGCTTGGTTTCTCAAGCTTTCTACTAATGTAGGCAGTTGTTCTAAAAGTTGCCTTTCAGCAGGGCGTTCCTGCGATCGAGCCAGATCTAGGTACATCCCGGAATCACATTTCCCTGTTGGATCACTTGCTGATTGCAGGAGATGTCGCAACACCTCTGAGCGATCTGCCTCTTTGCCAAAAGAGGCATCTGCAATTGTATCTGATGCCCGCGCCAAGAGGTAAGCAAGAGTAATTTGCGACCGTACACTGCGAGGTAGCAAACGCAAACTTAGGTATAACGAGCGGGAGACGCTTCGCACTAGAAGCCAGTTTATTCGACTGGACGTATGATCGGGTTTCACACTTTGTTTTTTCCATCCACCGTCAGTTCTACCCCCGTTTGCGGAAAAAGTGTGCCTGGGTTCTCTGCAGGATCAAAGCTAAGACGGTACACTGGGCCGATTCTGGCATCTTCTCCCTGGTTTCACCAAAATGTAACGGTGTATCTTATCCAGGATACTCTAAGGGATACAGCAAGAGGGGTATGTATTGGAGCAACTGGTGACAAGCCCTGCTGACCCTGCTGATATAGAGGCAGTCGGTTTAAGGGGGACAAACCAACCAATTAACTCTGGTAGATCCCGCACCAAATACCCCCTAATTACCTAAAGGTGTCTTCAGTAGCTCTCTTCCATAGAGTTATTTGTTTATTTTATTATTTATTTTATTATTTATTTCCTCGTTAAGGACAAGGGTATGCCACTACTGCTAGCCTGGGGTGGTCGAGGCCAACTTGCACACTCGGTACCTATAAGGAGCTTTACAAGCAAGGTTTTTTTCCAGAAAAACTTGCCCCCTTTCTACTACTTGGTAGATGGTAGAAGCTCTTGCTGAAGAGATACCGTGGTTCGAAATTTGTACGTTCATATCCCATTTTGTTCAAAACTTTGTCCTTATTGCAGCTTCTATAAAGAGCAAATCGATCGTAATAAGTTGCATGCATTTTTGGATGCACTTCTCGTAGAGGCGGGGAAGGTTTACTTCCAGCCTGAGGCTATATTTTTTGGGGGTGGCACGCCCACTATCCTCTCCTGTCAGCAATTAGATTACCTCCTTCGAGGACTAAGCACTTGCTTAGATCTACGTCAAGTAAAGGAATGGACCGTTGAAATGAACCCTGCTACAGTCTCTGCAGAGAAGGGACGTTTACTGCTAGATTGGGGGGTCAATCGGATTAGTATGGGGGTACAATCCTGGGATGCAGAGCTCTTGGCTGTCTTGGGGCGTGAGCACACCATTGATCAGAGTGAACGTTCTTACAACGTTCTTCGAGAGGTTGGCTTTTCCAATATAAACCTTGACCTTATTTTTGGAATTCCTGGACAGAAAATAGAGCAGTGGAAGGACTCTCTTAGAAAAACCGTCCTGCTCCGCCCAGATCATATCTCTGCCTATTGTCTGACCTATGAGGAGGATACGGAATACTTTTTCAGTCTAATGCGGGGTGTATACTCTAGAGACGTCGATAAAGAGGCAGAGTTTTTTGAAGTAACAATGGATTACCTGGAAGGGATGGGCTATTCCCAGTACGAGATCTCCAACTATACCTTTCCCGGAAAGGAATGTCTTCACAACCTAGGCTACTGGAAGGGAGAAGACTATGTTGGCCTTGGGCCAAGTGCCTTTTCTACCGTTGGAACCTTACGATGGAACAACGTAGCAGATACTACAGAGTACATTAGGAGAATAAACACAGGTGGCGAAGCCGTCTGTTCTAGAGAAATGCTTAGCCCAGCTATACTGAGAGCAGAACGCGTGTTACTCGGTCTGCGTACCAGAGAAGGGATCCCTGCTCATTTGCTAGGTGGACACGGGGAAAGATTACAGACTTTTTTTGAACTAGGACTAATCGAAGCTTTTGGAGAGGCTATTCGGCTTACCCGACAGGGATGCCTAGTAGC
>Ga0134128_10003238_pt1 | contig 19878 bp, 20 predicted proteins | sample KB31754_FD_96462 | JGI IMG/M metagenome (GOLD analysis project Ga0134128, IMG submission 96462) | Terrestrial soil microbial communities with excess Nitrogen fertilizer from Kellogg Biological Station, Michigan, USA - KB3-175-4 | ecosystem: Environmental > Terrestrial > Soil > Unclassified ...
CCACCGGCTCGGGCAACGGAACGCTCAAATTGAAATCGAAATCGCTCCGTTCGACTCGGCAAACAGCCTGACCAATTTCGAGATTGCGCAAATCCTTGGCTTCAAAATATGAGAAACCCTCTGCCAGTTTCTTCGCATCGTCGTCCCCGACGCGGAATACAACGCGAGTATATGGATGTGACATGACCGCACTCGCCACTTCTTTGTTGCGTTCCAACTGGTGCAGTTCGTGATGAGCCAGCGTGAGGCCGAGGCGATATTTTCGCGCCCCTGAAAGGATTTCAGCCATTGATGGCGTTATGAAATTTGCGAATTCGTCGATGTAGAGCCAAAAATCGCGTCGGGCGGATATCTGCTGCGCCTGTCGGCTCATGGCAATCTGTTGGAACTTGGAAACAAGGAGCGTGCCCAATAGATATGAGTTCTCGCGGCCAAGCAGTCCCTCCGGCAGCTTTGCCAAGAGGATTTTGCTGCTGTCCATGATGGTAGCGAAATCCAGTTTATTCTCCGGTTGCGACACCATGTGGCGGATCGGCTTTTGGGCAAGAAAGGTGTCGAGCCGGGTCAGAATTGAACCGATGGATTTGCCGCCCGTGAGATGCGGAAAGCTCTTTTGCCAATAATACACGACTTCCGAATCATGGACAGATTTCAGAAAATCGCTGCGAAACGCAGGTTCGATGAGGAACCGGCGGAGATCGGCCAAAGTGCCGCTTCGGTCGCTTTCCAGAAATGCAAGGATGGCGTTTTGCAGGACACTATTCATCTGGTCGCCCCAGGAAGTGGAGAGGCGTTGGAATACGGCGACCAAATCCGAAGCCAGCAGATTCTTTTCCAGTTCTGAATGCGCCGAGAGGATATTTAGGCCAATGGAATACTCCGGGTCCGAAGGGTCAATCAATACTACGTCGCCAACTCGTTCGGAAGGAATCACGCCACAAATGCGATCGATGAGGTCGCCGTGCGGATCGAGGACTGCAATGCCCTGTCCGTTTTCGATGTCCTGCCGGATTAGATTGAAAAGTAACGTGGATTTGCCTGTGCCGCTCGCACCTATGATATGGACGTGCCGGGTGCGCTGTTCTGCCGTGAGATGGACGGTTGCGGTTTCGCTAGCATGTTCGTTCCGGTCAAGCAATACGCCAAGGGACTGCCGCGCGATTGCCGGCGCGGGTTTCGTTTTTCCCGTTTTCCGCACAAGCGCTGGCGAACGAAGGGCGCTCGACGGCAAATGGACGAAACCGATCAATTCGTCGCTTGTGAGCAACATACCGGAACGCCGGGACTGGCGTCGCAGCATGTCGTCAACATGCTCTTCAAACGGGTATTCGTCGTTGCGAAGCGGTATGAGTTCGTTGCCTTGAGGATTGGCGAAAGCGGAGAGTGACGCGGCGAGTTCGCGTGCGATTTGCAGAGTGCGGTCTTCACTTGGCGTTCGAAGCGCAATCCGCACCACGGCGGCATACAGAGGCTGACTGGCTTTGGCTTCCGCAGCCTTTGTGAGTTCCGGGGCGTTCACAAAGAGAGGTCTGTCATCGTCGCGAGTGGTGGAGCGCACGATACTATCTGCCCATGGCTTTTGCGCAGATTGAAAAAGCACTTGGAACAAAGCCATTTCGGCCGATCTCAATCCCGAGAGCGCGGCCACAATGCCGATGAAGGAATCGATTTTGTCCCTGGCGAGCGTGAACATGAACTCACGCGCCAGTCCGAATTCGACTACGAAAGCGTCATCGGCCTGGCACGATTCCCATTCCTGCTCTAACCCGCTTTCACCCGAGACAAACGTCGCTTCCGGGAAATACGCCTTCAACTGGCGGTGCAGAATTGAAACATCCTCTGTATGTGCCGCAAATTGGACATTGACACCTTTCGATGTGCCCAGAAGTTCAAAGGCAATCGGTTCGCGGCAAAGGCTCAGTTGTCGAAGAAACGTAGCGAATGCCTTTTCAGGAATATCGAGATCGCTCGGAAGGATTGCCCGCAGTTCAATGAGCGGCTCACGTTCCAGAATGTCGGGTTCCGGCTCGGCTTCGGGTTCCTCTGGAATGACTGGCGGCTTGGGATTCAGAGATTTTTCGATACCGCTGAAAATGGAACTGAGAAACGTCGGCTTGCGCCCGTCGTCTATCTCAGGATTCGGACGCGGCAGTTGGAAACAGAACGGACGAAACGGCGGTTCAGGTGAAACCGGATACGGCCATACCTGCCAGCCGCGCCCGCGATTCTCCCATTTCGCAAATTGCCCGCTGACGGTTTCATCGAGTCTGCCCATATCTCAAGCAGGGGCGGGATACTCCAATTCGAGACGGTATTGTCTATACAGCCCGTCCAAGATCGGCTGACTCTCAAAGCAGTTAAGGTATTTCAGTCCTTTTTCAGAAGTCGCTTCTTCGACGTGTTTTTTGACAAGTTCGGTGACACTTTGGAGAAATGCGATGCGGGTATCCTGCTGAAAATACGTATCCCGGCGAAACAGCACTTCATATACGGGGCCGATGGAGGGCAACTGCAAGAGCATCGAATCGAGTCTAGTCAGGCCCAGCTTCAGAATGTTAAACAGGAACCAAAGACCGAAAGCAGTTAATACCACCATCGCAAATGAGCCGAAGATAAACCCGAACGTTTGGATGAGAACGCTTAAAATGAAAAGTGTCCCGAACATCACGGTCAGGAACGCACGCACGGTGACGACGGCGGGAATTTCCGCTTCGCGCACGCTGAAGAAATAATCCTTTCCGAAAACGGCGGCGCAGATGTCAAACAACTGGCGCTGGCGAATCACACGCAGGTATTCGCGTTTGTGGGAAAGCAGCCCGGCTTCGGAATAGTCGATGCGGAGCACTTCGACTCCCGGCCATTGCTTGGCGTTGATCGCGCTTTCCAATTCGGAATAAAACTCCTTCGTGGCAAAATGGCAGTCAGCGGTGAGCGTTCCCCAATGCGAAAAGATGGCTGCTTTGCGGGAACGCAATTTTTTGGCCACGAAGTCGAGCGAGGTGGCGACCCGTTGCTTGCCCGAGAAGGCGAACAGGGCGAGCGCAAGCAATGAGGTGCAATGCATGACCAAACCGGGTTTTCCATACCACGATTGCGATTTGAGCGTGACCGAACCTATGGAGCACCACGTTACGACCGCCGTTAAAGTTCCGATTCTGCCGAGGGTCTTCCCGTTTCGGAGCGAAATGAGGGTGGCCACTGCCAAAACGGGGATGATCCACAAGAGCCTCAATTTGTCATCGGCTTCGTAAAGGGTGAAACCGCTCAGGTAGTCCCTGGTGCCAGTGAGCCATGGCATAAAGAACAACGCCAGAATTCCTAGCGCACAAATGGTGATGGCCAACTCCTGCGGGGAGCGCGGACCGATATACGGAAGGGGTTTTGTAGTGTGTGTTGTAGGTGATGGGGGTTGCGGTTCCTGTTCCAATACTGGCATTGATTCCATAGAGTAATTCTCCGCGTTGAATGGTTTACGGCGAACAACTTTTTCCCGATCCCAAAGGCTCCCAGAAGAGCAGATTTGATCTGGTAAACTAGGTCCTTAGTGTGCATTATCCAGTATGTCAATCACAAAAAGCAAAAAGTGTATATTTAATCGGATACGCTCTTACTAGCATGATATATTAATTGGGTTTCAGCTTCGAGTTAAAAATGACCCCAAGAAGCTTGGGGTCATGCATAAGAGGGTGGTAATCTATCTCGCCGGCCGCTCGAAACGGCTCGTTTAAACCAGTCGTCACAGCATCGTCTGAATGCCACTTCGACAGTGGTAGCAACAAAAGCTTCGGCTCGGTGGCTTACCGATTTTGGAACTCTCCGCCTTAGCTATATGTCTGGGTAAACTGAGTTCAATAGTAGATTGATTCAGTAGGTTCAAAGAACCACTTAGTCCCTTTTGTCTGTGATGATCCTCTCTTCGAGGCACAGGCTTTCAATTACCCCCCCCCCAATCCAATTCTTTCATGTAACTAACAATACGTCAATTGTAGATATCTCATTCGATACGAACGAGACAAGCATGCTATTTGCTAGCTTTGATTTTTGAAGCGGCCTTGGAAGGTTGCTCATCGTATTCGATATCGCTTAGCTTGGTTGCGAACCACCTTTTAGCATCCTCACTTACCAGTTCATGAGCATAGCGGGAGGAATTGCTATCAGACCTGCTAGAATCACGCAGCCATCGATGTTGTGCAAGGCTTTGAAGGAGGCTCCGACTACCATGAATCGTCAAATCTTTATCCTGAGAAGCAAGTCGTTCAAGTAGGGCACAATAAACGACCTCGATGCCAATCCCGTCTCGGACGCCACCCAGACGTTGATCGATCGCATATTTTGTCAAAGAAGGTCCTTTAGGAGGCGGGTTAGGCAGCAATTGGTTAGTGCGGCACCAATTTACTAGAACCGGAATAAAAAAACGACCGAGCTTTCGCGACCGGAGGGCCGTCTGTCTGAATTCTCTCAGTATGTTCTCGCGAACATCGGGTTTACTTAAGTCCTCAGGTCGGAATAAAACGTCCGTAAATGATTTCAGGCGGGCTTGCGAGTAATCGGTTATGAAGTGACTCTCAAAAAGCCTGCTTCTACTTGACTTGAGTTCAGAAGCCACTGAAGGATCAACAGCAATTGCAATAGCCTTTATCTTTGCCAACCTTCCAAACAATGCCGAGGCTACGTCGTTGCAAAACTCCCCTTGTGTGATAGAAGGAGGGCGCCACGGTTTCTCTCCCTGGTGATTTGTGAACAATTCGGCAATTCTATGAAACTGTGCTCGTCCTTTTGTAAGGATAGCGGTAAACGGAACCACTCTGCCTTCTCTTAAGCATTCACGACGCAGGTTGCAGATGACGGTAAGTAGCCGCTCGGCACTCGTATCTACGAGAAAGCAAAGATGTATAGAAAAGAAGACTTCTGTTTCTTTGTCGTCCCGTAATACAGCCCGAAGACCGCCGAGGAAGTGCCGGACTCGATCGTGATAGAACTTATTGTCTAGACCTGACGCATCGCGCAGGCCAAATGGTTCCAAAACTGCAGAGAAATGGTTCATGCGAGTTACTGAAATGGTCTAGATCGACGCCAACGGAAGAAAAAAACCTGTAAATAGCGTTGCAAGCAGAGGAGGTGCGATAGCTCGGATTGACGACAAAGACGAGGGCGGTTCGGGCGGAGTTTTTGAATTGGCCTGAAAAGGTTTCTCATTACCTTTTCGTCAGGCCCTTTCGGACGCTTTTTTATCAGAGCCACCGCGCATAATTCACCATCGTCGGCTTCGAATTTGTCGAGGAGCTTGCGCAAATGGCTGCGATTGATCTGGCCTCCAATGTTTGGGGTCTGCACGATCCGCTCAAAAATTAGATCGCGTGACATTTTGGGTGTCGCTTCTTTTTCCCGCGGTTGTAATGATTGCAGCAGGAAATCATCAACAAAATGGTGCCAGATTTTGTTTAGCTGCTGTAGATTAACGTTTGCCCCGAATGAGGGGCGACAACAACTGGCAAGAGAGATATAACCTATATTCGGGATCGGACGTTTGATGCCGTATGGCGATAGGCGGTAGGTATTTGCGTAACTAACTTTCACTTGCGAGAAAGCGTCTTTTAGGGCCGGTGTATTGTAGAGATCTTGAAGAATGCGGGTCGAATAGAAGAGGGTGCTATCGATCAACATATCCTCAATTATGTCGAATAAACAGTTAGAGAAGCGGCGAGCGTCGTTTCCGGGGAGGGAGAACCAGCAGTCAAGGTTAGAGACTGCCGTTTCATTTAATGTCTCTCCGGGAGTTCCAAGTGTGATTCCGATTAGGTGAGAGATTCCAGTTGGCAGGGGACCACCAGTATTCATCTCAACGGTTTCGGAAAGATCACAAACGCATCGCACCTTCTCAATATCGCCCGGTGCATCAACGAAATTCGGATTAAAGTAGGTGCCAAGATTTGTGTTAACAACCTCGGCGAGGTGAAGCTCAGGAATTAACTCAGGCGTGTATCGGAGTTGACTATTAAGGGACACAAAGGTGCTTTTGATACGGTCACGAAATGGCTTCCAGTTTTCCTGCAAATGCACAAGCAGTTTATTCCCATGATCTTCCGTGTCAGAGGGGTGAAGAAGATAGGCAATACGCACCTCGCTCTTGGGTCTTTTTGGCGTTGGTAAGAGTCGAGCATCTAATTGGAAGATGTCCCAAGCTGTTCCCTTCCCACTCATTCTGTTTATGATTTCTCGGAATTGCTGAGAATGTTTGGCGATGTGTGAAAGCGGGATAGCAAGCAACATGTGTAACGTTGCCTCTGGTTGGGAAACCTGTAATGCGAAAACTTGTTCGGACTTGCGATCAAGTAACGGGCAGCCGCTGAGACCTTCTGCAGGAAAAGGAGCTTGGACCGAGAGTTGAATTCGCTGATCGCGAGGCCTTATGTCACGACTAATCACTTTACCGTCGATCTCAGTTGGAGTCCCATCGATTGCATCAGAATATCCTCCGCCAAAAAATGCCATTCCACCAAAGTTCCGGGACCATTCAATTGTTGCTGGCAGATAACGAAATACCGCTCCGGCTTTTTGCTTAACCTGTAGAATGGCGTAATCCAACTCCCGGTGGATAGTGCTTCCAATCTCTAATACTTTTACTTCAAAGTTCCGTCGATCACTTTGACGTACAACCGAAAGCGTGTCCCCGACACGCAGGGATGATTGCTCCAAACCGTGAGCAGCAGTTAAGATGTGGCCCTGATCCGAAAAAACCCAACCTGTTTGAAGGCCGGCGAGGTTGCCGCAATCGACCGTTACAAGTGCGGAATAAAGACTAAATCCCAACATATCAGGATCACTTTTCCTTTGAAGCCCCAGCCCAGATCAGTTTTAATTCAATACCTTGTTCTGCTTTTCCTCCAATCACCCAAGCATCAAGCTCTGCAGAGAAGCCGATTGTGAAAGAAAGTTCAATCGTGCTTGGCGTGCCACCAGCCGGAAAGCGACTCAACTTTTGGTGGATAGATTCCGCGATTGCAGAAATGAATTCTTCAAGTTGAGCTTTGGCGTTCCTGATACGGTCTTTGGCTGAGGTTTGCTTGATCCCTTTCCCGCTAGAGATAGCTAGTGTGGCATCTGCCGGTAGGTAAGCGGTTACGTTTTTAAATTTAAGCGCCACATAGTCCACGGTAGTTCCTTCTGTGAGTGTCGATTTTGCTGAACTAAAATCCGTCAAAGGGGGCCGATTAAGGGAGCATTTTCTGCGACCGAGAAAAAACGTGTATTCAATGGGTCTCTTACGTCCAAAGTTAGACCACGTGTATGACATGGAATCGGGGAGAAATATTGATTTCTGGTTTGCGCGGAATGAGAGACCATTTCCGTCGCCCAGATTTCCGCTGCATATTTGCCTCTTGCAACAGATCATCTTGAATAAGATGCCGCCAACAGCCTAAACCAGAATTTAGTTTCAGCCGATCCCCATCGGAGCCTGAATTGCGCGACGTTACACAATTGAAAAATAATGGCAAGAAGAAAAAGTTCATAGTGCGAGCAAGTGAGGAAATTCCGAACCGTAGCATTCAATCTGCGAGCTCACAAAACAAAAGAGAGGCGATCAATTTATATCGCCTCTCACTATCGACATTTTCGGATTTACGAAAAATGGCCCAACTCTCGCAAAGAGCAGTGTTTTCCGTTTCCTATAATCACGCGATCAACGACCTCGATTTGCATTACCTGACCTGCGCGGATTAGATCGTGTGTCACTTTTACGTCCGCATCCGACGGATGTGGCTCCCCGCTTGGATGATTGTGCATCACAACAATCCCTGCGGCTCCGACGATCACCGCCGCTCGGAACACCGCCCGAGCTTCCACCAGAACGGTGTTCATAGTCCCCATACTGACGATTTGGTGTCCACGCACCCGCTTCCTTACGTTTAGCATGAGAACCACTAGGCATTCACATTCCGGGTTGAAATACGGATGTGTGGCTATATGAAGTCGCCAGTAGTCTACTGCAAGCTGCGGCTGGTCACAAATCTTCATTTCGTCCGGTAGCAGACATTGCCGAAGCGCCACCACTTTGAATTCCTTTGTGAAATATACGGGTTTTTTCGACGTGATCGGCAATATTCTTGAATTAGGCTCACTCATCGATACTCTCTTTCCGCCGTCCACCCGAGTCACCGGGTTGCTTCTGGTTTGATACTCTCGCTGGAAGCAGGACGGCATTTCCAGCAGGAGTATTTGGTTGGTTCATTTGAACGAGAATTCTCCCTGGTGAAGCGAATTCTTGATCCCCTCCACTTCGGCAGCTGTGGGTGGTTCTCCCTGACCGATGTCCGCTCGTGGTCCCGGCGGACACATTGCTGCAATCGGGTGCAAGGGCACCAATGACAGCCATGGCAGAAGCCAGTGTATATTGGACCATGCGGCCCACATTTCTAGCGACAGCGAGTTTCCGTGAATGACCCGCGTGGGAATGCCCCATAGTGTCGTATTTACGAATGTCATGTCACAGGCAGTTCGGGATACATCTATGGCTGTGATCCTGAGCCGCCGCCTGACTTCAGGCGGACATGCCTCGCCGAGCGACAGAATCATCGCTCCTGCACCGCACGCCGGTTCACAGACTGTGATCGTCCGATCCTTCGGCAGAGACTCCACGTCTCCGAGTGTCATCTGCGCCATGAGGTCGCAGATTGGTTTTGGGGTATGAAATTCTCCACCCCATTGCTGCCCTTTGTGTGAAAGCGCGAATTCCAAGTAGTATCCGCCAAGCACATCCTCAAAGGGCCGTCCCTCCATTTCGAGAACTAGGGAGCCAAGCGCTTTTCCGAACAAATCCAAGTCCTGTCTTTCCCAATGCTTCACTTCTTCGAGGTATTCGACCTCGCGGGTCTGTGCGGCAAGCGCACAGGCTGCGAAGCGAACGAATGCATCAAAGACTTTCCGCGTCTCGTGCCGTTGGGAAATGCTCTCCAGGATTTGGCGGAAGCCGCTTGGCGGCGCCTTCGTTTTCATCGCCTGACCTCCTCGCATGTTTCTCGCGAGCCCACATCTTCGCACCGAAGTTCCATCACTCCGACGGTGAGGGAAGTCACTTTCACCCTGCCACCGGCCTTAAACCCCGCCCGCTCCAGCCAGTTGCCCTTGAGGCGGATCTTCGGTTTGATCTTCCCCGCCCAGCCGTCTCCATCAGCTTCAATTTTGAGGCTGCGGTATGTTCTTCTGTCGCGAAGTTCAGCGGTGAATTCAAGTTGTTGCATGTTGTCTCCTTTCCGCCACCCACCGCCACGCGGTCGCTTCTCTCTGGTTTGGAATATCTCGCTGGAAGCAGGGCGGCACTTTTTCAGCGAGAAAGCGCCGCCTTGTGGGCGGAACAAAACGGCTTCCACTCCAAAGAGGGAAGCCGGTGATCAGTAATCCTCTGGAAGCAGGACCGTTGTTGAACTGCGGTCGGCTTCCGTGATGATGTAGAAGCGGATATTGGAAGCGGAGCGGTACACAGAGAGAAGGCGCGCGCCTTTTTCCAGTGCCCGTTCGTTCGCTTTCCAATCGTCCGGATGAACTTCGCCCCAGTCCCCCGACTGGTGCCGGCGAATGCCCGCAAGGATGTCCTCCTCCGCCAACTGCGATCGGGCATTTGCCGTGGCAACGATACGGCCCGGGCGAAACTTGGCCGTCGGCAGTGATTCGGGGCTCATAGCTGAAAGTCCTCGAATGTCGCTGCCAGTCCGTCCTCGTCCTCCCCAAACAAGTCTTCCAAGGCGGCTTTGGTCTGAAGCCGCTCGGTATCGGGTTTGGCGTCCTTGGGACAGCACGGACACCGGACGACGTTGATGACGCTCCGGCCGAATTCCCATCGTGCTGCTCGGAACTGCGTCCGATAGCAGTCATTGAGCTTCTCGCCAGGCGGAAGCGATTTCCAGATTTGAACCTGTTCTTCGTTTAAGCCTGTCTCGTAGATGGCCTCGTGCCAGAGGTGATAGGTATCCCACGGCTCTCCGCAGGTGGTGCAATGAACGTCCATGGAGGTCTCCTTTCTAACCTGCCGGACAGCGTCCGTTGGCTTCGCTCTCACGAATCCGCTGGAGCGCCGCGTCGATTTCCCGGCTCGTGAGAAGCCAACGATGTTTCGGAAGCTCCGCAATCACCGCCCACTTGAAGCGTTGGTAGAGGTTCAGGGCTTCCTCGTCGCCGCCCAAGTGATGGGCGAGGATGGCCAACGCGAGCTGTGCCGCTCCGCTGCCGTGATAGCCCCAGTCAAACCCGGTCGGGCTGTGGTTTCGCAAGTCGAGCCGAAGTTCGAGAATTTCGCCGTCGACTACGACCATTGCTCCGGCCTTCGTGCGATTGCCGGCGTAGAGGCTCAAACGGCACCTCCGACGATCTCCTGGAGTTCTTCCGCCGACAGGTCCTCCGGCTGCATGCCGGAGGTGGGAAAGACATGTGCTTTGACGAAGCAGAACCGGGAAAGCCGCGCCGAGATATCCTCGCGCCCGGCCTGGCCGGCTTCGTCTTCATCAAGCATGAGAATGACCCGGCTGTTTGCATGGGTGTGCTCACGGATCAATTCTTCCTGTGCCGGCGACATGGAGCTTCCCATGAGGGCGACAGTTTTTCTATGGCCCACCTGGTGGAGCTTCATGCAATCGAAAAAGCCTTCAACGACGACCAACGGCTCATCAGGGGATTCCTTGCCGGCCCGGTCGATGTTGAATAGCTCCAGCGATTTTTTGAATCCCGGCGGGAGCTTGTATTTGGGATTCTCGTCGCTCGGCTCGCCGTTGGTGAGGCGTCCGGCATACGCAACCACTTCACCGTTCACGTTGTGAATCGGAATGGCGATGCGTCCGGCCATCATGCCTTTGGCGCAATATCCCGCGCCGAAGTCTACGAGCGTTTCGACCGAAACACCGCGATCCGCCAAATACGGATGGCTGCGTTCCAATTTTTCCAGTCGGAATTTGAGCGGCTTGTTCGGGCCGGTGGTATCCTCCTGGCGCTGTTCCGCCTTTTTCTGCTTCGGCTCTGTTTTTGGCTTGGTATCGTCTCGTTCGCTTTCAGTGTCGTCACCGCTGCCGGACTTTCCTGACATGACGTCTGGATCAAGGTGGAACCATTCGATGGCTTTGAGCGCAGCACCGTGAACGCTCCCATTCTCCATTTGGGCAATGAAGTCGAGAACGTTTCCGCCGTGTTTGCATTCCGAGAAGCAATTCCAGATGTTTTTACTGATGCTCACCCGAAACTGCGTCGGATTGTCTCCTTTGTGGATGGGGCACGGGCCGGAAAGGCTGTCGCCCTTCTTTTTGAATTTCTGGAGAAGGCCGTAGTGCTCAAGAACCCGCTCCATGGTGATGGCCGCCTTGATGGCCTTGAAGTTAACGAACAATGATTTGGACATACTGCTCCTGTGGTTGGATTGTTAACGTGCGAATGACGGTTCGAAGAAATGAACCGTCTCCGGGATCCATCCTACGGAGAAAAGGGAAAGGCGGTAGACTGGAGAATTTGCGTATTTGGGCAAATGCGCTCAGTTGGTTCTGCTCTTGCGGACCTAAATTAGCTGGTTCAAGCTCACATGCGCTATGTTGCCCGTTTTGTATTATCCGAGGTTCGAACCAGACCAGCACTGGCTGCGCTCGATATTGTTGCTGGTTGACGGGATTCAAAGAATCATCCCCCCTGAAGCCTGCCACAGCGATTCACGGCGCACTCGTGAATTGATTGAAGTGATGCCGGAGGCTATCAAAACAATTGTTCCGACTGATGCCGACAAAGACTTTGATGATCTGAACTTTGATCGCCTGAAAAAAGCATTTGCCAAGATTCGGGATAAGGCCGAGCGCAAGCCGGATAAAGTTATACATTTTCATTTCAACGACCGTGGAAACGCCACAATGACGGGAGATGCATGGCTCAGTAGTGCGAAATTGCAGGAGCGGGTCCGTCGATTGTTGATGGAATATGATCTGGCCAGCGAAGTTCGAAACCCGTATACGGGCCGCTCAGCATTTGTTGGCGATACGTTTCCCGCAAATGAGGAAGCCAGTAATCTTATCGTATCCTACGTTGCTGACCGAATCGCAAAACGCACAGGCATGGACACGATTACCGATCTTGAAATTCCGCATGCCGTACAATCTTTCGACGCGCTAAATCTGTCGCCTCTGACGGTAAACCGCGAAAGTGAAGGACTGCTAGTAGCAGCAATCGCCACTACCGCGATTCCGGTGGGAGTCTCGTCATTGACCGTCCACGAATTTCAAGAGCTGCGACAGTCGTATTCTGACGTTCGGATACCGTTCAACGAATTAATATCAAGCCTGGCTACATATGCGAAGCTTGATCGGCAGCAGAGCGCGGCGGCTGCGGAGAAGCGGATCCAATTGGCTAGTGCTGAATATCAGCGCCAAATGAAAGCGTACCGAGAGAGCCGTTTCGCGAGAAAGTTCGACCAATGGATTCCGATTGCAATTAAATCAATTTTGGCTGTGCTCGCAGTAGCGGCGGCTAATAAGGAGATGCGCCTTGCACTTGCTGCTGCCGGTATTGCTATTGATGTCATGAAAGAGGGCATCGCAGCACAACACAGCCCGCCGGAAAACGAAAAGGTGTTTCGGATGCTCTGCAAAATGGAACGGGATATAGACAAGATGACTGTAGCAGACCTGATCTGAATGCCCTCAAGTCCATCGTCGCCCATCATTTTAACTCCCGAATTTCTCGGCAAATCCATCAGTAATGAATTGCTTGGCCACTGGCATCGTTCCCGCGCACTTTTGGTTCTGGCGGGGCAAAGAAAAGATTGGGATCGCGCCGAAGGAATTGCCGGACCTTTCGGCATGCTGCTTCTGCTCGGGTTCATCTCGCACAGTCTCCGGGTGTTAGTTGATTTACATGCGCCGCGATCGTCGTTGACTGAACATTCCTCAACCAGGCCCCAGACTGGCAGATTTATTTTTAGCCAATTTTTTTGCGGCAACATTCACTTTTACAGTCGGCAACTTTGCATATCACGCTCTGTGTCTTGCCATGTAACGTAGTTTCATTCGCATGCCCCTTGGGACAAACAACAGTGACTTTGCCGTCCTTGAATACCTGCACGCCGCATTTTTCGCATTTATGCTGGGCCGTGCCGCCGGTCACGATGTCGTCATGGCCGTTGGGGCATCTCACCACCCAGGTGCCCCACAAGTAATCTGGAGGATTCGTTGCCAGCGCTGACGGCACAACCGCGCCGATCATCATTAAACCGAGTGCCTTCCTTCGAGTCATTGTATTCATCTGCTTTTATTTGGTTACCTATATGCTCGTGACGTGGTATAGCCAATCCGCGAGCATTTTACAGCCGTGATCGCAAATTCGCACTACGCTGACTTAATCCTCAAGCTTGGGCGGAATATATTTGAAATGTAAAAAAATGGGGATCACTGCAAAGAAAAGAGTGGCCGCAAACAAGAATTTGAAGGTGGCATCCTCTTTCGGCCAGCAGGTCTGTTCACCGATTAGTTCTCTTTGCGCCTCAAGCGATTCACGATCTGGGTCCTTCCTGCTTTTCTCCAACTGTGCGTTTAGTGCGGCTAGCTCCTGTTGCCTCAAATGATTGAGTCGACGATTGAATAGAAATACAGGCCCAAGGCCGAGGACGACGGCTGGCGCCGCGGCCAAGAGTGCTACCAGCGCGGAGGAAGTATAGGCCTGGACAGCCGCAGTAAAATCCCCCGGCGCAATGCGCGGAAGGCCGCTTATGATGACCAAAGGAAACACGAATGCGCTGATCGCAATCAACATCACGAGCCAGTTGTAGGGCTCGTTCAAATCTGAAAGTCCGAAATGCTTTCGAGGATCCTTAAGCAGGATGCTCAACTTGCCTTTGGGCATTATTTTCTGTCTGCCCCTGCATTTTGCAGATGGCAACAGGCGTCCCGTAACTAAAATCCAAAAGATGGCCTTCAGAAAAACCCAAGCCGCAAAGCCTTGAAATGTGCCCTCGACCGACAGCAGGCTTATTACGAATAAAATATGAACCGCTCTTTCCAGCCGCGTCGCGGGATAGGCGGAGATTTTTACGCGCATGTCGAAAAGATGACGAGAGTACGCGTTCGTCAGATTGAGAGTAATGTTTCCTCTCCGCGCTAATTCCGGCCAAAGCTCCGGAATCGCATCTGCCGGGTCGATAAAGCTGAGGGATTGATTGGAGTGCCACATTCCGATTGTATTCACAGACGCCGATTCCATGGCGTGCATAATTTCTCTTTCGGCATCGCCTGTTTCATGTCGGGCCAACAATAGTTGCCAGCCATTTCGTCTGTAGAAATTCGTCTGCCATTCCGCTAACCACGGCGCCTGAACGTAACCTGTTTCCTCGACATTGTGATAGCCGTAGAATTCGATAACAGATTCTCCCAAAACGAACAACAGAGGCAGGAACCACCACAGGAATCTAAATCTGCGACGGTTTATGTATGAAATGGCCCCATACGTTCGGCGACGGAGTCGGCCTTCCGAGCAAAGTGTCTCAAACGCTCCGCTCGCACTCTCGATGAATTTCGATGCCGCAATCACGGTAAAAGGAGCGACAATTAAATACAAAAATCCGTGATTCGCCTGAGCAAGGTATCCTCCGATGAGGTTGATGGGATCAAGTGGTTGCGGCCCGCTCGCAAGTTGTAATGTCAGGAGAATCTGACGATTTAGTGCATTAGCCTTGGCTAAATGTCCGAGGATTACCACCACAATGGCACCGACCAAAAACATTAATGCCAGATTGATCCCCCACCGTTTGGAGGTGAAAAACTTCTCCAACGGCGTGCCATGAAACTCACTCAGAAGGCAATTTGGACGACAATTCATCTCATGCGTCACCGAGGTTGATATATTGCCGAAGTTTATCTGGGATGTTGAATAGGCTCGCACGCCACTTTGGTGGAATCCTCGTGAGGGAATTCAGAACGTGAATTCCGAAGCGGAGCCCGGCGAACACGATGATCTTGCGATACCCCCACGTAAATATCACAACCAGTATTCGGAGAACAATCATCATCAGCCATTCGAAGAATGTCAGGGGTTTTATTTTTAGGATCTTTATCACGTCTCGATCCAGTAACTGGCGCATGATAACTGGTGGGAATCTTTGGACCGTCGCATGAGAAAACCAACCCATGATTTCGCGGGAAATGATTTTGTCCATGGCCTTCACAAGAGCGTCGGCCAGGGCTGTGCCGTCGGCGCTTTGTCCAAATTGTCTTCGCCGAATGGTCGAAAAGAGGCATTCCGCTTCTTTTAGATTCATGGCAAGCAAATCCTCTCTTACTCCCATCGCGTAACCGACGACGTTCCAACAGTGCAAATATGCTGCGGCTTCTTCCGGAGCCACTTCTATCTTCATTTTAGAAAATGATCGAAGAACGACATGTGAAAACGTGAGAAGCGTGTACGCCATGTGCTCTTGGTTAATGGGGTATCCGTGTTGGGTAACATCCCAAGGTGGCATTTTTCGGGCGATATCGGGAAATGATCCCGGCACAGTCGTTACCTCGTTTTGGCCCGGTGCATTAAGGATGAGATGGCGGATAGCGGCGTGCATTAAGCGGACTTTCTGGGCGGCCTGCAACCCGGTTCCATTCTCTCTCAGACCTCCATTGCGCATGACATCGACAATCAACTGCGTGGTTTCAAATACTCGCCGGTAAGCGTGAACTTCTAAAGACCCAGTTGTGGCGAGCACTGCCGCCTCGTTGGGTAGCACGTAGCACTCGGGCAAGCTGGCACACAAAAGCGACACCAAACAAAAAATTCCGCGATCAACGAAAAATCGTTCGCCTTGCGCGATCAATTTGGGATCTGCCCAACTCGGCAATTGAGAGGATTGTTGGAGATAAGAATAAATCTGAGGGGGCAACCCCTCGGGTGAAATGAAATTTTGCTGGCGGATGCGTTCCCACAGTGAATTAACTGCTTCGATTCCATGCTCTTGGAATATAGCGGCGACGGTGGTATCGCCGAGAGGGTCGCCCGTTTGCCGCATCTGATCAAGAATTTGATCCGTCCAGCGGCTTTCTCGACTTGAATCCTGTAGCCCTGCCGAGTTCACACGAGACTTCTACCGATGAACAGTGTTCGGCACAAGGTTTAAAGCGCATTGTTCTTAGGCAGGGCACCAGATTGTAAAAAAGCTTTCCCGGGTAGGGATAATGCCGATACGATCAATGAACTCGCACACTGTGAGCAACATTGTTGATACTTTGCTGCACCTCTCATGGACTGAGATTGATGCGCGTTTCCGTGAAAGCTCGGCAAGCGGAATACCGGATGGCGACGCCAGCGGCTACGCGCTGATTGCAACCAACAGCTTTCTTGCGAATTCCATAGCTAAAATCATCAGACTGCTTGTCTGGCAGGGCAAAATTTTTGATAGAAAAAGGGGAATCCTTCTGAACAAGCTCACCCCATTCGGGATTCGGGCAATTCGCGGGCGGCTGTATAATGGCCCCAGCCGCTTCGATGGCAGAGAGTGCATTGTTCTCGACTATTCCAAAACTTCCCTCGTTGCGTGTTGGATTCGGGATGAACTCCGTGAACTGAAACATCCATTGTATCTCGGAAAAGTCTACGTAGGCTCTGTATGTTTATTCCATTTCACGTTGGAGTTTAGCGAACCGAAAATGTAGTTGCGATGGGTGACTGCAGCATTGGGCCTTGCAATTGTGAAATTTTGGGGGAATTGCCAATGCCGCGCAAAGTGGTGACATTTTTCATACGAAAGTATGCACCAATAAAACAGAAAACCCGCAAGCGAAATCAGCTTGCGGGCTTTCTGTGTGGCCAATTCTTATAGTCGGTTCTTACCGGCTGCTTTCGCTTTCGCCCAGCGAGCTTTTGCCGCTGCCGCGATGCGTGCGCGGCCTGCTGCGCTCATTTTGCTCCCCGCATGCTTTTTCTCTGTCATCGAAATTGGCAACATTCCGTTACCAACCCCAGTGCCGCCTCCTCCGAGAATTCTAGAGAGTTCTTTTTGAAGGGATTCAATTTTTTCTTTAATTGTAGCCGCACGTCGAAGGCCACTGGCAGATATTGAAGTAATGTTCATACCATGACAGTTATGCAGGAGAAACCATAAGAGTCAAGATGATGACCAAGCCAACAATATTCTGGTTTTCCTGGTAAGGGCTTCCATTGGAGAGATAATGTCGGTCGGTTTACGTCAATAGATTGCACGCCTTATTCGGTTTTGGAGTTTGCCAGAGATAGAAAAGGATACCTGCTGGTGAATGCAAAATCCTTTTGTCAGCGAACAAAAACAAGCCGTGGCCTGTCTTCAATCGGGAACATACGTCGATGATTGACTGCATTCGCTTGGCGCTCGTGGTCACTGTGAGCACTCGAAAGCGGTGGAAGCCGAAACGCGTCTCGTGAACAGCTCCAGCCCAGGTTGCTTCGTAAGCAAGCAACTTGCGATAGAAAGAGGTCTGCGAAATCGTCTTGCGAACGATGGGCATCGTTCCTCTGTCAGCTTCCAAGAAGAAATATGAGCGGCGCATATTTCCATCCGCGCCAGTGAACTCTAAAGCGAACACCCGGTCGGGAGCGACGCTGAGTGTCTGTCCCGCCAGATTCATCTTCCACCGAAACGGTAAGTTGGCTTTTGCCAAATCTTGTTCGGTCAACAGGCGAACGCCATGCTGGCGGCAGGCGAGTTCAACAGAAACCATGATGTCAGAGACGAGCAGCGCATGCTCAAGAAAAACTCTTTTGACGGATCCCTTTTCCTCATCCCAGGGAACGTCACGGAACATCGTGCCCAATTCCGTTTTCAAAAGTGATGCACCGTTATTTCCGATGCCGTATACGATTTCGCGGGGACCGCCGTAATGATAAAACTCGATCTGCGAACGGGGACGCGTGAGGTATCGGTGATGGTACAGCAGTTTCAGACGCCGCAATACCTGTTGCGAGCTGCCGGGAACGAGTGCGCAAATGTGTGATGAACGCAAAAAGCGATGCCGATATACCAGCCGGATGATTTCTCTGTCACGCTCGGTGAGCCGAAACGGCTCAACGCCGGCTGACCGCTGGAAACGCGGTAAACGGGGTGAATTCATAGGCTAACTGTTAGTGACAGCTGTTAATGGCCGCATCCAGCGGCTGAGCTTGTTTTCGATCATCGCACGTTTCATCGCGAACCGCTGGCGCGATCGAGCGATGAGCTTGTCTTTGCGCCCGACATGGTTTTCGATTGGCGGCAGCGTTTTTGCCCGAAACGGTTCCTTGTTCGTGCCATCGTCGAGAAGCTTCACCACGGCTTCAAAGCGATTGAGGTCGGAAATGGCTGACGCCGGAACGGTATGGCCAAATTCCTTTTCCATCACTTCCGCATCGGCGTATCCGATGCGGAAGGAGATCAAAGTCCCGGCGTTGCCGAACACGGCCTGGCGCACCGGCAGCGAAAGCTGATCGATGTATTGATGGGACAAAATCAGGCATGAGCGATATTTGCGAGCTTCGGCCAGAATGGAGGCAAACGCGTCAGTCGAGAAATTCTGGAACTCATCGATGAACAGGTAAAAGTCGCGGCGTTCCGATTCGGGGCGATTCGACCGGGCCATGGCTGCCAGTTGGAATTGCGTGGTGAGAAGCGAGCCAATGAGGTTCGCTTTCTCGTGACCGAGCTTTCCTTTGGACAGATTCGCAATGAACAGCCGTTCATTGTCCATGATGAACGGGATGCTCACGCGACTCCGCACCTGACCCAGGATATTTCGGACCACTGGATTTAGCAGGAATTGGCCGAGCTTGTTCTGGATCGGCGCGATGGCCTCACGCCGGAAGCGGTCGTCATACGCTTCGTATTCCTCGGCCCAGAATGCCCGAATGAACGGATCCTTGATTTGGCGAACCACTTTGGTGCGGAACACCGGATCAACCAGCATGCGGTTCACGCCAAGCAGCGTTGCATTTTTGCAGTCGAGAAGCGCGGCTACGGAGTTGTAGAGGATATATTCCAGGCGCGGTCCCCAGGAATCGCGCCAGATGCCTTTGAAAGCACTCACGATCCCAGAGGCGACCAGATGTCGGTCATCCGGCGCGACGTTCGCGAGCACGTTCATGCCGATGGGAAATTCGAGATCGCCGGGATTGAAATACGTGAGATGATCAGCCCGCGTTGGCGGGATGTGGCGCAAGAGTTCTTCCGCAAGATCGCCGTGCGGGTCAATGACGCCCACGCCATGGCCCAGAGCGATATGCTGGATGATAAGGTTCCGGAGGAGCGTGGTCTTTCCGGTGCCGGTTTTGCCTATAATATATATGTGCTGGCGCTGGTCCTCTTTGGATACGCCAAAGCGCTGGGGACTGCCCCAGCCTTCGCGCTCTCCAATGATGATGCAGGGTTCCGATTCCAAGACCAGCCGCCACTTCTGCGACCGTGGGAAAGTCCCGTGTCATCAGACCTCCGCGGTCACCCGCGAAGCGGCGCCGGCAGGGTGTATGGGGGCACGCTGGCGAGGTAATGGCGGCTGGTGTTGAAATCCGAAAGGAGAGTCCGAATCGGACAATACACCCGGAGCGCAAATCGCGGCAGAATGGATTTTTTGCGTAAAGACGCAACAAATGGTGGCCGCGCGGCAGTCGCGGCACGCTTTTCCAGCAGTCGTATCGGCAGTGAATCCGTCGTCCATCCCTGCCCTGGCGGGAACGGTCGCCATTCCGGCAGACCAGTATTTGGCGCGAAGCGCCTGATTTTAGAAACAGTCCCCCCAACGTGTCGGCCCGTTTTGATAAAAACGGATACCGGCCGACTTAACGCTTTTTGGTGCTGGACGCCGGTTAGGGGGACTGCATCCCGATAGCCGCAGGAAAAAGCGTTAAGTCGGGCGGTAGCCGACGACACGTTGGGGGAGC
>Ga0134128_10003239_pt1 | contig 19873 bp, 18 predicted proteins | sample KB31754_FD_96462 | JGI IMG/M metagenome (GOLD analysis project Ga0134128, IMG submission 96462) | Terrestrial soil microbial communities with excess Nitrogen fertilizer from Kellogg Biological Station, Michigan, USA - KB3-175-4 | ecosystem: Environmental > Terrestrial > Soil > Unclassified ...
CCAGCAGTTCAATCCGCCGGCACCCACCGGCCCGAACAACTGCAACGATCCGTCTGTCAACTTCTTCGGCGAATCCATCGAAACCGTGCTCGACGCCGAGTGGTCCACGGCCATCGCCCCCGGGGCGAACATCTGGGTGGCCACCTGCTCCGGTTTTTCCGTGGTGAATGGCTATCCTTCCTACCCGGCGACGACGGACAATTTCTTCGGAGGCGTGTATCTGGCCGCGGACAACCTGATCAACGCCGCGGATCCCGCCAGTCGCCCCAACATCATCAGTGCCAGCTACGGCTACGGGGAGTACTTCACCGATAGCGCCAGCAAGACCGCGATCGACCTGATGTGGGCGCAGGCCGATGCCGAGGGTATTTCCGTATTCGTTTCCACCGGCGATTCCGGCTCCAACCCGAGCTTCAATGGCGGCATCATCAACGGCTATGAAGGCAACACGGCCGTGGACGCCAATTCGTTCGCTACCTCACCCCATGTCACCGGCGTGGGCGGCAATGATTTCGCGGATGTCCTGGAAGGCACCACCAGCCAGTACTTCGCACCCACCCCCAGCGTGGTCGGCGGCTCGGCCCTCTCCTATGTGCCGGAAATTCCCTGGAACCAGTCCTGCGCCAACGGCCTCGCGGCCCAGGCCATGGGCTTCACCACTCCGTTGGCGTTCTGTCAGGAGTACCTGAAGTACGACCCGAATGGCTACTATGCGACCTCGGAAGCCGGCAGCGGTGGACCCTCCTCGGTCGATGCCAAGCCGGCCTGGCAACGCCAAGTCAGGGGCGCGGCGACGGACGGGTCACGCGACCTGCCCGACGTGTCGCTGTTCGCCGGATCGTATGGCGGCTACACCTGGGCCATCCTGTGCACGAGCTATTACGCCTGCACGCCTGATTTCTCGGGCCCCACGGTGCTGGAAGGAGGCACGTCGCTCTCTTCGCCGATGTTTGCCGGCATCCAGGCCCTCATTGACCAGGGCCTGACCAAGAACGGCCTGACGCCGAATCAGGGCAACGCTGCCCCCACCCTGTACGCACTCGCTGCCCAGGAATACGGTGGTGCTTCGGGTCCCGCGCCAGCCAGCTTGGCCGCCTGCAGTGCGAACAATGGTGCCTCCGGAACGTCCAGTTGCGTGTTCCACAACGTCACCAGCGGCAACATCTCGACCCAGTGCTATCAGGAGAGCACCGCCTCCTTCTCCTTCAGCACGCCGAACTGTTACTTCTACGGCACCGTCTCGAACGGCCAGGTGCAACTGGGCCTGACCAGCTCGGACTCGTCGCCAACCTCGTACACCTCGACCAACAAGGCGTTCAGCGCGCAGCCCGGCTGGAGCTTTGCCTCCGGACTGGGCTCGGTGAATGCCACCAACCTGTTGATAGCCTGGCGCAAGTTCATCTATGCACCGCCGATTGTGCCGCCCACAGTAGCGGTGAAGTGATTGAACTGAGCTGATCGTGCAAACCATGGCCGACGGCGGTACGCCGTCGGTGACGTCAACCCCGATCCCCGGTCGCCGCATGGCGGCCGGGGATCTTTACATGTCCCGGCGGCACCGTCGCTGATGGCGAACCGAAAAACCGCGCTAAACTTGGCGATCATCCCCATGCCGCCATCGCCATGCAGGTTCAGGATCACGCCGAAATCGTCCACATGCTCGCCGAGTTGCGGCTGGAGCATCGCGATCTCGACGCGGCGATCGAGCAGCTGGCCCATGCCATCGGCCGCGACGAGTTGCAGCTGACCCGGCTCAAGAAGCGCAAGCTCCTGCTCAAGGACCACATTTCCCGGCTCGAGAGCAAGCTGATCCCCGATCTCGATGCGTGAGCAGACGCCACCGATGGCCCCTCTCGCCCCGATCCGCCTGCAGGACCAGCATGTGCTGCTGGAACCCCTGCAACCCGATCATGCAACGGCGCTCGAGACGGCAGCGTCTGACGGTGAGCTGTGGGATTTGTGGTTCACCGGCGTACCGGCGCCGGGCCAGGCCTCCGGCTATATCGAAAAGGCGCTGCAAGGCCAGGCCCAAGGCTTGATGCTGCCGTTCGCCGTGCGCGAGGCGGGCAGCGGCGAGATCGTGGGCACCACGCGTTTCTACGATTTCATGCCCGAGCTGCCACGCATTGCCATCGGCTACACCTGGTATGCCAGGCGATGGCAGAAAAGCCATCTCAACGTGGCCTGCAAGCGGCTGTTGCTGCAGCACGCCTTCGAATCGCTTGGCTGCGTCGCGGTGGAGTTCCATACCGATCATCGCAACCTCGATTCGCAGCGCGCGATCGAGCGCCTCGGTGCGCATCGCGACGGCGTGCTGCGGGCCCACAAGCGACGCCCCGACAACACCATCCGCGACACCGTCTGCTATTCGATCGTGGCCAGCGAATGGCCGGACGTGAAGCGCTGGCTGGCACTTCGGCTGGCGCGGCTCACCGCGGCCGGATCGCGATAAAACCTCTCGCCTCACAGCAGGCGATTGAGCAGACGATCCAGCCGGGTGCGGTTGAGCCGCTTCAATTGCTTGCGCACCGCCTCCGGGTAATGGCGCGGGCTTTCCAATGCGCGATAATCCGACAGCCGATTGGCGTGTTGGCGCAACGCAGTCCATTCGGCCTGATGCTGGCCCTGCAACAGCCGCGCGGGATCGCGCAGCAGCAACGCGTTCTCCAGGTCCAGCGACCATGCCCGCGGGTTGAGGTTGTGGCCGGTGAGCACCGCGACGTCGTCATCGACGAACAGGCCTTTCAGGTGGTAGCTGTTGTCGCCGTCGTGCCACAGGTAGAGGTTGAGCTGGCCCGCCTCGATCTGCCGCTGGTGCGTGCGCGCGAAGCGACGCAGGTTGTTCTCGTACAGATAGGGCAACAGCCCGATCGTGGTGAACGGCTGGCCGGGCGGGATGAAGAAATCGCTGGCGGCCTTGTCGCCGACCATGATGTCGATGCGGCAACCCCGTCGCAGCAGCTGGCCCAGCGCCAGCCGCACCGGCCGCGGCAGATTGAAGTATGGCGTGAGCAGGATCACCTGTTCGCGCGCGCCGCGCAGCAACGCCAGCAGCACCGCATCCAGCGTGTTGCCGGTACGGCCGAAACCGAGCAGCGGTGTCACTGCCACCTCATGCGGTCCCGGTGTCCCGGGTGGCACGCTGTAGCTCGCCCGTTGCAGCTGTTGGCGGAACTGGCGTATCTCCGGCTGCAGGGCCCGCGTGGTCGGCGCCTTCGCCACGTCCAGCCGCTGCACCGCGGGATTGCCGGCGATATGCCGCTGCATGAATTCGGCCATCGAGTCGGCCACTCCCGCGTGCCGCAGCAGATGGTAGCGGTCGAGCCGGTAGCGCCCATGGCGCGCCAGATAGACATCGTTGATGCTGGCGCCGCTGTACAGGAGCGCATCGTCGATCACGAAGCCTTTCAGGTGCAGCACACCGAACAATTCGCGGTTCTGCACCGGCACGCCATGGATCGCCACGGCGTCGCCGAAACGCTGGGCATAGGCGCGGTACATGCCGGCATTGCCGTCGCTTTTTCGACCGCCAATCAGACCGCGGCGGGCGCGATGCCAGTCAACGAAGATCGAAATCACCAGCTCGGGCCGACGGGCCCGTGCCGCATAAAGGGCCTCCAGCACTTCGCGGCCGGCGTCGTCGTCCTGCAGGTACAAGGTTACGATCACGATGCGGCGAGCGGCCTGCGCGATCAATTCCAGCAAGGTTTTCCGGAATGTGGCCGGGTCGGGCAAGCAGGTGATCGCCTTCGCCGGGACGGCGAATGCCGGCAGCGCATCCGGCAAGCCCTGCACGCGTCGCGGGAACGGCAGCAGTCTTCGGGCCATGCGAACCGGGGTGGTCATCAGGGATTTGCGCTCGTTCATGCCTTCCATCATCGCAAACCCTGTCGCGCGCGCCTACCGGCCGTGCCCGCTTGCCAGCAAGCGCCGCAAGCTGCAATGCTGCACGGCATCGGCATGTACTGCAGCTTGCCGACCCACTGCCTGGCGCCGTCGGGCGACCCACGCAATCTGGCGACGATCATCAGGACAGTTTGTGCATGAGTGCCACCACTCCGACCGAACGCGAAGAACTGAACCAATTGCTGCGGCGAACCGCGCGGGAGGATCAGGCGGCGTTCGCCGAGCTGTACAAGCGCACTTCTTCCAAACTGTTCGGCGTGTGCCTGCGCATGCTGCGCGACCGCGGTGAAGCCGAAGATGTGCTGCAGGAGACCTACGCCACGGTGTGGCGCCGCGCCAGCAGCTTCGATGCAAGCCGGGCCAGCGCGATCACCTGGCTGGTCACGCTGTCGCGCAACAAGGCGATCGACCGCCTGCGCCAGCATCGCGAGGAATTGCTGGGCGACCCGTCGAGGATGGACGAGACCGTCGACGAGCAACCCACGCCGGCGGCCGGTGCGGAAGCCAGCCAGGAATATCAGCGGCTGCAGCATTGCCTGGATGAACTGGAGCCGCAACAGCAAAGTTCGGTGCGTGAAGCCTTTTTCACCGGAGCTACGTATAACGAATTGGCGACACGCTGCAAGGTGCCGCTCGGAACCATGAAAAGCTGGATCCGCCGCAGCCTGATGCAACTTCGCACGTGCCTCGATCAATGAATACGCCCATCGAAGACGGCAACAACCATCTGCGCTATGCCGAGTACGTGCTTGGCGTGCTCGATGCCGACACGCGTGCCGAAGTGGCGCATGAAGTATTGGTCTCGGGCGAAGCAGCGACCGCGGTGGCGTTGTGGCAGCGTCGCCTGATGCCGCTGACCGACACGATCCGCGAGGTCACCCCGGCGCCGTATGTATGGGCGCGGATTCACGACGCACTGCAGCTGGATGCGCCCGCCAGGGTCGCGCCGCGCAAGGGCCTGTGGGACAACCTGCAGCTGTGGCACTGGCTCGGCATCGGCGCCAGCGCGGTGGCTGTCGCGCTGCTCGTGGTGGTGTCGCTGCCGCGACCGACAACGACGCCGACAGTGGTCGCTGCGGGCTACATGGCCTCGACCATCCAGCAGGACAACGGCTCCACCGGCTGGACTGCCACCATGGATCTGCAGCACGCCCGCATGGTGGTGGTGCCGGCCACGCCGGTGGCATTCGAGCAAGGCCGCGCGCCCGAGCTGTGGCTGATTCCCGCCGGCGGCAAACCCATCTCGGTGGGCATGATCGCGCGCGACAAGCCGACCACGCTGACGCTCGATCCGGCACTGCTGGCGCAGCTCGGACCGACCGCCGCGCTCGCCGTTTCAGTCGAACCGATCGGCGGTTCACCGACCGGTCAACCGACCGGTGCCGTGATCGCCAAGGGCGCGATCGGCGCCGCACCGGATGCCGGCGGCAAGGTGGCCATGATCGGAGACAAGCCAACTGATTGGACTTCGGTCTGATCCGTACATGAGCACCGCCCTGGTCCTGTTCCGGCGCGACCTGCGCCTGAGCGACAACCCGGCGTTGAGCGCGGCCTGTGCAGCGCATGCACAGGTACTCCCGGTCTTCATTCATGCGCCGGGCGAGGACGATGGATGGGCGGCCGGTGCCGCCAGCCGCTGGTGGCTGCACCATTCGCTGGCAGCACTGGACAAGCAGTTGCGTGCGCAGCATGCCGCACTGCATTTGCGCCAGGGCGGCACGCTCGACGTGCTGCGCGAGCTGATCCACAGCAGTGGCGCCAGCGCGGTGTACTGGAACCGGCTTTACGATCCCGCGTCGATCGCGCGCGATACGCGCATCAAGAGCGCATTGCAGGACGAGGGCATCGCGGTGCACAGCCACAATGCCGCGCTGTGGTGCGAGCCGTGGCAGATCGCGACCCAGCAGGGTCAGCCGTACAAGGTGTTCACGCCGTACTGGCGCAACCTGCGCCCGCAGTTGCGGGCGACCGAACCGCAGCCCAGGCCGCGCGTACCGGGCTGGCGCGAACTGCCCGATGGCCTTCCGCTCGCTGCACTGGCGTTGCTTCCACGCATCGCCTGGGCTGATGGCCTGAGCGAGCACTGGCAGCCGGGCGAACGCGGTGCGCAGGAGTTGCTGGAGATTTTCGGCGACGATGCGATCGGCGATTACGCGCATGCGCGTGAACTGCCTTCACGCCACGGCACTTCGCGACTGTCGCCCCACCTGCACTTCGGCGAAATCTCGCCGCGCCAGATCCACTTCGAACTGAATCGCCGCGCCCACACTGTTGATGCGAAGCGTCGTCCCGATATGGAACCCTATCTGCGCGAACTGGGCTGGCGCGAGTTCGCCCATCACCTGCTGTACCACTTTCCACAGACACCGACCGAAAACTTCAATCCGCGCTTTGATGGCTTTCCATGGGCAGCGGCTGACCCGTCGCTGATCGAGCGTTGGCAACGCGGTCGTACCGGCATTCCGCTGGTCGACGCCGGCATGCGCGAGCTGTGGCACACCGGCTGGATGCACAACCGCGTGCGCATGATCGTGGGCAGCTTCCTGACCAAGCACCTGCGCCAGCACTGGCAGCACGGCGCACGCTGGTTCTGGGACACCCTGGTCGATGCGGATCTGGCCAACAACACGCTGGGCTGGCAATGGGTGGCCGGTTGCGGCGCCGATGCCGCGCCGTATTTTCGCGTGTTCAATCCGGTGACGCAGGCGAAGAAGTTCGATCCGGATGGTGTCTACCTGCGCCGCTGGTTACCGGAGCTGGCACAGGTGCCGCTGGCGCTGCTGCATGAGCCCTGGAAGGATGGTGACTTGCTCAGGCGCTGCGGGTATCCCGCACCGATGGTCGAACTCGGCCAATCGCGGCAGCTTGCGCTGGATGCTTATGGTGAAGTTCGACGCAGTGATTGACGCGGTCAGTGAGACGGTGACCTGGGCCAGGACATAGGCCATGCCATTGATGCGATGCAGACGCACAGGCTGCAATCGGCGGTAGGTTCAAGCCATTCGCGGGGAGTTGTCGGGCGTCCGCTGCTGGCGAAACCGGCCGTTCGTCGCGGCAGGCAGCGATCGGTGCTGCAGGCATGACCCTCCGCCTCAGGGTGACGTCGCGGTGGAAGCCGGCGCGGCGGGAGTGGGTTTGGAGACGGTGTCGTACTGCTTCACCAGCGCCTCGAAGCGCGGCTGGCCGTGTAGCGGCACATCTACGGGATTGATGCTGAGGTCGCTGCAGGCGACGCGATAGCTGGCGCAGAACTTCGGCAACTGTTCCAGCACGGTGCCGTTCTGGCCCAGCGCCAGTTCGAGCTGCATCACGTCGCCCATGGAACTGGGGTCGAGGTCGGCGCGCCGGCGCAGCGCGTCCACCGCGGCCAGCGCCTGCGCGTGCAGTTTGAGATCGAGCAAAGACTGATAGGTCAGCCGGCCGGCGGCGACCAGCGCCTTGGCGAGTTCCGTTTGGGGCTGCGCGAGGTCGAAGGCTTTCACCGCATCGGCGTCGCGGTGCAGCAGCGAATTAATCAGGGCCAGCCCCAGCGCGGTGTCGGCGCTGGTGGGATCCAGCCGCATCAACGCCTGCGTGGGTGCCAGCGCCTGCGCGTACTCGCCAAGATCCAGTTCAACGACGGTGAGGTCGTTCTGCGCGTTGGCGCTGTCGGGGTCAAGCTGCACGGCTTCCAGCATCTGTGCCTGTTGCTGTTGCTGCGGCAACACGAGGGCGTAATCCAGATGCGCGCTGGCATTGCTGGGATCGATCGCCAGCGCGCGCTCCAAGCCGGCCCTGGCCTCGGCAACCTTGCCTTCCGCCGCATCGGCAACAGCGAGCATCACCAGCGCGTCCACGTTGCGCGGGTCGAGCGCCAGCGCCTTGTTGGCTTCTTCGCGCGCCGTGGGCAGGGCCTCTTTCAGCGACAGCGTGGAGAATTGGGTCAGCTCGTACCAAACGCGCGCCAGCCCGGCGTGCGCATCGGCGTAATCGGGGTCGAGCGCGATGGCCTGTTCGAACAGCTTCTTGGCCTGTTCCAAGGGCGCGGCGGTGCGGGCTTTCTCCATCAGCGCACGCGCTTGCAGCACCAGATCGTGTGCCTGCGGGTTCACCGTTTGCGCGGGCCCGAGGCTCGCGAACTTCACCTTCAGCGCGCCCGCGATCGCCGCGGAAATCTTGTCCTGCACCTGGAACACGTTGGCCAGCGAATCGTCGTAATGGTTTGACCAGACTTGTGCGCCGGTGAGGGTGTTGACCAGTTCCACCACCACCCGCACCTGGTCGCCTTCGCGCTGGATGCTGCCGTGCAGGAGGTTGGCGACGTTCAGCGCCTTGCCGATCGTTTGCGGGCCTTCGCCGCTGTTGCGGTAGTGCGAGGCCGTATCCCACGCGATCACCGTGAGCGCGGCGTTCTGGCCCAGCGCGTTGGTGAGTTCCTCGGTGATGCCGTCGCTGAAATATTGCTGCTTGGGATCGCCGCTTTCGTTGGCGAAGGGCAGCACCACGAGGGTGTCGTCGGGCGGGTTGAAAGCGGTGGCCGCCGGCGTGGCCACCGGCGCGGACGCCGCGACGGGGTTGCGACGGACGAAGTAGCCCGAGGCCAGCAGCGCCACCGCCACGACCAGCACCCCGATGATCGTGAAATCCAGCTTGCGCGCGTTGGAGTGGCGCTGGGGGGCGTCGATCGCGACCTCGCTCTCGCGCTTGAAGCCCTGTGGGGTGAATTCGAACAACCACGCGAACACGAGCCAGAACGGAAATGCGATCGCGCAGGCGATCAGGAACCAGACGGTGACCCAGTTGGCCAACCCCAGCGGGCCACTCAGTTGCGAAATGCCCTGCGACAGCGCCCACACCGCGCCCGCGTACAGCACCGCCGCGCGCAGCACGTTGCGACGCTTCAGTTCCGCGAAGAAGCCAGGCTTCTCGGTTGCCACGCGTGAGGATTCCCCGCCGGCAACGCACCGGCTTCAAGCCTCGCGCAGTGTACACACGGCGCCGACCGTTGTCCCCGCTGGCTCGCATGGCGGCTCACGGTCGACGTCAAGCCACCCCGCCGCGTGGTGGGGAACCCGCCGACCGCACTGGCACGAACTGCGGACGTTGGCGTGGAATTGTTCAATGGCAACTTCGCGTCGACTTCTGCCGTTTGCAGTCGCTGCTCCTTCGGCGAAACTGAAGCAGCAGCAGCGTATCCCGTGTTTCGGCACCACCCTTCATGCCGCCACAACACCCCCCCATGCGATAACAGCGCAGCAGCCCCGTCTCCGGCGCCGGATCAAGCAGCGTTGGTGGCGATGGGAAGTGTCGGCTCAGCGAGGTGCCAGATGGTGAAGGACGTCGAGGAACCCAGCCAGGACGGCAAGCCTGAGTCGCCTGCGGCTGCGGACGATGCTGCGGTCAAGGAGTCGCTGAAGGAAGGGTCGGGCAGCGGGTTTTCGCTGTCGCGCGAGGAGCATCGCGATGTCCAGAACAAGTCGCCGCCGCGTGCGGCGGTGTTGCATGAGGTGATACGGCGCAGCGGTGATGAGGAGCTCAAGCGCGGCTTTGCCGCGCTGGTGTGGTCGTCGCTGGCGGCGGGGATGACGATGGGATTTTCGCTGCTGGCGCGTGGCGTGCTGCATCGGCAGCTGGTGGGGGTGAGCGGCGGGCATCTGATCGACGCGTTTGGCTACACGTTCGGTTTCCTCGCGGTGATCCTGGCGCGGCAGCAGCTGTTTACCGAGAACACGCTTACGGCGGTGTTGCCGTTCATGACCAAGCCGGGCTGGCGCAATTTCGCGCTGTTGCTGCGGCTGTGGTCAGTGGTGCTGGTGGGCAACCTGCTGGGCGTGTCGCTGTTTGCGTTCGGCTTGCTGCATCTGCAGCAGTTCGATGCGCCGACCGAGCGCGCGTTTGTCGAGATTGGCCGCGAGTTGATGGCGAACACGCCGTTCGAGATGTTCAGCAAGGGCATCCTCGCTGGCTGGATCATCGCGATGATGGTGTGGATGCTGGCCGCCAGCGAGCGCTCGCGGCTGGCGATCATCGTGATCTGTACTTACTTGATTGCCATCGGCGGCTTCACCCACATCATCGTGGGCTCGGCTGAGGCGATGTACCTGGTGTTCGCCGGCGAGATCACCTTCGCCGACGCGGTGCTGCACTTCGGCTTGCCCACGCTGGGCGGCAACGTGGTCGGCGGCAGCCTGATCTTCGGGCTGATCAGCCATGCGCAGGTGCGCAGTGATGGCGGCGACACGACCGGCATCAGCCCAGAATCTGCGGATTCAGATGCCATACGGCGAAGTTCAGCGCCGAAGCGAAGCTGACCCAGCACAGGTACGGCAGCAGCAAGGCACCGGCCAGCGGCCGCACCCGCCAGAAGCCGATCACGGTGGCCACAATCAGCAGCCACAGCAGCACGATGTCGACGAAGGCCGGCGCGCCGTGGTGCCAGGCGAAGAACAGCCAGCTCCACAGCGCATTCACCGCCAGCTGGACGACGAACAGCGTGAGCACGCCGCGCTGCCGGCGCCAGCCGCCGTCGCGCCAGACCAGCCACGCGGCGATGCCCATCAGCGCGTAGAGCACCGACCACACCGGGCCGAACACCGACGCGGGCGGCGCCCAGGAAGGTTGCGCCAGCTGCTGGTAGAAGGTGGCGGCCTGCACCGAGGCGACCGCGCCGATCGCGGCGGCGGCAAAGCTGAGCAGCAACCAGCCAACCAGCCCGATGATTTGTTTCATGCCTGACATGTGACTCTCCCGGTATCCATGATCCGTGACGGACCGCGCGGCCTGTTGGGACCCCTTGTTCGCACAGGCCAGGCCCACATGGCGTGAAACCCGGCCATTCGCTGCTCGATGCATCCACAGCCCGACTTCTTCCGTATCTGTCGTTGAACCATTGACAGGTATGTTTCCATGGCCACCGCCCAGCCGATCGTGATTGCGCCGCCGCACCAGGTCGAAGCCTCGACCGACGGCATGGCCGATGGGGTCACTCCCAAGTATTCCTGGCTGGTTCGTACCGTGCGGCGCTGGTTCGATACGAGTGCCGCGATCGAGATGGACGAGAGTCGCGAGGATCGCATCGACTGGCTGCGCGCCGCGCCGTTCGTGGCGATGCATCTGGCCTGCATCGGCGTGATCTGGGTCGGCGTGTCGCCGATCGCGCTGATCGTGGCGGCCACGCTGTATGTGGTGCGGATGTTCGCACTGACCGCGTTCTACCACCGCTATTTTTCGCATCGCACCTTTCAGACTTCGCGCGTGGTGCAGTTCGTGTTTGCGCTGATCGGCGCCTCCTGCGTGCAGCGTGGTCCACTGTGGTGGGCGGCGCATCATCGCCATCATCATCGGGTGACCGACACGCCGACCGATCCGCATTCGCCGGGTGTCCACGGCTTCCTGTGGAGTCATGTCGGCTGGTTCCTGACGCCGCGCAACTTCCGCACCGATCTGTCGCGGGTGCCGGACTTGGTGAAATATCCGGAGCTGCGCTGGCTCGATCGCTACGACATCGCGATCCCGGTCATGCTGGCGGTCATCCTCTATGCGCTTGGCGTTCTGCTGCATCACGTCGCACCGCAGCTCGGCACCAGTGGCGGGCAGATGCTGATCTGGGGGTTTTTCGTCTCGACCATCGTGCTGTTCCACGCCACCGTGACGATCAACTCGCTGGCGCATCGCTTCGGCAAGCGCCGCTTCGATACCAGGGATGACAGCCGCAACAACGTGTGGCTGGCGCTTCTCACCTTCGGCGAAGGCTGGCACAACAACCATCACTTCTTCCCCGGTTCGAGCCGGCAGGGCTTCCACTGGTGGGAAGTCGACCTGACCTGGTACGGATTGAAGGTGATGTCGGCGCTGGGTCTGGTGCGCGGTCTGAAGCCGGTGCCCGCCTGGGTGCTGACCAAGGCGCGGAGCTGAGCCATGCGTATCGCCGTCGTCGGATCGGGCATTGCAGGGCTGGCATCGGCATGGCTGCTGTCGCGCCGGCACGAGGTGACGCTGTTCGAGGCCGGCGATTATTTCGGCGGCCACACGCATACCCATGACGTGGAGCAGCAGGGTCGTCGCTATCGCATCGACAGCGGCTTCATCGTGCACAACCCGGATCACTATCCGCTGCTGACCCGGATGTTCGATCAACTCGGCGTGGCGTCGCAGCCCACCACGATGAGCTTCTCGGTGCACAACGAGGCCAGCGGACTGGAATACAACGCGGCCACGCTGGATACGCTGTTCTGCCAGCGGCGCAACCTGTGTTCGCCGCGCTTCATCGGCATGGTGCGCGACCTGGTGCGCTTCTATCGCGAGGCACCGGCGCTGCTCGACTCGCCGGGCGAAGGCCCCACGCTGGGCGACTATCTGGCCGAACACGGCTACGCCACCGCGTTCCGCGACGAGCATCTGGTGCCGATGGCTTCCGCGCTGTGGTCTTCTCCCGCAACGCAGATTCTCGGCTTCCCTGCCCGTTATCTGGTGCAGTTCATGGCCAACCACCAGATGCTGCAGATCAGCAATCGTCCGCAGTGGCGCGTGGTGCGTGGTGGTTCGTCCGCCTATGTGCAGGCGCTGCGCGAGCACTGGTCGGTGCGCGAACGCTTGAATTGTGCGGTGCGATCGATTCGTCGTTACGCGATGGGCGCCGAGATCACCAGCCCGGCCGGCATCGAACATTTCGATCATGTCGTGCTGGCCTGCCACAGCGATCAGGCACTCGCGTTGCTGGGCGATGCCGATGAACGCGAGCAGTCCATTCTCGGCGCGCTGCCGTACCAGGCCAACGACACCGTGCTGCATACCGATGCCGGTGTGCTGCCGAAGCGACGCAAGGCGTGGGCCGCGTGGAACGCGTGGCTGCCGCGCGATCCCGACGAGGCCTGCACGGTCAGTTACTGCATGAACCTGCTGCAGGGCATCGAGTCGCCCGAACCGTTCGTGGTCACGCTCAACCGCACGGCGTCGATCGACCCGGAGAAGGTACTGGCCCGCATGCAGTACCACCACCCGGTCTACAGCCATGCGTCAGTGGCGGCGCAGACGCGCAAGGCCGAGATCCAGGGTCGGCGACGCATCTGGTTCGCCGGTGCCTACTGGGGCTGGGGATTCCACGAGGACGGCATGCGCAGCGCGGTCGAAGTGGCTGCCGCGCTCGGTGTGCGCTGGCCCGCAGGTGTGGGCGCCATCCACGCGGTCGCATCACATGCCGGGGAGATCGCGGCGTGAATAGCGACGCAGTCCATGCGAATTCGCCTCGCGCGAGCGCGGTCTACGAAGGCGTCGTTCGCCATCGCCGACTGGCACCGCATCCGCATGCCTTCGACTACCGGATGGCCCAGCTCTATCTGGACCTGGACGAAGTCGATCGCGTGTTCAGGCAGCGCTGGCTGTGGTCGAACGAGCACGGCAACGTCGCGCAGTTCCGTCGCAACGACTATCTCGGGCCGCTCGAACTGCCGCTGGCCGAGGCCGTGCGTCAACGCGTCGAACAAGCCACCGGCCATCGCCCGGTCGGACCGATTCGCCTGCTGACCCATCTGCGCTACTTCGGCCTTGTGTTCAATCCGGTCAGCTTCTACTACTGCTACGCCGAGGACGGCGAGAGCCTGGTCTGCATCGTGGCGGAGATCACCAACACGCCATGGAAGGAACGTCACGCCTACGTGCTGCCGATCGAGGCCGCGCAAACGCATGGGCGAGCGATGCACTGGACTTTCCCCAAGACCTTCCATGTCTCGCCGTTCATGCCGATGGCACGCGAATACGACTGGAGCTTCACCGCACCGGGCGACCACCTTCACGTGCACATGGACGTGCTGCGCGACGGCCAGCGCGAGTTCGATGCCACGCTCAGCCTGCAGCGCAAACCGCTGACCGGCGCCTCGCTCGCCCGCGTGCTGTGGCGCTACCCGCTGATGACGGCGCAGGTGGTCGGCGCCATCCACTGGCAGGCGCTGCGGCTGTGGCTGAAGCGCAACCCCGTCCACGATCATCCTGTTGTTTCCTGAGGTTTGCCATGAACGACATTGCCAAGACCGCCGACTACGAAAGCCAGAGGACCGGCGCCTTCGATCGCTTCCTGCGCCAGCAGTTGCTCGCCCAACTGGGCCAACTGCGGCGTGGCCGATTGCTGCTGGCCGACGATGGCGAGCAACTCGAATTCGGCGATGCCACGGCTGACCTGCAGATCCACATGGAAATCCTCGACCCGGCGTTCTATCGCGCCATTGCCACCAATGGCAGCGTAGGCGCGGGCGAGGCATATATGGACGGCCTGTGGCGCTGCGAGAACCTGGTCGGGCTGGTGCAACTGCTGGTGCGCAACCGCGACATGCTTGACGGGATGGAGAGCGGCCTGGCCCGCTTCGGCGGCATGGCGATGCGCGGCTGGCATGCACTGCGCCGCAATACGCGGGATGGCAGCCGTCGCAACATCGCCGCGCACTACGACCTCGGCAATGATTTCTTCAGCCTGTTCCTGTCGCCGGACCTGATGTACTCGTCGGCGATCTGGACCGATCCCTCGGACACGCTGGAGATTGCCTCGACGCGCAAGCTCGAACGCATCTGCCGCAAGCTCGAGCTGAAACCGGACGACCGGGTGATCGAGATCGGTACCGGCTGGGGCGGCTTTGCACTGTACGCCGCGCAGCACTACGGCTGCCACGTCACCACCACCACGATCTCGCGCGAGCAGCATGCGCTGGCCAGCGAACGCATCAAGGCGGCGGGCCTGGGTGATCGCGTCACCTTGCTGCTCAAGGACTACCGCGATCTCGAAGGCCAGTACGACAAGCTGGTCTCGATCGAGATGGTCGAGGCGATTGGCGCGCCATATCTGGACGTCTATTTCGAAAAGCTCGGCAGCCTGCTGAAACCCGACGGCCTGGCGCTGCTGCAGGCGATCACCATCGAGGATCATCGCTACGCACAGGCGCTGACGTCGGTCGACTTCATCAAGCGTCATGTTTTTCCCGGCAGCTTCATTCCCTCGATCAACGCACTGCTCGCCTCGAAGACCCGCAGCAGCGACCTGGCGCTGACCCAGCTGGAGGACTTCGGCCACTCGTATGCGCTGACCCTGAAAGCCTGGCGCGAACGTTTCATGGCGCATCTGCCGCAGGTGCGCGCGCAGGGCTTCGACGAGCGCTTCATCCGCATGTGGGAGTTCTACCTGGCGTACTGCGAAGGCGGTTTCCGCGAACGCTCGATCGGCGTGGCGCACCTGCTGCTGGCCAAGCCCGGCAACCGGCGCGCGGCGTTGCTGCCGGAGCTCGAACCGTCCGGCGGAATGCCAGCATGAAATTCTGGGCCAGCCTTCTCGGCTATCAGCTGGTCTGGTTCGCCGCCGTGATCGGCGCCGGACACGGACTGGCATGGCCGGGGATCGTCGGCATGCTGCTCTATGCCGCATGTCAGTTGGCTGCTGCTCGTCAGTACCAGGCCGACCTCTCCCTGATGGCGACGGCCATCGTGCTGGGACTGTTGGTCGATGGCGGATTGATCCGCACCGGGCTGGACAGCTACGCCGCGCCGTGGCCATCTGCCGCGCTGGCGCCGGCATGGATTCTGGCGCTGTGGGCCACGTTCGCGATGACCTTCACCCAGTCACTGAGCTGGCTGCAGACACGGCTCTGGCTCGCGGTATTGCTCGGCGGCATTGGCGGCCCACTGGCCTACTTGAGCGCGTCGCGCGGCTGGCATGTGGTGAGCTTCGCCGATCCTGCGTGGCGCGGCTTGCTATGGCTGGGCATCGGCTGGGCGCTGGCGACACCGGCGCTGGCGTGGCTGGCCAGGCGCTGGTCGATCGACGCGACAGTGGCCGTTTCGTTGCAAGGTGATGCGTCATGAATCCGTGGATCCAGTTGCTCGTGCTGTGGCTGCTTGCGGCCGTGATGATGGGCCTGGGCTGGCTCTGGCAACGCCCGCGCTCCAACGCCGGCATCGTCGATGCGCTGTGGGCCGGCGGCGTGGGCGGCGGCGCGGTGCTGTTCGCCTTGCTCGGTGACGGTGATTTCTGGCCACGCGTGATCCTCGCCGTGCTCGGCGGCTTGTGGGGAGCGCGACTTGCCGCGCATCTATGGAAGCGGGTTCGCGGCGAGCCGGAAGATGGCCGCTACCAGAACCTGCGCGCGCACTGGCATGGCAGCCAGTTCAAGTTCTTCGTGTTCTTCCAGTTCCAGGCCTTGCTGATCATGCTGTTCTCGCTGCCGTTCCTGGCGGTGGCACGCAACCCGCGCGGGTTCGGGCCGTGGATGCTGATCGGCATCGCGATCTGGCTGGTCAGCGTGATCGGCGAATCGCTGGCCGATGCGCAGCTTGCCCGCTTCCGTACCGATCCGGCGAACCACGGACACACCTGTCGCGAGGGCCTGTGGCGTTATTCGCGTCACCCCAACTATTTCTTCGAGTGGGTTCACTGGTTTGCCTATGTCTGTGTCGCAATCGGATCGCCGATCGCGTGGCTGGCCTGGGCCGGCCCGTTGGTGATGTATGTGTTCCTGCGCTGGATCAGCGGCATTCCCTATACCGAGACGCAGGCGCTGCGCAGCCGTGGCGACGATTACCGCGCCTACCAGCGCAACACCTCGATGCTGATTCCGTGGTTTCCAAAAAGGAGCGAACGATGAACGCCACTGCTTCCAATGAACTGCCGCAGGAGCATCCCGCCCCCGGCCTGCTGGGCCTGGCCGAGCGCGGCCGCCTGCCCGACGCGTTGCTGCGGCAAGGCATCCGCCGCATGTGCGCGCAGCGCTTGCGCGAAGAGATGGCCGGTGGACTGGATCAGCAGGCCGCGCGCTTTGCCGCGCGCATCGACATGCTGCGGCACAGCCCGGTGGCGATCCACACCGACGCCGCCAATGCGCAGCATTACGAATTGCCGCCGGCGTTCTTCGAACTGTGCCTCGGCAAGCGCCTGAAGTACTCGGGCTGCTATTACCCGCGCGGCGACGAGTCGCTGGATCAGGCCGAGGAGGCCATGCTCGAGCTGTATGGCGAACGCGCCGAACTGGCGGACGGCCAGGAGATCCTCGAACTCGGTTGCGGCTGGGGCTCGCTGACGTTGTGGATGGCCGAACGCTATCCGCACGCGAAGATCACCGCCGTCTCCAATTCAAACCAGCAGCGCGAATACATCGAGACGAAGTGCCGCAAGCGTGGCCTGTTCAATGTGCGGGTGATTACCCAGGACGTCAATCAGCTCGAACTGGAAGCCACGCAGTTCGATCGCTGCGTCTCGGTCGAGATGTTCGAGCACATGCGCAACTACGACATCCTGCTGGGTCGCATCGCCAGCTGGTTGAAGCCCGGCGGCAAGCTGTTCGTGCACATCTTCGCGCACAAGATGCTGATGTATCCGTTCGAGACCGCGGGCGAGGACAACTGGATGGGTCGGCATTTCTTCACCGGCGGCCTGATGCCGGCCTCCGACACCTTGCTGTGGTTCCAGCGCGAGCTGCAGATCGAGCAGCGCTGGCACGTCGACGGCACGCATTACCAGCGCAGCGCCAACCACTGGCTGGCCAACCAGGACGCGCACCGCGAGCGCGTGATGGAGGTGCTGACCCAGGCCTACGGCAGCAAGGCCGCGCCGCTGTGGTTCCAGCGCTGGCGCATGTTCTGGATGTCCTGTGCCGAGCTGTTCGGCTATGCCGACGGACAGGAATGGCTGGTGGCGCACTACCGCTTCGTGCGGCCCTGAGTCCCGCCTCGACTGCCCCACCTCACCCCACCCCCACCGGAAATCCCGATGAAATTGTCGAAAACCCTGCTGCTGGCGTGTGCCTTCGCGATGACCTCGGGTATCGCCATGGCCACTGATTTGCCACCGATCAAGCCGGTCGCCCACGTCGACCTGTCCCGCTTCATGGGCGACTGGTACGTGGTCGCCACCATCCCCACGCGCTTCGAGAAGACCGCTTACAACGCGGTCGAGACCTACAAGCTGCAGCCGGACGGCAACATCGCCACGTCGTTCCGCTTCAACGACGGCGCCTTCGATGGCAAGCTGAAGCACATCCATTCCACCGGCTTCGTCAAGCAGGACAGCGGCAATGCGGTATGGGGCGTGCAGGTGTTCTGGCCGATCAAGGCGCAATACGTCGTGGCCTGGCTGAAGAGCGACTACAGCCAGGTCATCGTCGCCCGCGATGCGCGCGATTACACCTGGGTGATGGCGCGCACGCCGACAATCTCGAAGGTCGACTACGACGCCTTGATGCTGAAGGTGAAGGCGCTGGGCTATCCGATGGACAAGATCCGCAGGGTGCCGCAGTCATGGCCGGCAGGCGGTTCCTGAACGAGCCCCCGGTTTGCCCTCTGCCTCATGTTCCTTCCGTCGCCCGTGGTGGTCGGGCGACGTGCCCGGGTGTTCGATGAAAACGCCGCAATCAGCCGCCCTTGATCGGAAACGTCTGCACATCGCCGCCCGCCGAGTGCGCCGCCGCGGGGCGGCCCGTCGGCTTCAACCCGCCTGCACCACACTGGTAAGCCCCCCATGGCTGCGAGCCATTGCTGGGTTCGGCCAGCGGCTTGATGGTGTCGGCATGCATTTCGGCGGCCTGGTTGCGCGCCAGCACTTCGAGTTCGTCGCGCACCGTGATGGTGTTGCGATCCACCGGGCCAACGTGATCCATCACCGACACGGTGACCTTGCCCAGTTCGCGGCAACCGGAGACATCGCCACTCCAGGCGGTGCTCACGTTCTTCGCGGCGGGATCCATGGTGATCCCCCAGCTGCAGGCACTCAGCAGCACGGGGATTAGCAACAGCAGGGTCTTGCGCATGGGTGGCTCCGCGACGGTGGCTGGAATGAAAGAGACCGGGCCGTTGCCGACCCGGCCTCCATCCTAACGCGGTGACGCCGCGGCGTCCCCGAATGGATTCGAAACGCGCGGTGACGAAGCGTGCCCGCCACCGCGCCCGTGACTTACTTCGCCGCCTTCGCGGACGGGGCCTTCGAGGCCGGGTCGGCAACCGGCTTGCCATCGGCATCGAGCACCTGCACCTCGCCGAGCTTCAACGCGCGGATCGGCGCCTCGATCTTGGCAAGGTCGCCGACGATCACCCAGGTCAGCCGGTCCGGATGAATGAGCTCCTTCGCGGTCGCTTCCACCGAGGCATCGCTCTGGCCCTCGATGCGCGACTTCAGGGTCTGCACGTAATCGTCCGGGCGGTGGTACAGGGCGATGCCCTGCATTGCGCCCATCACCGCCGACGTGGTCTGGTACTCGCCCGGCATGCTGCGTACGTCGCCCACCTTGACCTTGCCGATCTCCTGTGCGGTCAGCGGCCTTTCGCCGATGACGCCGTTCGCCTCCTTGAGCATTTCCGCGATGGAGGGCGCGGTCTTGTCGGTCTGCACCGGCGCATAAAGCATGAAGGGACGCTGCCCGACTGCGTTCTGCAGGAAGCTGAAGGCGCCGTAGGCCCAATGCTTGTCCTCGCGCAGATTCATGTTGAGCCGCGAAGTGAAGGTGCCACCGAAAGCGCCGTTCATGGTCTGGATCTGCAGGTTGTTCGGTGCCTCGGTCGACGGCGCCAGGCTGCCCGCGAGGATCAGGCTCTGCTGCGCCCCCGGACGATCGACCAGGAACACGCGCACCTGCTTCGGCGGCGCCACCTTGCCGATGTTCTTGTGCGGCACCTTGCCGGACGGCGCCTTCCAGTTGCCGAACACCGCATTCAACTGCGGGATGATCCGGTCCAGCGTGGTGTCGCCGGCAACCAGGATCTTCATGTTGTCCGGCCGGATGTAGTCGGTCATGAACTGGTGCATGTCGGTGGCGGACAGGGCCTTGATCGAGTCTTCCGTACCCGAGCCGGTGAACGGAATCGCATAGGCATGACCCTTGCCGTACAGCAACGGTGGCAAGGTGCGCAGGGCGATCCCGGTGGGCTGGCTCTTTTCCTGCGCGATGCGCGCCAGCCACTGGCCGCGCAGACGGCCGATGTCGGCGTCGCGGAAGGCCGGGTTGCGCACGATGTCGGCGAACAG
>Ga0134128_10003241_pt1 | contig 19869 bp, 14 predicted proteins | sample KB31754_FD_96462 | JGI IMG/M metagenome (GOLD analysis project Ga0134128, IMG submission 96462) | Terrestrial soil microbial communities with excess Nitrogen fertilizer from Kellogg Biological Station, Michigan, USA - KB3-175-4 | ecosystem: Environmental > Terrestrial > Soil > Unclassified ...
CCCAGATAGAGCAGCGCATAATCGGTGAACACCTCGGCAAAACGGGCCAGCAGATGATTTAGAAACATCGTCCTTCTTTGCCGGGCCGTCTCCCCATCCTCCAGGATCGTTTGCAGATAATCCAGGTAGTTCTTCCCGCTCTGGTTGATCGCAAAACCATAGGAGCCGGCGAGCGCCGTATTCGTCCGGGAATAATTTTCCGTGTCCTGCCCCAGGAACAAAACGAGACCCGCCTGTTGCGCGGCGCTCACCGCATCGGGCACACCCGCGGCGGCAAGCAACACATATTCATAGCCGGCTAGCGCGATGACATAAAGATGCCCTCCCGTGTCCCCAATGGTGACCGTAGTAACCGTCGCCGTCATATTCGTCAGATCGATCTCCAGCTGATCGATCGCCGTATCCCGGTCGGCCGCGGAGCCAAACGAATAAGCACCGAGCGAAGAAAGATCGCTGCATGAGATCGTTCCCGCTGCACCAAACGGGGCCCAGGAAGCAGCAGCCACGGGATACGCCAGCATCGTCCCGGCCGCAGGTCCGGTGGCTGCTCCCCCCGTCCCGGGAAAACGCAATAAAGCATCCACATCGGGCACCGAAGAGACATCCCCGATAAAATAAGTATGATCCGCCGTGGAGCCGGCGCCCGGGGAGCCGCAGGAGCCTGAAGAGCCAAGCGCAAACAGCTCACGGATATTACTCAGCTGCGCGAGATAATCGGCCAGCAACTGATCGAAGAAAAGCAAGAACCCCTTGAACTGTCGCGCCTGCGCTATACGCAAAGCCGGGGCATTGGCGGGAAGCGATCCCTGGCCGATGCCATATACTTGCGGAAAATCATTTTGTATCGAATAATACGTTCCCAGATCGCTCCTGAACAACCCCTTCGGGACCGATGCATCCAGATACGGCAAGCCAGCCGGATACAACACCTTGCCGGACTTGGTAAGATTCAGCTCGAGCAGGCTGTTATAAACCGAAAGGTCCACATTCAACGGCTGCCCATTTTGATAGAATTGGAAACCTCCGCAGGGGATCGAAAGTACGGGCAGGGTATTGGCAGGCAGGGTGAGCACCCAGCAGGACGGCGATAACGCAACGGGCGCCCCCGCATCCGGACAGGTGCGCAATTGGAGCTTGCGTATCCGCTGCACGCCGGGAACACCAAGGATCGTCTTATAGACATCGGACACATGGATCTCCTTTAGCCTGGTGATCGCCTGCAGTTCCGTAGTGTCCAGGAACCCATGACTGGCGCCCACGGGATAAGGCCGCCCCGCGAAGATATCCTCCATCGGGACCTTTCGCGTCAGCATCTGTTGCAGCGTATAGAAGGTAGGCGTTGGTGAAAAGAAGGCATACAGCGCCGTGATCAACTGCTGATAGCAGGTCCCCGGATCGGTTCCGCTGGCCAGCTCGATGTCGGCACAGACGCCAACATCGAGATAACATAAAAAATAAACGGTGAGAAAATCCTCGCAAAGATTCCGGTGCGCCATCAGGGCCTGACGGATCAAACAAAGGACCTGCTCCTGGTAAGCCGTATACTCCGCCGTCGTCGTAAAATCATCCGCCGTCTTGTCCAGCTCGATATACACCTGGTAAAGGCCATTGATCCCGTTTGGCGGCGTCGTATCCACCTCCACCCATGCATTCCGCACACCCTCGATATCCTGCAATAGCTTCCGGTAATCCAGCAAGGTCAGCGGATTGCAAACCAATATTTCACCGGGGGTAAAAAAATCCGGATCGCCGCCTTGCTGCGCCGGATCCCTGGCCAATATATCGCTCAAAGGCAAATGGGTGCGATACCCAAGATCGAGTATGCCATAGATCAAGGCTTCCAGGGTAGTGATACCAGGATCGTGAACATTATAGTCCGTCCAAAGATTACCCGTCACGGGACCGAGATAGGCAATGGCCGCCGACCGCAGCGCATTGAAATCGAGCCATGCCGGTATTCCCTCCTGGATCTGGGGCGCTATATCCGTATTGCTAGTGGTCGTTGCCATTTTTTCTTACTATAGTTGCTTTCGTTGGTACTTGTTTACAGTGATCCACTACCGGTGTCGGCTGGTTTTCACAATCCGTCAATGCCGGACTGCAGGGCGCCGGCAGCTTCTTGGGTATATCGACCGTAATATCGCCGGCGATCAGGATCGATCGCGGTGTCAGCGGCTCCACACTATCCGGCGGATTGTTGGGGTCGGGGAAGGGCTCGCCCTGATGTGTCATCTCCAAATCCAGCAGATAATCGATATAATCGAGCCCTTCGATAAATTGGATGACATCGCTCCGGTACAACGGTATGCCGAATTCATACCGGTCCATATCCCCCGTAGTCCAGGGCGCAAGGAATTGCCTCAGATCGATAGCCAGCTGCGATCGATAGAAATCCCTGTCCATGCCCGGCTCGAGCACCACCTTCAGGCAAAAATCCACGGGCTCGTAACGCGGATTCACGACAAACAGCTGGATAAAAGGCGAAATGATCCCCAACAGCTGGGTATGAATATCCTCCAGGATGGACACGGGCACCCGTGGTTGTAAGGAATCCGCCGCCGCAAGTACACGTGTGTCGGGGATAACCGCTACCATCACATTCCCCGGCGCCATGGGAAAGTCATATAAATATTGATGTGCGTTGAGGAAATAGCTGTGATTGATACACTTCGCCCGCCACACCTGTGGATGGCCCTGCAAAACCAGCCGCTCGTAATCCCATTTTTGTATACCCCGCCCCTTATGGCGCAATAGTTCGCTGACCCGAACAAAAAATGGATTGCCCGAACTTTCCGGCGCCTTCCCGCCGAAAGAGGGATAAGGCTGCTGAACACCTGTGACGGTTGCATCGGCCGTATTGAGTTTGGCCAGCGATCCCGCGGCAAGGGACGTTCCGAGCCGTGTAAGATCACTGCCGGCCGTCGCCGTCGCGGCATTGGCCGTGGTAGGGACAAACGTCGCTTCCATAGCCTGTGTAAAGAGGGCAAGCGTCTCGCTTGTGCCGGGAGTATGAGACGGCACCCAGGCCCGTAGCCAATACAAGCCCGCGGGCATCACCGTATTGCTGGAACTGATATTCTTGGGGACCGAAAGCTCGACGATCCCCGAACGCGTAAGATTTTCCGTGCCGTCGGCGATCACCTGCTGATCGGGTTTCAACGCCCCCCACTGGTTGTTCGAAAGATATTCCCAGTGAACCAGGTCCGGTGCGTCCTCCGAATCTGCCGTCGCCTCGGCCAGCTGGAAAAGGATATTCAGATTCTCGCCTGGTAACAAATTCTGAACTCCAAGGAACAAATATCCCTCCCCGCAAAACAAAGGCAACATACCCGGCTGCGCATCGATGTCCATGTTCTCGTATGTCCCGTCATATGGATAGAGATGGATAAGCCCCATATCTGTGATCGTCGCCGTAGCCGAATAATGGATCACCATATTCTGGATGATCGGCGTCCACGGCTCCTTTGGGATTACCGCGGAAGGATTCGAATGTTTTTTTAATGTCGCGATCCCATTGGCAACATCATTAACCAATGCATCGGCATTCGGGACAAGCCCCACCGGCGGCGGCAGCAATGGCGGCGGATACTTCGCATTGCCCGCCAGTTCGATCCGGATATCGTCGGCCTTGGTCTTGGGGATAAGCGTATTGGGGCCGCCCGTGGCATCGGTCGCGATCTGGTCGGCCTCCGTCTTGATATTGCCTGCCAGCGTCGATAGATCCTCGTATTGCTGTAAAAGCTGGCTCGTGTCCACGACATAGTAACCCGTCGACGGATCATAATAGACGGCCCCGCTCACGGTGTTGTCAGGCAGCTTTCCAAAAGCGATCATCTGGCGGGCCAGCACATACGAATAATCCTTGTGCAGGAAGTCCTGGTTCTCCATGGTAAAACGCAGGAAACCATTTTGCATGGTGGGCGTATACCGCGTTAGACCCGTGGGGAAAGGGACAAAGTCCGGAATAAGCCCGAACACATCCGGCGTTATGTAAAAAGAATACGCATACCCCGTTTCCGAACAGGCGGCGATCGGCGCACCCCCGGGAATGAGCTCGACGTCGAAAAAAAGCCGGTTGTGGTCGCCGGTGGTTGCATTTGTCGTCGTATACGCAGACACTCCTTCCTGGTTCCACGTACCGTCCGCCAATGCTGCGAGGTTCAGCTGGAACTTGGCCTGATCCAACCCATAACCCGTCACCGCCGTCCCGGAGCCCACATACCCTGCATAATATTCATGAAAATCCACCGGCTTGTTCTGCCAGTTGATCCCGATCCAGACCGCATTCCAGGACTTGCAAAAGATCTCCGCCGAGCCGATATAGAAATTTGGTCCTATCAGGTTGGGCTTCGCCGGCGCAAAAGGATCTCCCGGGATCACGATGTCGAAATCGATGATCGTCGGCCTCGTACCAAAAGGATACACGGGTGAATTCACATCCATCACATTCTGATCGTTCTGCACGATGAAATTCTTGAGCCCGCAGACATTGGTGACGATAGCCGTCTGGACCTTCGTCGTCGTTTCTTCCTTGATCTGCAGATGTTTGAAGAATTGATACGTCGACACCAGCAGTTCATTGGTCGCGGCCACCTGTTCCAGACAACAATCCGGACCCTTCGACGCCTTGTAAGGGATCTTGATCGTATCGTCCACCAGGATCATGACAAGCGGGTCCGTGGTCTGATAGTCGACGCCAAAGACTTTTTTATCGTAAAAGGTAACGGCCGGCAGATCGACATCGAGCACGATCGTAAATTGCAGCGTGAACTCGGTGGCGCTGATAGCGGTAAGCGCAACGGTAGGCGTCTTTTCGGGGATCACCCAGCCCTTGGCCCCGCTGAATTGGAACTGGAAAACCTGTCGGGGCTGGAAGAACACGATAAGCTTCTGCACCTCGGCGCTGGTGAACGCCCCCGAATCCACCGAAGCGCTATACAGCGGCGTTTTATGATGGCCATAACAATCCTTAACCCTGATGTTCAGATGCTTTTCGATCTTGTCTCCCAGTGCCGGGTCCAGCCCGCCACCAAGCGCGGCTGCGAGATTGTCCTGGGTAAAATAGAACCAGGTCTTGTTTAGTATGCCCTGAAGCGGCGCTAGCAGATCGGCCACCCCCAACTCCTGTCCCGCATAGGGATCGACTGGGCAGATCCCGCTGTTGTAATCGCAAGCCAGCGTAATGGTGATATTCCGCGTTCCACCGCCGAGCAGCAGCACGGGTGAATGGAGGATAAATCCCAGCCGCGCGCCGGGATAGGGTATCGGTTTCCTATCTCCGGTAGGAATATATTTGCTGATGCTCGATCCCAGGGTAGGCCAGCTCGCCGTCGAGGCATCACTAAAAGGTTTTTTTACACCATCCGCCATCAATACATTGGGCGCCATATAGGCCCCCTCCGTGTAATATTGATCGTATCTGTTGAGATTGTGGAAGAACAAGGTACGGGTATCGGTGATCTTCGCCTGATTGACCACCAGCTGATCATCCAACCCAAAAAGGATATCCGCCTTGTTGCTATCCTTACCGTCTTTCACCAGCAAACCCTTTTTCAGCAGATATTGGCTAAACTGTTGCTGGATGGTGAACACCAAAAAAGCCTTGTCCGCAACGGCCGGCGCCGGCTTCAGCCTGAGGACTTTCGTATAGAAATAGTTCAGGTGCTTCTTAGAGAAAGCATTCAGGTCCGATTGCAGCTGCTTGAAAAGCGAAAGAAAGGAAAAAAGCAACGCGAGATGCGGCGGGAGGTCCTGCTTGCCGTCCAACGTCAAAAGCTGCTGTAGCTGATCGTTGACGTCCTTCGACGCTCCCGATGACGCCTGCGTGATGACGCCCGTGAAAAAGGGCAGCAGCGCCTTCAGCTGTTCCCATAAAGCCAACAGCTGCGTCCGCGCCCCGCCCGCGGTGCAGAGAAAGCTCCCCTGGTACGCATAGAGATCGGCCTGGTCCAGCCCCCAGGCGGGGATGGCGAGAAAACCGGTTAGATCGATCTTCCGGGTCCCATAGCACCGGCTGGCCGTATTGGCCAGGGCAATAAAAGCCTGCAACGGCTGTTGTAAATTGGCCTTGATCAGCTTGTTCAGACTCGTCTCCAGATCGAGCCCCGTTCCCTGTAGCAGCAAAGCCCACCGCTGCAACGGGAGTATCATGGTATAATAGCCGTAAAACAACAACAGCTGCAGTCCACCCGGCGTGGCGTTCCGGTGCAGCATATGAGCATACGAATCCATCTTCTGCTGCTGTACGTCGAGTGGATACGCCGCCATCCGGCTAAGCAGAAAGGGAAGGCTGTTGTCGAAGAAAGGTGTCCAGTCGCCTATCGACAGGTCAGGGTTATAGAAATTCACCTGTTTCGCCAATTCGGTAAAATACACCAGCAGATCGGCCGTCTTGCGCCCGTCGATGAGGATATTCTCCGGCAGCAATGCCTTCAGATTACGGTCCGTCTGTGAAACGCCCGTATCATGAAGAAAAGGATGATCTAGATGCTGGCAATCGTACATGGCATTCCGGGTTAGATCGGTTGTAATGCTTCCGTGAGATAATAATCGTATACGTAGTTCAGCCGCGAGTTGGTCTGGATGATATCGTAGGTCACGGTGATCCGGAACCTGCCTGCCCAAAGCTCGGTCGAATCCAGCGCGGTGACGTCGATGCTCACCACCGTGATGCGCGGTTCATAGAACAGGATGGCGTTGTGTACCCTGTCCTTTAGATACCCGATCACACTGGCATTTAGTGGCTCGAACAGGTAGGGTTGCAGAGCGCAGCCGTAATTGGGCTGCATCACCCGCTCTCCAAGACTCGTAGACAGCAGGATGTTCATGCTCTGTTCGATGTCCGTGATATCGCTCACCAGCTCTACTGTGCCGGTGGTTGGATCGAACACGGGCGGGAAGGACCATCCCCTTCCTAAAAAACCCGGTTGTGCATTAGTAGTAGTGCTCATAATTATCCCCCGATTTGAACCGTAGGCAACCCGCCTACGATGACGCCTCCATGCGCCGAAAGATCACCCTGCCGCAACGCCGGCCGCCCGCCTATCAGGACGCTGGTAGAGCCCATGACCCCCACATCCGGGGGCCCCACACAGGCCATCATATCCCCTACGGAAGCTGCCGGCAGACCCCCGATCAAAACAGTAGGCGCCCCCGGCCCGATCACCGGCCCGCCCACATGCGGGACTACCCCATCCACCATCGGGCAGGTGTGCATATCCGTGATCCTGGCTGCAGAAGGCATATTGAAATGTTTTTAATTGATAGTGACAAGCTGACCGCTGATCGATGCAACCCCCTGGGCCGTTAGCGAAACGGCCGCTCCGGAAATGCTCACCGCGGCATCCCCGGATATACTAAGCGTCGGGGCGGAGAGACTCAAAGAAGCCCCCGCACTCAACGTCATATCGGTACCCGCCGTCACGGAGACCGCAAAATTGCTTTGCAACGTGATCCCCGTAGGGTCCATCGTTACCTGGTTTTGCTGCTGATCCGTGATCTGGATATGCTCCTGGGATTCATCGATGACAATGGAATTGCCCGCCGGCGTATCGATCGTGATCTGGTTGATGCCGTCGTCGAACTGAACGTGCATCCCGCTACGGGTCGTAAACCCTTTTTTGTCATTGGCATCCTGGGTCGGTAACGGCGCCGGTTTGGCGCTGCTGTTCAGCATCCCCAATACCACGGCCTCCCGCGGATCTTCATTGATGAATCCCACGATGACCTCGTCGCCGATCTCCGGCCGCCAGAAGGCGCCCCTGTTCTTGCCCGCATCCAGCGAGGCCACCCTCGTCCAGATGCCACTCGCGTTGTTGTCGATCATGGGCAACTTCACCAGGATACGGTCCTGGCCGTCGGGATCGCCTTCCAACTTAACGGTAACGCCTATCTGCAGACCCCTGATGCCGCCTACCAACCCCGCGGCCTGACGATCGTTGATATCCGGGTAAAGCTCGCTGTACCGCCGCGGATCGAGCCCGAATTGGATATGACTGTCCCAGACACCCATGCCGATCTCCTGCCGCACCGCCGTCACCAGTACATTTCCTGCAAACCGGCCCCCCACACCGCTTATCTGTACCATGTCTCCCGGCTTCACACCCGCAAACCCTGCACATTTCGCCCGACCGCAGATCTTGGCGATCCTGCTGCGCAACATCTGCCCATCCGCCCAGTCCTGCAGCTCCTGCTGGGGAAGATAGCCGCTGTGATGCAGCTCATAATGCGGAAGATTGATCGCCTGCGACAGATTCGCTGCGGTGATATTGCCCGATTCCGTCCATCCCGCTATCCCGTCGGAATCGGCCTTGAACACCTGCTGGTCATGATAGTCCCAGGAGATGGCCTCCACATTCTGCCATTGCATCCGCGCATCCATCTCCGCTTCCATCTCCAATATCGAAGACCCATAGTTCACCTGTAACACCGGCGAGGCTGTCGTCGTAGGCCGCTGGATCTGCACCACGCCGTTTACGACGTTCACCAGCATCGCATTGGCCTCTGCCCTGAGCAACAGGAAATCCCAATCGGTAAGATGATGCTGTACGAGCTCCGGATGCTCGAAGGTCGTGGCCTGGGCATCGCAGCTCACATTGGGATAAGGTTGTACGAGGTCGCCGAAGAGATCGCTATCCTTGAGGTTCTCATAATACCTGCTGTGCCTGCCAATGGTCATGCGGACCGCCGCATCCCGGCAGTCGATGATCAGCTCGCAATTGCCGTTCTCCTTTACCCGGACGCTTTGCTTCACGACGATGCCCTGGAAGGCATTGGTGTTATTCCCGTCCCTGCCGATATTGATCTGAACGGAATTGCCAGGAGCAAAATCCGCCTTATCGCTTATAGGGAACGTACCCAGCGATGGGTCCCCGTCCCGGAAGACGATCCTCGCTGCCGGGATACGGTTGAATTCACGGGTGATCACCATGCTGAGCAGCTCATAAGTGGGATCGACTGCCGAACCATTCGCAAGGATGGCATAAGTAACCGCATCATAGGTGGCAGTATCGGGTATCAATAGTTCTTCGGGCATGGCTTAAGTTTTGGGCAATGGAGGGAAATTTAATTTTGTCCCCGGGGTCAGCTTCCGCACCGTGGTCAGATTGTTAGACCTGCCCACCATCAGAAAATAACTGGAGTCCGTATAAATATTGTAGGTCAACCAGTCGAGCCTGTCCCCCTGCTGCACTATCCGCTGATGCGTAAGATCGGGCGACGACATCTTCGAAATGGCCGCCCTTGCGGCATCCGATTCCGTCTTGGTAAACGTGGCGCTGATCTTCACCCGCAAGGGACTCCCGTCGGGGCTGAACAAAGTATGGTTCAGCTCCACATTCGAAAGCACACAAGGGAATTTGATCTCCGTTCCCCAATAGATGATCAGATAGTTCGGCTTATGCGTCTTCCCGTCATATTTGTACACGCAATTGAGAAAGGCCTCCAGCTCCTGGTGCACATTGCTCGTGCCGGGCGGATGAAGATAGCCTTGCACCACACCCGTACCGTCGAGCACAAAATCGAGCTTTAGCTCCTCCGGCGCGCTGGATTTATAACCGGCCTGCGTGCCCGGTTGCCCGTGCGCAACCCGCGTATCCAGGTTGACGGTATAGCTCTTCGTAAAAGATTCCGGGTTGATGGGCGTACTAAAATCGAGATCCGGTCGCTTTTGCTGGAAGTTCTTATCCGTATAGCAATGGATGATCAGTTTTGTCAGACTGTTGTTGTTGGGTATGGGGGTACTACCGCTCATATTTATCTTTTAAGATCGCCAATACTTTTTCCAGACTGGCCTTGATGACCTCCTCCTGCGGCGTCACGGTATTATTCGTTTTGCCGCTTTCGGCCTTGCCTCCTTCTGATGCGGAGCTGCCCTGGGAAAGGACAGTGGCCTTGATCACGAGTTCCCGGACTTCGATAGGCATAGCTTTATTGAGAATTTTCAAAGATCAGCTGATTGTAATTCAATTCCAGCGTCTCTATGAGCACCTCCCCCTGCATGGCGTTCAGCTCCCCCAGCTTCCAGCTCAGGGGCCATACGTTCGTCGCCCTCCATTGCAGCAGCGAGTTGTTTTGCTCGTCCAACAGCTCGATCAGTACCGTGGGCATCGGAGTGATGACTTCATTATCGAAACAGCCCTTGATGTATTGGGTCAGATAGCTCTGGCCGGGCCCCAGCAATCCCCGCTTGAGCACCAATGGCCCGTATTTCCTCCTTGTCGGGACCACATGCGCATAGTGATTGACGCCGCCTTCATTGATGGATTCCGTATCGATGGTCGAATCCAGACCCGTCACGCTCTGGAAGCCGATATCCACATCGGTGTCGGGACTCAGGGGAAAATGTACCCTGAAGCAGAAGTTCACGTTGGGATAGTAATCGCTTGCCATAAGTTGCTTTCGGAATTTTAGGTTTGGATACGCAGCCCCTCATGCACCAATTCCATGGTCTCGATGGCCACCTCATTGGCGTCGGCCTTCAGATCGGTGGATTGTACCTTTGTCGGCCAGGCATTCGCCAGCGTCCACGTGATCACCGCATTATGCGATTCGTCCAGCAGCTTGATGGTGATGTCACGCCGGTATTGCGCCGCCGCTTCCTGGAACATAAAGGTGTTGATCCATAGCTGGAAAAGCTCGTAATCGCCTTTGAAGGTGCCCCGCTTGAGGGTGATATTGCTGTACTTGGTCATACCCGGCTGCATCAGTTTATGATACAGCTTATAATGCCCTTCCCGGTACTGGATCACTTCCGTCTCGAAATCCAGACCGCTCACTTCCGTAAACCCTATCCGGGTGCCGCCCCAATCCACCTCGAAGTGGAATTTCGGGAGCGGGTAAGTCTTTGTAGGATCGTTCGCCATTATTTTGAAAGTTTAAAAAGTAAAGGAGAATTTCAGCTGCACAAAGCCGTCTGATTGACTTCTTTCAACGCAGTGGTCAGACTCGTTTGCGCCGCCTGCAGGGCAAGCAGCCGCTTAGTGAGCCGCTGCTTTCGTTCCGTAAGCTCAGCCATGAGTTTCTTGTCTTCTTTATATAGCCGGTCGATCAGCAGATAATAGTCCGTATTGCATAGCGGGAACTCCAGCATCGGAAAGAGACATTCCAGCTCCGTGCAGGGCGTATCCGGATCGATGGGCCCGGGATCTATCACGATCGGCTCGCAGGGAACGCCACAATGCAGTATTTCCTCCCAATCGATGATCAGTCGCTTGAACCCGCAATTGTCACAGATCTCCCAATGCAGTTGCTCGGCCATGCTGAGCGCCGCCATCACCAGGGTAAGCAGGTTGTCGCGCGTATTCACCAGCGCCGTAAGCGCAGTCCCATAATCGGATAACACCTTGCCGATACCCTGCGTCAGCGAGATATTGGGGTTGTTTAGACATTTGATACAGTTGATGATACAGTTGTACTTCACCACAAGACAATCGACCTCTACAAAGAATTCCTTGACCATGCAATACAGGATCTTTATCCCCTTCACCGTGAATTCCGTGTTGATGCAGATGTTGATCACCTGCGCCTCGATGATCTCCAGTTGATGACAGATCTTCCTGGCCAGCTCATTGGCATTGTACAGATCGTCGAACCAGCTCTTGAGCCTGGCGGTTCGCGCCGTGATATGATCCAGGTATTTGGTGACGTGTGTAAGCTCTTTGTTGACCTCGTTATAATCTCTGTTTACATTGTTGAGCTCTTTTTGCCAGGTGTTATAGCAGCAGTCGGAGCCCGGCGGGTTGGGCGGGGTTGGCTTGGAATGCTCGCAGCAATCACAGAAATAATCCTCGTCCCATTTCTTCGCTCCCATTTGTTCATATATCGTTGTCATATTGTCTTTTTTTTAGATCAGGGAATAACGGGCGTTGGCTTACCCGCTTCGCAATAGGTGTTCTTGACCTCGGCGCAGATCTCGCAGATCTCGCATTCGCATTTATGCAAACGCGGTTCGCAGATGTCGGGTTTCCTCGGCTCGGCACATTGACACTTCGGTTCGCAAAGGAATTCGAGCGTCGCATAGGCCGCATCGCAATCGCTGATCTTGGTGAACTTGGTGATACCCGAAGTCGTGAAATCCGTTATGGCGGTGGTAAGATCGGCCTGGTACTTGGTAAGTTCCGTGAACCTCTCCTTGACCGAACCTTGTACGGCCGTTATGAAATTCTTGCCCGCATCGGAGAGATTAGACTGCAGTGCCGTAAGGGAGCTTACGTTCGAAAAGGTCTGGATACCGACGATGTCCGCCGCCGATTTCACCAGGTAGTCGACATCGAAGACCAGCACCTTTTTGGGGACCGCGATGAGCTCGCAATAGATCTTGTCCGCGTCCTTACAGCCATCGGGTCGCTCTACGGGCGGGCAGTTGGGGTCCGGCTTGCAGTTGTCCATGCTCTTGCCCGTGAGCAGACACCATTGACTGGCATTGCACTGATCGTTCTTATAGTTCTCCAGATTGGAAGCCTGATCCCGGAGCGCAGAGACCTTGGCCTTGACATCCTTGACGGCCGCTAGGATGGCCTTGAGCTGATTGTAGAGGCTTGTGCTCTCGGTATTGTAGGCAGCCACATTGGCCTTGAAGGTATCGTTGGTGGCCTGTAGCCTTGTGTCTACCACGATGTCCAGATCACGGAGAAGACGATAGTTCTTTTCAGTCCACATAAAGAGCTTTTTCTTCTCCTCAAAAAGCTTTGCCTTTTGCTCGAAGTCCTTGGCCGCGGCACCACGGTCGCCCTTGGCCGTTTCCAGCTTCAGGCAATAGACCTGCCTCAGGCTGGAGATACTCTTCCGGGTGGCGGTATCGTTCTCCTCGCATTTGCAGGGATCGCCCGGGTGTTTTTTCGGGTCTCCCTGTTGATTGAATGCGCTGGTTGACATGATGTGTTATTTTATAGGTTGAAAGATGAAGGTTTGTTACGCGCTGGGCATGGTTTGGATGAACTGCAGGACGATGAATTCGGCCGGTCTCACCGCCGCCATTCCGATCTGAACGATCATCCGCCCTTCCAGTACATCTATCGCGGTCATCGTCTGCCCAAGCCCGATATACACATAAAAGGCATCCTTCGCCGTAGCCCCGTAAAGCGCGCCGCTTTTCCATTGTTCCGTAAGATAATTGCTGATCATCGCCTTGACCCGCACCCAGGTGTTCATATCGTTGGGCTCGAAGACAAATTGAGCGCAGGCATTTTTGACGGACTGCTCCACCATCGTAAAGAAACGGCGCACAGGGACATAGCGCCATTCATTGTCGTTACCCGCCAGCGTCCTCGCACCCCAGATGATGGCCGACCCCCTGCCGGGGAAATACCGAATGGCGTTTATGGAATATCCACCCACCGGGTCCACGTTCAGATTGCTTTGATCGTTATTGGTGATCTTTACCTCCAGGTCCCAGGCGTCCTGGATATTGACATTCGCCGGGGCCTTCCACACACCACGGGCATTGTCCACCTGCGCATACACACCCACTATCGCCCCAGCTGTGGGTAAGAGCATCTCCAGATCATTGGCAATGGTGTCCTTGGCCATATTATAGAGCTGGTTCTGCGCCGTATGGCCACTGGGCGGCGTTTTGAGATCGGCCATGGAGGAGAAACCGCTGACACCCGTTATCTTTACCTTCGATTCATTGTATACGAAAGCGATGTCCGTCAATAGCCTGGGAAAATAAACGGCCCCGTATTTCACGGTCTCGACATCGCCGGAAATGCCCCCGGTGAAATTATTTTGATTACGCATCTTTTGCACATCCGTATTCCATCCAAGCGTGCTGTTGTCGACCGCGGGGGGATTCGTGCCTACGACGACCGAGGTGCGATACAGGTCCATTACCGTAAAGCGGTTCTGCAGATTTACGCATTGGGTTATAGCGCTCTGATGCAGGGCGTAATAGTCCTGGTAGTTATCCATGTTCATGGAATCCGGGAAGAGGATCAGGGTCACGTCATCCGTATTCTCGATTGCATTAAGCCCGTTGACCAGATCGCTTCTGTTAATGATCCCGCTGCTGCCATCGGTGGGATAGGTACCCACGGATACGATATAACACTGACCACCGCCATTATCGAAGAAGAGCTGAAGCGCATAAAAAAGAAGGAACTTGGAACGCGCATTCGGATCGACATTGGCCAGCACCGTCGGATTCCCCTGGCTGTCCGTCCCAAAGGTCAGGCTCAAACCCGTTTCCGGGTAGGCCGAGCCGAAATATTGCTGGTACTCCATGATGCTTTCGATCATCGTGGGTTTCAATAAAAGGTCATTCGTGACGTACTCCGTTGCCATTTGCGTATAGCCTATGAAGGCTGGGATCGCCGTAGGCACCGAGACGATCGATGGGGGTAGATTGGGTATCTCCTGGATATAGACGCCTGGAATGGTTGGCTGCTGCATAGTGGATACTTTTTGAAGAATTTATAATGAATGCATAGTTGCTTAATTGATCGGAAATAATGTCGAATCGGGAACAGGGATATTGGAGAAGGATTGCCGGCCGGCCAGATCCGGCAGACTTTGCGCATCGGGATTGGGTAAGAGATGATAGGAATTGTCATTAGGATTTTGGAGATAGGTCGGCAGATAGGTGATGGAACGCGGTACCTTGGTGATCAGCTGCCCATTCACGAGGTCCAGCATCGGCGAGATATCCGATGCGGGTGCCTTTAACGTGCCGCCCTCGTCATTCTGATACCGCCAGTACGTGAACCGGCTTTTCAACCAGATCTCGAACACCTGGTGTTGTGTTGGTGTACCGTCGGACTTTAGCTGCGTGATCAGCCGGCCATTGGCGTCCAGCACATTGAAAGCAGGGTTGTTCACCTTGTTTTTGATCTGTATCCAACCCCAGGGATCGGCCGCGGGCTGCTGACAAAAGACCAGGGACACCTGCCGGCTATAACCATTATCTCCCGTTGCATTCAGCGTATACAATAAACGCCCGCCGGCATTCGCCGCTGGCAGTGTCTGCAGTCCTCCGGGTCCAAGCAGCGCGCTGTAGTCCAACAGTACCTTATCGAGCCGCTGTGGATAGCTCACCGTTCTCGTGTTGACGACCTGTCCATTTCCATCCCTTAATTCGAATACGGCATTGCTTACATTGTCTGTTGCCGAGAACCGGTAAAAGAAACGTGGAGACGTCACCAGCCGGTCCAGCTCGCTCGTGAAATTGGGTTGCGAAAGCTTGAACCACACATCCCCACCGGTAGGCGGTGTGGTCGTCCAGTCCGTAATATAATAATAGTAAGCCCTGACATCACCGGCGCCAAAGCTCGCCAGTTCCCCCTGTTCATAGGAATAGCCGGAAACTTCGGCCGGTACCGGCGAGGACAGGAAGGGGGAGACCTTGGGCGCAAAGACCTGTTCGTTGCTAAAGTAAAACGCGGTCTTCACCGGCGCAGCCATCCGTGCATTGGTGATCTGGGTGATCAGATCGCGCGTCTCGTTGATGGTAATGACAATATTCAGGTCGTCCGGTAGCGATAATGCCGGAGTGTATACCGTCGTGCCATCTGATAATTGCGCGGCATTCACCGCGATCGCGACCAGGCAGCCGCTATAGGAGGGGATCAGCACCATCCTGTAATTACGGAACAAGGCCTGCTGCTCCGGCGGAAGGCTAAAGAGCAGGTCCTCGTTCACCGGGCTGAAGTCGTTGTCGAACCGTTCGAGCAGGTATTGCAGTCTTGCCGCCTGTGTACCCGCGTCGAAGATGGAGCTCCCTTGCGGATCGGTCAGGTAATACTCGTGCAGCACCTTTACCTCGAATAATATTTTATAAAGTATGTTCATGATGGGGTCACTGGAAAATTCATCAGCCCGGTATCGACCTGCAGGATCGGCGGAACCTCGCGTATTGTCTTGCGTTCCGTGATGGCCACCAGCCTGAGCTTATACATGACAAAGGGGATCTGTCTTCCACCCAGTGATCCCCATAAATGGTTTAACTGCTCGAAGGTCAGGGTATAAATCTCCATGGTGAATTTCAGATCCAGCAGATCATCGTCTGTGGATATGCCTCCACTCACGGAGGAGCTCCAGGCAAAGACGCTCTTCGATTGCAGGAACTGGACGACATAGGATATCCGCTTCAGGGCAAAGATGTACTTATCACCCCAATAATTGCTCGTAAACAATACATATAGATTGAGAAACACCGGCGGGTTTTCATAGACCACCATCGCTGGCGGGTATCTTTTTGCGGCCGGCTGATTCTTCAGCGCGCTTTCTTCCTCGAGATTCACCACGGAGATCACGATGTTGTTGTTGAGGTTGTCTCCGTTGGTGGTTTCCAGAAACCCGATATTGTCGACAACGACCGTCGCCGTCGAGTCCTTAAAAGACAAATAATTCTCCAGCTCTGCTTGAAGCAAAGAAATAGCGGTGTCAATCATAGTGCTTAGATTGAGCAATAGGTTATGGCAATAAGACACTAACCCTGTGCGCGATTATGTACACGCATAGGAATAGCCAGGGCTACGGAGAGCTACGAGTAATCAGTGGAAGTAGGTAGAAGTGAAGTGGCGCGGACGAATGAAAAACAAAGAAGCAAAATTCAGGTATGTTCAGATTGCTTACGCTAAGAAAAGAAATTTATTTCGAAAAAACAACTATCGTGGATAACTATAAACGCTGAGTTTTTTTTAATTACCCACTCCCCCCATTGTTCCTACTCATTTATTTGAGATCGTCGATCGATCGGGTATGATACTTGCATTCCGCTTCACATGCGACGATTCCGACCACTAGTAGCCTTATTCTACCTGATCTGCATCTGCGCCCCGGTCTCGGTTGCCGCCCAGGCGCCTGCGCCCGCTCAATCCCCGTCCATCCTCACGCGTGCTCGGCCCTCGTCCACTCTCGCGCCCGCTCAGTCCTCGTCCCCCCTCGTGTCCATTGGCGCTTTGGGCGAGCATTTCGCCGTGCGCGTGTTGGCGAGTCATTTGAGTGATCCGTGGTCGGTAGTCTACGGCCCTGATCACTATCTCTGGATTACGGAGGAGAAGACCTATCGCGTGAGCCGTCTCGATCCGTCTACCGGTAGGCGTCAGCTGGTCCTTGATCTCGCCGGCGACCGGCATTTTCCACGTTATGATAGTATCGGTGAGGAGCTCACGGAAAAGCCGTGGCCGGAAGGGGGGCTGATGGGCCTTGCCGTGCACCCGGATTTGCTCAAAGGTAAGCCATGGGTCTATATGGTTTATATCTATCGGTTTCGCGGGGTTGATAGTCCGGGCAGTGGCTGCGCGCTACATTACAAAGGTTGCTTCTTCACGACAAAGCTCGTGCGATATACCTGGGATGCCCGAAGGGAGCGACTGATCGATCCCGTTATATTATGCGATACGATCCCAGGAAGCAGCGACAACAATGCAGGCCGTCTCCTCATTGCTCCGGTAAATGGCCGTGAGTATTTGTTTTATGGGATCGGCGATCTTGGCGCGGGCCAGTTCGACAATGCGGGGCGGCCCAATCACGCACAGCAGAAGGACTGTTACGAGGGCAAGATCCTCCGCTTCAACACCGAGCCCGACGGCGACCCCGACGTCTTCGACCGTTGGATCCCCAATGATAATCCGTTCAACGGCCTCCGCGTTTCCCGCCAAAACGCCGTCTGGAGTTATGGTCACCGCAACCCCGAGGGTCTCGCGTACGCGGTGATCGATGGGGTGGGGCGCCTCTACTCCTCCGAGCATGGGCCGTATTCTGACGACGAGATCAATATCATCGAGAAAGGGAAGAACTATGGCCACCCACTGGTGATTGGCTTTGCAGATGGTAACTACGACGGTCTTGCCGCAGGTGTCACGAATGATAAGGCATTGCCGGGACGCTGGCACACGAGTTATCCGACGATCGTCAGCGAGCGTGTCAACCGCGATGCGTTGGGCGCCGACTACCGCGATCCGCTGAAGACCTTCTATCCCAATTCAAATACGTTTCTCAGAAAGTTATTTGTCTACAACCGCGCTACCGGCGACGAGGGGCATTGGCCCTCCGAGGCGCCCAGCAGTCTTGCCGTCGATACATCGGATGCGATCCCCGGCTGGAAGAATTCGCTGTTGATGCCCTCGCTCAAGACCCATCGGCTCATCCGACTCAAGTTGAGCGCGCGCGGCGACCGTATCGTCGGTGACACCCTCACCTATTTCCCCCGCACCGGCCGTATCCGCGACGTCGCCATCTCCCCCGATGGCCTCCATCTCTATCTCGCCGTCGACAGCTCCGCCTTCACCTCCGTACCCTCCCGCGCCGAACTCCGCCAGGAAACCTACCGCGGCTGCATCGTCGAATTCACCTACCTGCCCATCCCTCCCACCAACGCCCTCGATCCCCGCCGCCTCAGCTCCCGCGGCGCGGCGCAGAAGATATGCACATTTTAAGTGTATCCATCTACCTCCTCATCTCCTGCATAAACTGCCCCGGCGTCTTCCCGAATTCTTTCTTAAAAGCCTTCGTAAAATAAGACTGCGTCTGTATACCCACCCGCATCATCACCTCCGTCAAGCTCACATCCTCATGGGTCATGATCTCGACCGCCTTCTTCAACCGGATCGTTCGGATAAAGTCGCCAATGGATTGTCTGCTGATCCCTTTGATCTTTTGATACAGCCGCGTGCGGCTCGTGCCCATCTCCTGGCAAAGCCAGTCGATATTGAAATCGGGGTTCGCCAATTGCGAGTCGATGGCTTGCAGCAGCTTCGTCATAAACTCGCGGTCTTTCTCTGAATGCACCAGCTCCATCGCCTCTACATGCGCCTCCCGCGTATACCGCTCTTTTAGTTTTCTGTCCACACTGAACCGGTTGCGTATTGTCAACAACAATAGTTCCATGTTGAGCGGTTTGCCAAAATAATAATCGGCACCCGCATCCAGCCCCTCCATTTGCGCTGCCGCCGCCGTCCGCGCCGTAAGGATCAAAAAGGGAATATGACAGATGTTGATATCGTTTTTGACAGCGCGGCAAAAGGCAAACCCATTCATCCCGGGCATGATGACATCACTGATGATCATCCCCGGTGAGATCTCCCGCGCTTTGGCCAGTCCCTCGGTACCGTCGGCGGCCTCGATCACCTGGTAGCCGGGACTCAGACTATCTTTGAGAAAATGCCGCAGCTCTTCGTTGTCCTCTACTAAAAGGATCGTCTCCACCGGCGGCAGATCGACCCGCCCACTCAAAGCAGTCCCCGCCGCGTCGGATCCCAGAGGCGAGGCAAATCGGTCCCGGTCGGCCCGCGAAGTTTCGGCGAGATCAGCCCCCGGTACAGCGTCCGCCGGCGAGATATCGCTGCCGGGCATCGTCGCCTCCAGCCGCACGCCGCCTTCCACCATCGCGCGTTTTTCCTCTTTCCGGTAATCACCCTCCTCCACAGGGATGCCGATAATGATCTCCGTGCCTTTGAGCCGCTCGCTATAGACATAGATATCACCCTTATGCAACAAAGCCAGGCTCTTCACAAAGGCAAGCCCAACCCCCGACCCCAGATGCGAATCCGTGATCCGGTAATAGCGTTCGAAAAGATGATGGATCGACTCCGCCGAGATGCCGATACCGGTGTCGGCGACGCGGATATACGCATAGCGGCCGCCACGGAAAGGATTCTTCAACACCAGCTCATTCGCAAAAGAAGGGGAAAAGTCGTCCAGCGTAGGCAGCACTTCCAACGTGATCTGCCCGCCCGCCTTCGTATACTTAAAGGCGTTATGCAGGAGATTGAGCACGATCTTCTCGAGTACCTGCCGGTCGAACCAGGCGCTCGCCGGCCCATCCGTCGCGAGCGAGAAATCGACCTCTTTCTGTATTGCCCAGTCCCTGAACTCCTCCGCCAGCTCCTCCATAAAGGCGGGGAGGTTGCCAGGCAGGACGTGAAGTTTCAG
>Ga0134128_10003242_pt1 | contig 19866 bp, 11 predicted proteins | sample KB31754_FD_96462 | JGI IMG/M metagenome (GOLD analysis project Ga0134128, IMG submission 96462) | Terrestrial soil microbial communities with excess Nitrogen fertilizer from Kellogg Biological Station, Michigan, USA - KB3-175-4 | ecosystem: Environmental > Terrestrial > Soil > Unclassified ...
GCTCACGGCACTTCGTCGCGCAGCGCGTTGATCTCGTCCAGCGTCATCGGTCGCGCATCCGCGCGCAGTGGCATCAGGCGGATGCCGTTGCGGTAGGCCGGCGCGCTCGCCGCTGGCGCCAGGCCCTTGCGCGCCAGCTCGGACACCACCTCGCCCAAGGTGCGACCCTGTCGTTCGGCCAGCGCCCGCGCGGCGGCCAGTACGTCTTCATCGAGTTGCAGGGTGGTGCGCATGGGTAGCCTCCCGGCGGCCGGAACCTCCCGCCGTCGATGCTAAGCATCACGCATCACGCATCACGCGTCAAGGCGATGCGGGCGCGACCGATGGCGGCGCGCCCGATGACGGCAACGGCAACCACAGGCAGGCCAGCGCGCCACGCCCGTCCGCACGTGCGGCCAGCGTCACTCCACCCTCGTGCGCCTCGGCGATCTGCTGTGCCAGCGCGAGGCCGATGCCGGAGCCGCCGGGCTTGGTGGTGAAGAACGGCACGAACAGGTTGTCGCTGGGTGGCGGACCGGGGCCGTCGTCCTCCACCTCGATCAGCGCGCGGCCGTCGTCGCGGCGCCAGCGCAGGCGCACGCCGCCGTCGGGCAGCGCAGCCTCCACCGCGTTGCGCAGCAGGTTGATCAGCGCCTGTTCGAGTTGGTCGGGATCGGCTTGCAGCGTCAGCGGTTCGCCGGCTTCGACGGCGATCACCAGGCGCTGTTCCAGCTTCGCCAGCTTGGCCACCAGCGCGGACAGCACCACCGCCCGCGGTTGCGGCGGCGGCAGGCGTGCCAGCCTGCTGTAGCTGGAGAGAAACCGGCCCAATGCCTCGGCGCGGTGGCCGATCAACTCCAGGCCGCCGCGGAAATCCTCGCGCCAGTCTTCCGGCAGCGGTTCGCGCGCGGCCAGCGTGGCCAGCGTGCCGGCCATCGACTGGATCGGCGCCAGCGAGTTGTTGACCTCGTGGCCCAGCACGCGCAGCAGGCGCTGCCACGCCGCGCGCTCCTCCTCGCGCAACACGCGGCCCACGTCGTTGACCACCAGCAGCTGACCGCCGCGGCCGCCGCTGCGCAGCGCGGCATGGCGGATCTCGAAACGCCCGCTGCGCCCCGGGAACACATGTGTGAGCAGGTGCGCCGCCGGCCCTTCGAGCAGCGCGGCGAGGCCGAGTTCCGCGGCACTCAGCCCGAACAGCCGGTGACGTTCGGCATCCAGCAGGCGTTGCGCGGCCGGGTTGAGCAGGCGCAGCCGCCGCCCCTCGTCGAACACGAACACCGCGCTGTCCAGCGCCGCCAACGTCTTGCCGAGCAGGTAGGAGGATTCCTCGAATTCCAGCCGTTCGCGCTGCAGCCGCTCGGCCAGTGCGTTGATGTCGTAGATCGCGTCGCCCAGCACGCCGCCCTGCACGCCGCGCAGGCTGTAGTCGCCCTGGCGCAGGGCCTCCAGCAGTCCGGACAGCGTATACAGCGGGAACACCACGCGCCGGTATTGCCAGCGCGCCAGCAGCAACGTGGCCACCGCGGCGACGGCGACGCAGGCCCAGCGCAGCGACGCATCCCACGGCGCCAAGGTCAGCGCCTGCGCGGCGAGCAAGGCCGGCGCCGCCACCAGCAGGCTGCCGAACAGCACGCGCCGTTCGAAGCGCGGCATGCGCCCGGCGCGCTGCGCGGAAGGTTCAGCCGGCATCGCCGCTCGCATCGCGCAGGTCGTGCTTCTCCAGCCGCCGGTACAGCGACTGGCGGGTGATGCCGAGCGCGTCGGCGGCGCGCTGCAGGTTGCCGTCGAAACGCTCCAGTGCGCGCTGCACCAGGTGCGCCTCGGCCTGCTCCAGCGTCATGCCGTCAAGATCCGTCGCAGCCGACGACACAGCGGCCTCGCCAAAGGCCAACGCGGCCGCCCCCACCTCGTCGTGCTCGGCGAGCAGCGCGGCGCGTTCCATCAGATGCTGCAGTTCGCGCACGTTGCCGGGCCAACGCCATGCCGTCAGCGCGCGTTCGGCGGAGGGCGCCAGCCGCAGCCCGTCGCGGCCGTAGCGTTGCGCGTTGCGTGCGAGGAAGCTGCGCGCCAGCGGCAGGATGTCCTCCGCGCGATCGCGCAGCGGCGGCAGGCGCACCTCCAGCGTGTTGAGGCGATAGAGCAGGTCCTTGCGGAAACGGCCCGCGGCCACCTCGGCCTGCAGGTCGGCATTGGTGGCCGAGACCAGCCGCACGTCCACCTTCTGTGTGCGCGAGGAGCCCAGCCGCTCGAACTCGCCGTCCTCCAGCACGCGCAGCAGTTTCGGCTGCTGTGCGGCGGGCACGTTGCCCACCTCGTCGAGGAACAGCGTGCCGCCGTCGGCCAGTTCGAAGCGGCCGATGCGCTCGTTCTTCGCGTCGGTGTAGGCGCCGCGCACGTGGCCGAACATCTCCGATTCGAACACGCTCTCGGAGATGCCGCCCATGTTCACCTTGACCAGCGACTGCGCCGCGCGCGGCGAACGCCGGTGCAGCAGTTGCGCGACCACACCCTTGCCGGTGCCGTTCTCGCCCAGCACCAGCGCGTTGGCGTCGCTGGGCGCGATGCGCTCGATGAGCGCCAGCACGCGGCGCATCGCCGCCGACTCGGCGATGAAATCCTCGCCCGCCTCGCCGCGCAGCAGCGCGTTCTCCGCCTCCAACCGGCGCTGCCTGCGCGCGGCCTCGGCCAGCGCGACCTGCGCACGCAGCACGCTGAGCAGGCGCGCGTTGTCCCACGGCTTCTCGATGAAATCGGCGGCACCGCAGCGCATCGCCGCCACCGTCAGCGGCACATTGCCCCACGCGGTCATCGCCACCACCGGCAATTCGGGTGCCGCCTGTCGAAGCTGTTCGAGCAAGGCCAACCCCTCCTCGCCCGAAGTGGTGTCGCGCGAGTAGTTGCAGTCGATCAGCGCGCAGGCGAACTCGCGCTTGCGCACCGCCTCCAGCGCCGCCGCCGGATCGGCCACGCCCACGCTGGCGATGCCCTCGGCCTTCAGCAGCAGCCGCAGCGCCTCGCGCACGTCGGCCTGGTCGTCGGCGAGCAGGATGGTGGGGGTCGGTTCGCGTGCCATGCCTTCGCTCATTCCTGGAGTTTAACGATCACTCGTAGCGCAAGGCGACGGCCGGGTCGACGCGCAGCGCGCGCAGCAGCGGCACCAGCGCAGCCACCACCGAGACGCCCACCACCAGCAGGAGCACCGTGACGAACACTGCCGGGTCGTGCGCGCGCGTATGCAGCCCCGGGTCGGCCAGCGCGTTCGACCACGGCACGGCCAGCAGCAAGCCGATACCCAGTCCGATGCCCAGCTGCCACGCCAGTTGCCGCGCCACCGTGCGCACGATGGCGCCATGGCCCGCGCCGATCGCACGACGGATGCCGATCTCGCGCGTGCGCTGCGCCGCCGAGAACGCCAGCACGCCATACAGGCCCGCGCCGGCCAGCAGCAGGGCGACCAGGCCCAGCGCCCCGAACACGCTGGCGAGCACGGTCAGATACACGCGACCCCGCGCCACCGCAGCCGCCTGGCTCTGCAGGCCATACGCCGCCGCCTGCGGTTCGACCGCATGCACGGCATCGGCCAGTTGCCGCTCGAAACGTCCGGCATCGGCGTGCGTGCGTACCGCCAGCCCCACGTCATGCAAGGGCCGCTGGCCCGTCGACTGATCCAGCGGAAGCAACAGGCCCGGCAGCGATTTTTCCAGCAGGCGATCCAGTTGCAGCGGCTCGATCACGCCGACCACCGTCAGGCGTCGCGCCTGCGACCGGCCCGGCCAGAGCACCAGCTGGCGGCCCAACGCATCGTCGTGCGGCCACATCGCGTCCGCCATCTTTGCGTCCACCACGGCCACCGGAACGCTGTCCGCGCGGTCACGCGCATCGAAGAAGCGACCTTCGCGCAAGCGCACGCCATAGGCAGCGAGGAAGTGCGGATCGACGATGCCCATCTGCGCACGCGGCCAGCCATCCGCCGGCTCAGGCTGGCCCGGCAGTGAAATCGACTCATGGCTGCCCAGTACCGCGCCAGGCACGGTATCCGACGCCGTGGCATCGGCCACGCCGGCACCCTGGCGCAGATGTTCGACCACCGCATCGAAGAAGCGGATGCGCTGTGCATCGTCCGTATACGCGGCGGGAGGCAACAGTACGTTGGCAGTGAGCACCTGCGCGGCATGCGATGCGCCCGCCACCGGCCGCGACAACACGCTGCCCACCGCACGCACGAAGGTGCCCGCACCAACCAGCAACACCACGGTGAGCACGACCTCCGCCATCACCATGATCCGCGCCATGCGCGCGAAGCCATTGCCCGAACCCTTGGCGCCATCGCGCAGGGCATCCTGCAAGTCGGGGCGCGAAGCGCGCCACGCGGGAATCATGCCGGCCAGCACCGTGCTGAGCAGCGCGGCCAGCAATGCCGCCGCCAACACCCGGGCGTCGATGCTGAAGTCGTACACGGGCATCCCGTCCGGCGAATTCGCGAAGACCAACGCCATGAACCAGCGATTGCCCCCGTGCACGATGGGCAAGGCCACTGCCAGTGCGGCCACGCTCAGCAGCAGGCTTTCCACCAGCGCACCGAACATCAGGCGCGCGCGACCGCCGCCCAGCGCGCTGCGCAGCGCCAGTTCGTGGCGCCGCTGCAGCGCCTGCACCAGTTGCAGGTTGGCCACGTTGACGCAGGCCAGCAGCAACACCAGCGCGGCGGCGCCGAACATCAGCCACACCCAGTGACGCATGTCCTCGGGCACGAAGCCGTACTTCCACGGCTTCATCGTGACGCCGCGCATGCGTTGGCCCATCGGCATCGCCGCCTGCAGGCGCGCATTCCACGCATCCAGCTCTGCACGTGCCTGCGGGAGCTGGACTCCCGGCGCAAGGCGCGCCACGCCCCACAGATAGCGATGCTCGCCCGGCTGCAAGGTCATCGGCATCCAGACCTGGTTGTCGGTGACCGGCAGGCGCGTCATTCGCCCCGGCACCACGCCCACCACCGTGGCCCACTCGCCATCCACGCGGACGGGGCGACCGATGATGTTCGGATCGGCGTTGAAGTCGTGCCGCCACAAGGACTCGCCCAGCAGCACCACCTTCGGCGCGCCGGGCGTTTCGTCCAACGGCTGGAGCGTGCGCCCCAGCAAAGGCTTGATGCCCAGCAGGGACATCATCGAGGCGGTCATGACGCTGCCGACGTGGTAAGTCGCGCCACGACCCCGATCCACACTCACGCCGGTGCCCAGATAGGCGCCCATCAGATCCACGCTGCGCATGCCTTCGCGCAAGGCCAGGTACTGCCCGCTGTCGATGGCGTCGATGCCGTTGCCGGTGGATGATGGCTCGCCCACCGCCATCAACCGATCCGGCTGCGGCATCGGCAACGGCTCGACGATCAGCGTATTGACCAACGTGAACAGAAACAGCGTCACGCCCAGCCCTACACCCAGCACCGCCACCGACAGCAGCGCATAACCCGGCCGCCGCGTCAGCCGACGCCATGCTTCGCGGAACTCGCGAGCTATCATTTCACTCTCCCCTCAAGGCACGCATCGGCGTCACGCGCGCCGCGCGCAACGCCGGCAGCAGGCAGGCCAGCAAGCCCGCGGTGGCCAGTACCACGCAGACGCCCAGCACCACCACCGGGTCGAATACGTTGCTGCGGCCGAGTAAGGTCATCAGCAGCACGGACAATGCGTGCGATGCACCCAGCGCGGCAGCCATGCCGATCGCCAGCCCCACCACGATCTGCCCCAGGCCGCCGCGCATCACCAGTTGCAGCAACCGCCACGGCGCAGCGCCCAGCGCCATGCGCACGCCGAACTCGCGTTCGCGCGCGGCCACCGCCACCGCCATCACCGCGTACAGGCCGGCCGCAGCGAGCAGCAGCGCCAGCGCGGCGAACAGGCCGATCAGCCACAGGCTCAGGCGCGCGCTCTCCGTGGTCTGGCGCACGATGCTTTGCATGCTGCGCAGGTTGGCAATGGGCTGCTCGGGGGCGACCTCGGCCAGCGCCGTGCGCACGGCGGCCTGCCAGTCCATCGGGTTGCCGTGGCCGCGCAGCGCGAAGCGCAGTGGCTCCAGGCGACGGAAAATCGCCAGTTGCTGCTCGGGCACCTGCGCCAGCGGCACATACAACACCGGCTGTTTCGGCTGCAACGCGCCGCGCTGGTACGTGTCGCCCACCACGCCGACGATGCGTAGCGGCCAGGGGGTGTCGATGTTGTTTTCCACGTGGACGATCTGGCCCAGCGCATGGCCGCCGTAATACGCATCGGCCAGATCCTGGCTGACGATGGCTACCCGCTCGCCGCCGCGCATGTCGTCGCGGTCGAAGTCGCGCCCCTCGCGCAAGGGAATATCGAACAATGGGAAGAAGCCGGGGCCGATACCGTGGTATTGCGCCACGAACTCCTTGCCGTCTGGCGTATGCACCCCGTTCTGGAACTGGCCGTACATGTCGCCGCTGGCAGGAAGGTTGGTGGCCACCGCAACGGCGGTGACCCCGGGTATCGCACGCAGCCGCTGCACCAGGCGCTGCGACAGGCTGTGCACCGCGGCCACGTCCGGATAGTCGGCCTGCACCGGCGCCAGCTCGAAGGTGAGCACGTGATCGCCGGCAAAGCCCAGCCGCAGCTGCGCGGCATCGTAGAGCCCGTGCATGAACACGCCGGCCGCGCACAGCAGCACTGCCGCCAGCGCCACTTGCGCCACCACCAGCACGCGGCCCAGCCGGCCGCTGCGCAGGCCGATGCCGCTGCGGCCGCCTTCGCGCAACTCGTCCACCGTGGTCGCGCTGCGACTGCGCCACAGGGCCAAGCCGGCCGCCAGCAGCGCACCCAGCAGGCCCACTGCGAAGGCGAGCAGCCACGCCGTCGCGCCCACATGCAGGCGCCCTCCCCACAGCCATTCGGCGGGAATGAAGCCTTGCACCAGCGCCAGCCCCGCGGCCGCGAACCCCATGCCCAGCAGCGCGCCGACGCCGCCCACCAGCAGGCCCTCACCCAATGCCGGCAGCATCAGCCGCAGCAGCGGCGCACCCAGCGCGCTGCGCACCGCGGCGTCGTGGTTGCGCGCCAGCGCGCGCAACAGCATCAGGTTGGCCAGGTTGACCAGCGCGATCAGCAGCACCAACAGCGCGCTGGCCATGAACAGCAGCAGCATCGGGCGCGCGTCCTGCTGCACGGTCGAGGCCAGGCCCTCGGCGCCGAAGCGCGGCTTCTTCCAGTTGCCGCCCATGCCCATGTCGCGGTACATCGTGCGCTCGCGCGCATCGGCCTGCGCCGACACCGCGGCGATATCGGTACCGGGCACCAGCCGCGCGAGCGCCACGGCACCGTTATGGCTGTAGTCGCGGCTCGCCACCAGCAGCGCCGTCGGCAACATCACGTCGCCCGGCCCCAGCACCGTGTTGAAGGCGGCCGGCAGCACGCCGATGATGGTGTGCGGCACACCCTCTACCTGCAGGCTGCGACCGATCACGCGGCGATCGCCGCCGTAGCTGCGCTGCCAGAAGCCGTAGCCGAGCATGACTGCGGGCGGGCCGCCCGGACGATCCTCCTGCGCGTCGAAGTTGCGTCCCAGCACCGGATGCAGGCCCAGCGTTGGCAAGAGCCCCCGATCGACGTAGATCACCGGCACCTGCGCCGGCGCGCCGGCACCGGCGACGTTCACCGTCGAGTGCGACCACCACAACCCCAGCGAGACCACGCCGTCGAGCTTGTCCAGGTACTGGTATTCGTGCGTCGAGATGCCGCCCGCACGGTCGTTGTCGCGAATCTGGCCCAGCACCACCAGCCGCGACGCCTGCGGCACCGGCAGCGGCCGCAGCAAGGTGTTCTGGATCAGCGTGGCCACCGCCACCGTCGAACCGATGCCCAGCGCCAGCACGCCCGCGGCCAGCAGCAGGAAGCCGGGGCGGCGCAGGCTGGCGCGCCATGAGCGCCAGATTTCGGCGAGCCAGATGTTCATGCGCGTACCGTCCTTTCCATGATTCATTCCCCTCGCAACGCGCGCATCGGCGCCACGCGTGCCGTACGCAGGGCCGGCAACAGGCAGGCGAGCAGGCCGACGATGGCCAGCACCACGCAGACGCCCGCGAGCGCCAAGGGATCGAACGCGCTGCGGCCGATCTGTTCCAGCACGGCATGCAGCACGCGCGACAACGTCAGCGCGAGGCCCACGCCGAGCAGCAGTCCGATCACGATCTGCGTCAATCCGCCGCGCAACACCAGTCGCGTCAGTCGCCTCGGGGAGGAGCCCAGGGCCAGCCGCACGCCGAACTCGCGCTCGCGCGCCGCCACCGCCACGGCCATCACCGCGTACATGCCTGCGGCGGCGAGCAGCAGGGCCAGCGTCGCGAAGATGCCGATCAGCAGCAGGTTGAAGTACGTGTCGGACAGCGTGTCGTTGAAGACGATGGCCTGCATCGTGCGCACGTTGGCGATCGGCTGATCCGGCGCCACCTCGGCGACGGCCCGCAGGATGCCCTTGCGGTAATCGTCGGGATGGCCATGCACCTTCATCGCGAAGCGCATTGGCTCGAAGCTGCGGAACGCGCGTAGGGCATCGTCCGGCACCTGCGCCAGCGGCAGATAGAGAATCGGCCGGATCGAGCCGGGGTCGAGCGGGCCGAACTGATAGGTATCGGCCACCACGCCGACGATGCGCGCGGAGAACAGGTTCTTGCCGTCACCGCGCTGGACCAACTGGCCCAGCGCGTGGCCGCCATAGACATGGTCGGCCAGCGTCTGGTTGACGATCGCCACCGGTTCGCCGCCGCGCACATCGGTCGGCGCAAAGGCGCGTCCTTCGCGCATATGGATGCCGAACAGGCTGAAGAAATTGGGGCTCACCCCCCTGAACTGCGTACTGAAGGACTCGCCGCCCGGCGGGTGAAAACCGCCCAGGTTGAACTGCCCCATGAAATCGCCGGCAGGAAGATTGGTGGTCGCCGCGGCATCGCCGACCCCGGGCATCAGACGCAGGCGCTCAACCAACCGATGCGACAGATTTTGTACGGCGACGGCATCCGGATAGGTCGCCTTCACGGGCGCCAACTCGAAGGTGAGCAAGCCCTTGGGGTCGAAGCCAAGATTTACCTTCGAGGCATCAAACAGGCTGTGCAGAAAAAGCCCGGCGGCGAACAGCAGCGCAGTCGCCAAGGCCATTTGCGCGACGACCAGCCCCCGCCCCAGCCGGCCGCTACGCAAACTCAACCCGCTGCGACCGCCTTCGCGCAATTCATCCATCGAGGTCGCGCTGCGTGCGCGCCACAGGCCCAAGCTTGCCGCCAGCAAGGCGCCGAACACGCCGACGGCACCGGCCAGCAGCCACACCTTTGCGCCCATGTGCAATGCGCCGGACACGGTCCACTCGACCGGCATCCAGTCCACCGGCATGAGCCGTTGCAGGGCGAACAAGCCACCCGCAGCCAACGCCTGCCCGAACAGCACACCGCCGATGCCCACCAGCAACCCCTCCGCCATCGACGGCAGCAGCAGCCGCCACAACGAGGCACCCAATGCGCCACGTACCGCCGCGTCATGGCTGCGCGAGAGCGTCCGCAGCAACAGCAGGTTGGTGAGATTGACCAGGGCGATCAGCAGCACGAACAGTGCGCACGCCATCCACATCACCAGTGTCGCACGCACATCGGCATGCAGGTTCGCGTTCAGATCCTGCGTACCGAAGTGCTGGCGTATCCAGTAGTCGCGATCGGCGCCGGCGGCGCTGGCGGCGTACATCGCGTGCAGACGGACGTGCACCTGCGCCGCCACGGCGGCTGGCTCGACACCGGTATCGAGCCGCGCGACCGCCGTGTAATTGGTGCCATCTTCGCGAGAGTTCGCGCGGAATGCGGTAGGAAGCACGACATCGCCGTCCGTGAGATCGAAGCTCGCAGGCAGCACGCCGACGATGACATGCGCCACGCCTTCCACCTGCAGGTTGCGCCCGATCACGTCGGGATTGCCACCGTAGCGCCGCTGCCAGAAGCCGTGCGAGAGAATCACCGCCGGCGGACCGTTGGGGCTATCTTCCTCCGTCGAGAAGTTGCGCCCCGGCGCCACGCGCACGCCGAGTGTCGGCAACAGGCCGCGATCGATGTAGAGCGAAGGCACCTGCAGGGGAGTTCCATCGCCGGCGATATTCACTGGCGGCGACGAGCCTTCGTAGATGCCAAGCGAACGCACGCCAGTCATGCCTTCAAGATGCTGGTATTGCTGCGGCGACACCGCCTGCACATTGCCATCCTGCACCGGGCCCAAGGCCACCAGTTGCGCTGGGTTGGGATAAGGCAATGGACGCAGCAACACACCGTCGATCAGGGTGAAGGCGGCGCTGGCCGAGCCCACGCCCAGCGCCAGCACACCTGCCGCCAGCAGCAGGAAGCCGGGACGGCGCAGGCTGGCGCGCCATGAGCGCCAGATTTCGGCGAGCCAGATGTTCATGCGCGTACCGTCCTTTCCATGATTCATTCCCCTCGCAACGCGCGCATCGGCGCCACGCGTGCCGCACGCAGGGCCGGCAACAGGCAGGCCAGCAGGCCGGCGACGACGAGCACGGCGCATACGCCGACCAGCACGAGCGGATCGAAGACGCAGCGATCGATCTCCTGCAGCACGGCACCCAGCATCCGCGACAAGGCCAGCGTGATGGCCACGCCCAGCAGCAGGCCGACCGCAATCTGCCGGCCGCCGGCACGCAATACCAGGCGCAACATGCCCGACGGCGGCGCGCCCAGCGCCATGCGCACGCCGAATTCGCGCTGCCGGGCGGCGACCGCCACTGTCATCACGGCATACATCCCGGCCGCGGCCAGACCCAGCGCCAGCAGCGCGAAGGTCCCGACCAGGAACAGGATGCGGCGCGTGTCGTCGGTGGTGGTGCGCACGATTTCGGCCATCGTCGCCAGGTTGGCGATCGGCTGCTCCGGCGCCACCTCGGCGACGGCGGCATGGACGGCCTGGCGATAGCCGTCCGGGTCGCCCCGCACGCGCAGCGCGAAGCGCAGCGGCTCGAACGAGCGGAACACCCGCAGGATGTGCTCCGGCATCTGCGCAAACGGCAGGTAGAGGAAGGAACGCTTCCGGTCGTCCAGCGGACCGTATTGCCGCGTATCGCCGACCACGCCGACGATGCGTGCGGTCACCGGACGCGAAGCCGGGTCGCTGGCCATCACCTTGCCCACCGCATAACCGCTGTAGTCGTTGACGACGACCTCCTTGCCCAGCGCATGGCCGCCGTATTCGCGTTCGGCCAGCGTGCGGTTCACGATGGCCACCGGCTCGCTGCCCGCCGTATCGGTCGTGCCGAAGGATCGCCCCTCGCGCACCGGAATGCGGAACGCGGAGAAATAGTCCGCCGAGACGCCGCGGATCTGCGGATTGGGGTCGAAGTAGTCTTTCCCGGGCGCGTGGATGCCGCCCATGTTGAACTGCTGGTCGTGCCCGCCCGCCGGCAGGCCATTGGTGACCGCCACCTGCTCGACACCCGGCACCGCGCGCAGGCGCGCCAGCACCTGCCGCACCAGCGCCTGCGTGGACGCGGCGTCGGGATGATCGGCCCGCACCGGCGCCAGGTCGAAGGTGAGGATGTGGTCGCTGGCGAATCCCACTGGCGTGTGCGCCGCCACATAGAGCGCATGCAGGAACAAACCGGCGCCGCACATCAGGCAGGTGGCCAGGCCCATTTGCGCCATCACCAGGCCGCGCCCCAACCGGCCGCTGTGGCGCCCCAGGCTGCGGCCGCCTTCATGCAGCGTCTCTTGCACCGATGCCGCGGCCAGTCCACGCCATGCCCCGAACATCGCCGCCGCCAGCGCCGCCGGCACGGCGATGGCCAGCGCCAGCAAGACCACGCCCGTCGACAGGTGCAGGCCAGCCCCCCGCGTCCAGCTTGCCGGGGCGTAGTGGCCGAACAGCGACAACCCCATCGCGGCCAAACCCAGGCCTGCGACGGCGCCGCTCGCGCCCACCAGCGCGCCCTCGGCGCAGGCGGGCAAGGCGAGGCGCCACGCCGGCGCGCCCAGAGCCTGGCGCACGACCGCGTCGTGGCTGCGCGACAGGGTGCGCAACAGCATCAGGTTGCCGAGATTGACCAGCGCGATCACCAGCACGCACAGGGCGCTGGCCAGGAATAGCAGCATGACCGGGCGCTGCTCCTGATGCATCGCAGCGTGCAACGGCACGCTGCCGAAGCGCACGTGCTTCCAGTACTCGGCCTCAGCACCGGCGAGGCTCGCGTACATGGCATGCATCGCGGCATCCTCCTGCGCGCCCACCACCGCGGCACCGCTGCCGGGCGCCAGCCGCGCGATGGCGATGAAGTTGGTGCCGTCGTCGTAAGTGTGCGGCGCCAGCGCGAGCGGCAACATGATGTCGGCCTGGCCGAACTGGTCGAAGCTGGCGGGCAGGACGCCGACGACAGTGTGCGGCACGCCTTCGACATCCAGGTTCTGGCCGATCGCCGTCGCAGCACCGCCAAAGCGCCGCAGCCAGTAGCCCTCGGTGAGGATCACCGCCTTCGGGCCGTTCGGGCGATCCTCCTGCTCCGAGAAGCCGCGCCCCAGCCGCATCCGCACGCCGAGCGTGGACAGCAGGCCTCGATCGGCAAGGAAGGCGTACACCTGCTCCGGCGCGCCGTCGCCGGACACGTTGAACGCCGTCGACTCACCCTTGATGAGGCCCATCGAAGCGATGCCCTTGATCGACGCCATGTGCTGGTATTGCTGGGGCGATACGCCGTCGAGCAGTTGCCCCTGGCGCGCCGGCCCCAAGGCCACCAGTTGCTCCGGCGCGGCGTACGGCAAGGGCCGCAGCAGCACATGGTCGATCAGCACGAACACCGCCACGCTGGCGCCGATGCCCAACGCCAGCACGCCTGAGGCCAGCAGCAGGAAGCCGGGACGGCGCAGGCTGGCGCGCCAGGCGCGCCAGATCTCGGCGAGCCAGACTTTGACGAGTGCGGCGTTCACGCACCCACCTCGATGCGCTGGCCGATCAGCGCGTCGAGGCGCGATTCGTCCTCGCGGCGCAGGCGGTCGTAGGTTTCCTCGTCCACCACGCGGCCGTCGAACAGGCGCACCTTGCGCTGGGCGAGTTCGGCGTAGCGCGCGTCGTGGGTGACCATGCAGATGGTGGCGCCGCCCTTGTGCAATTCGTCGAGCAGGGCCATTACCGCCTCGCCGTTGCGCGAGTCGAGGTTGCCGGTCGGTTCGTCGGCGAGCAGGATCGCGGGCTTGCCGACCAGTGCGCGTGCCACCGCCACGCGTTGCTGCTGGCCGCCGGAAAGCTGCGCGGGGTAATGGCGCATGCGGTGCGCCATGCCCACGCGCTCCAGCGCTTCCTGCACCCGGGCGCGGCGCTCGGTGGCGTCGATGCCGCCGCGATAGGTGAGCGGCAGTTCGACGTTCTCCTGCACGGTGAGGTCGCCGATCAGGTTGAACGCCTGGAAGATGAAGCCGATCTCGGCGTTGCGGATGCGCGCGCGCTGTGCGGCGTTGAGCGCGGCGACGTCGTGGCCGTTCAGCACGTAGCTGCCGGCGCTGGCCGTGTCGAGCAGGCCGAGGATGGACAGCAGCGTGGTCTTGCCGCAGCCGGACGGACCGGAGATGGAGACGTACTCGCCGCGCGCGATATCGAGGTGCACCTCGCTGAGCGCGTGGGTTTCCACCTCATCGGTCTGGAACACCTTGCGCAGGTCCTTGAGGGTGATGACGTTGGCGGCGTTGGTCATAAAAGCTCCATGAGATTTGTAGGAGCGCACCCTGTGCGCGATGGGGTATTCGGCGAAGAGCGTGATCGCGCACAGGGTGCGCTCCTACGCGGTGTTCATTTCAATCGGATGCGGTCGTACTTGTCCCACTGGCTGGTGTCGGAGAGGATCACCCGGTCGCCGGCCTTCAATCCACGCAGGATCTCCACGCGATCCACCGAGGCCGCGCCGATGCGCACCGGCACGCGGGTGGCGGTGTCGCCGCCGGGGTCGAGGCGGAACAGGCTGAGGTCGCCGTCGGTCTTGGCAAGCGCGGGGCGGCCCACCGAGAGCACGTCGTGCAGCTGGGCGATCAGGATGCGGCCGTCGACGGAGAGGTCGGGCCGCGCGCCGTCCGGCAGCTTGCCGGTGAGGTTCACGTCCACCTGCACGCTGCCGTTGCGCACGGCGGGATCGATGCGCTCCACCTTGCCGTCGACGAGGCCGTCGTGGGTGTCCACGCTGACCGGCATGCCCATCGCCACGTCCTTGGCCTGCACCTCGGGCACCTGCAGGCGCGCGATCAGCACGTCGGGCCGCGCCACGCGCGCGAGGTTGGCGCCGGCGGCGACCTGGGCGCCTTCCTGCACCGCCACTTCCTGCAGCACGCCGGCGATGCCGGCCTTCACCTGCAGTGCGTCGGCCTGGCGCTGGCGCAGTTGCAGGTTGCTCTGCTGCTGCGCCAGCGCGGCCTGCGCCGCGTCGATCTGCGCCTTCATGCTGGCGGCGAACGCGGCCACGCGCTGCCGTTCGATTCCCATGCGTTCCTTCAATTGTGCCAGCGCGATCTGGCCCTGCTCGAACTGCACGCGCGGGATCAGGTGCTCCTTCGCGGCAATGGCGTCGGCGTCGGCCTTGACCTTGGCCGAGGCATAGTCGGACTGCGCCTGCGCCTGCGCGGAGCGCTGGTCGAGCAGTTGCGATTCCAGTTCGGCGCGCTTGGCAGCCACCTGTGCCTGCGCCGCGGCGACCTGCGCCTGCGCATTGCGCAATGCGTCCTCGGTGGCCGGATCGGACAGGCGCATCAGCACGGTATCGGGCTGCACGATCGTGCCCGGCCACACCAGGACCTTTTCCACGGTGGCGGGCGTGGCGGCGGCCAGCCAGCGGATCTCGCGCGGCACCAGGGTGCCGGTGGCACGCACCTCGCGCAGCATGTCGCCCTGCTGCACGGCATCGATCCACAGGCTGGAGCGTTCCGCATCGGGCAGCGCCGGACCCAGCCGCCAGACCAGCGCCGCCAGTGCCGCCACGGCCAGCGCCGCACCGCCTGCCATCAGCTTCAGGCGGCGGCGCTTGCGGATGCCATAGATCGGGTTCGCGATATCCATGCGCGATGCATGGCAAGCCGCGTGCCAACCGATGCAGGCACGAAAAACCCTTGCGGATCAAGGCCTGATACCGGCGCCACGCGGCGACCGGGCCGGCGCGCCGTCCGCATCCGGAACGCGGCGTCCGCGAACGGACACCGCGGCGGATTCAATGCGCCTCGCGCAGCCGGTGCATGCCGGCGTGCATCAGGCGGTCGGTCCAGGCGATGCCGATCGCCGAGAGGATGAAGACCACATGGATGATGGTCTGCCACATCACTCCCACCGGGGTGAGCGTGGAGCACTTCAGCCCGAAGCCGTTGGTGCCGGTCTCGGCGATGCTCGCCAGCACGTCGGGCGAGCAGAACGGCAGCCCCTGCAGCGCGCCGGCGGCGATGAAGGTCTTCAGCAGGTGGATCGAGGAGATGCCGATGATCGCCATCGCCAGCTTCACCTTCAGCACCGAGGCGTTGACGTGGCTGAGCCACTCCGGCTGGTCGGGATGCTGCTCCAGCCGCAGGCGCGAGACGAAGGTCTCGTAGCCGCCCACGATCACCATGATCAGCAGGTTGGAGATCATCACCACGTCGATCAGGCCGAGCACGATCAGCATGATCTCCTGCTCGCCCAGCTCAGGCGCCTCGTGGATCAGGTGCCACAGCTCCTTGCCGAACAGGAACACGTAGACGCACTGCGCCACGATCAGGCCGAGGTAGAGCGGCAGCTGCAGCCAACGCGCGCTGAAGATCAGCAGGGGCAGCGGGCCGAGTCGGGGAGCGGGACGGTCTTGCATCGGAAACATCCAGTCGGCGTGCCAGCGTAGCGGGCGCGCGGCGAGGCTGCCAGATCCCGCTCAACCCGTGTTCTGCAGCCCCTGCGCGACACCGTTGACGCAGGCCACCAGCGCCTGCAGCAGGGCGTCGTCCTGGCGGTCGTCCGCGCGCCAGCGCTTGAGCAGGTCCACCTGCAGCAGGCTCATCGGGTCGATGTAGGGGTTGCGCAGGCGGATCGACGCGGCCAGCCGCGGGTCGCCCTGCAGCAGTTCATCCGCGCCCTTGAGCTTGAGCACCCAGGTGCGGCTGCGCTCGAATTCAGCGCTGATCAGGCCGAAGAAGCCTTCGTGCAGCGGTCCGGCAAGTTTCGAGAACGCCTCGGCGATGGCGAGGTCGCACTTGGCCAGCAGCATCTCCACGTCGTCCAGCGCGTTGGCGAAGAACGGCCAGTCGCGCGCCATCTCGGCCAGCGCCTGCTCGCCGTACTCGGCCGCGCCCCATTCCAGCGCGCTGCCCAGGCCGTACCAGCCGGTGATGATGGAGCGGCACTGCGTCCACGCGAACACCCAGGGGATCGCGCGCAGGTCTTCCACGCCGCGCATGCTGCGCCGGCGCGAGGGGCGCGAGCCCAGCGCCATGCGCTCGATCACGTCGATCGGCGTGGCGCTGCGAAAATAGTCCACGAAGCCCTCGCGCTCGACCAGCGCGCGGTAGGCCTGCCGGCTGCGCGCGGACAGCGCGTGCATGCGCTCGCGCCATTGCGCCTCGCGCGCTTCCTCCTCGCGCGGACGCAGGCTGGCACGCAGCACCGCACCGACGGTCTGTTCGAGGTTGCGCAGCGCCAGCGCGCGGATGCCGTACTTGCGGTGGATCACCTCGCCCTGCTCGGTGACGCGCAGGATGCCCGCCACCGATCCGCGCGGAGAGGACAGCAGCGCCGGCGTGATGCGCGCGCCGCCGCGGCTGGCCGAGCCGCCGCGACCGTGGAAGAAGGCCAGCGCGATGCCATGCTCGCCCGCCACCTCCAGCAGCTCCACCTGGGCGCGCTGCAGGCCCCAGCGCGAGGCCAGCGTGCCGCCGTCCTTGCCGCTGTCGGAATAGCCCAGCATCACCCACTGGCGGTCGCCGCGCGCGGCGAGGTGGGCGCGGTAGAGCGGATCGGCGAGCAGCGCGCGCAACGTGGCAGGCGCGTTCTTGAGGTCGTCGATGGTTTCGAAGAGCGGGGCGATGTCCAGAGGAACAACGATTTTCGCGTTCGCCTCCCAGCTCTTGTCAAACAACGCGCTCCTTGCGTTCGCCTCCTCTCCCCTCAGGGGAGAGGATTGAGGTGAGGGGCCGGGGCTCGCGGAGGTATTGCCATTGCTGATCGCACCGACGACAGCATTCGGCAAGCTCGTCTCCTCACCCCAGCCCTCTCCCCGGAGGGGAGAGGGAGAAAGCAATCCCCCGTGCCGCGCCAGCGCCAGCACCGCCAGCACGTCGGCGGCGGAGCGCGCCATGCTGATGATGTACAGGCCGGTGGCTTCCGCGCCGTAGCGGCGTCGCGCATCGCGCAGGGCGGCGAACACCGCGCGCAGCGAAGTCGCCACGCTGTCCTCGCTGGCGACGAAATCGCGCTCGCCGCGCAGGCAGGCGTGCAGCGCCGCCACGCGCTCGTCCACGCCGTGCTTCGCCCAGTCGGCATCGCCGAGCAGCGCGGCCAATGCGTCGTCGTGCACGCGCGAGTCCTGCCGCGCGTCGAGCCGCGCGAGATGGAAACCGAAACTGCGCACGCGCCAGATCAATCGCTGCACCGCATAGGCGCCCGCGTGCAAGCCGCGATGGTCGACCAGGCTGGCGGCGATCAGTTCGAGGTCGTCGCGCAGCTCGTCGGCGGAGGCGTAGGCCTCGGGGTGCCCGTCCTCGTGGGTGGCTTCGAGCCGCGCGCCGATCAGGGTGAGCAGGGAGCGGTACGGCATGTCGGCGTGGCGCGGGCGGATGCGCGCCGCAGCCTGCGGAAAACGTGCGCGGTAGTCGTCCAGCCGCTGGCGCAGGCGCGGATCAAGCTGCACGCGCCCCTCGGTCTGGCTCAGCAGGCGCGCCAGCGCGGCGACGTCGGCGATGTAGCGCTCCAGCACCTGCGCGCGCTGGCTGGCGAGGCTGGCGGCGATGGTGTCGGCGCCCACGTTGGGGTTGCCGTCCATGTCGCCGCCCACCCAGGTGGCAAAGCTGAGCAGGCGCGGCAACGGCACCGCCACGCCGTAGACCGCCTGCAGCGCCTCGGCCAGCGATTCGTAGAGCGCCGGCACGATGCGGTAGATCGGATCGGCGAGATAGAAGCCCACGTGGTCGCGCTCGTCCTGCACGCTGGGCCGCACCGGCGAGGCCTCGGCGGTCTGCCAGCCGGCGGTGAGCGCCATGTGGATGCGCTCCTCGTCCTCGCCGCGTTCCTGCGGCGTGCGGCCACTGTCGAAGCCGTCGACGAGCGCGCGCACGATGGCCTGCTCTTTTTCCAGCAGCGAGGCGCGCACCGCCTCGGTGGGGTGCGCGGTGAACACCGGCTCCACCTGCAGCCGCAGCAGCCATTCCAGCAGTTCGTCCGCCGTGACGCCCTGCGCCTTCAGCCGCTCCAGCACGTCGCGCAGCGATTCCGGCTGCGGCGCGCCGCCGGCGCGCTGGTAGTCGCGGCGGCGGCGGATGCGGTGCACGCGCTCGGCGATGTTCACCGCGTTGAAGTAGGTGGCGAAGGCGCGCGCCAGCGCTTCCGCGTGCGCCACGTCCAGCCCGCCCAGCGGATCGGCCAGCCCGGCCAGCGGCGCGCCTTCCTGCCGACGCGCGATGGCGGCGACGCGCACGCGCTCCACCTCGTCGAGGAAGGCCGGCGCCACCTGCTCGGCGAGCATGCGACCGACCAGGGCGCCGAGCCGGCGCACATCGTCGCGCAGCGGCGCATCGGGCAAGGCGGGCTCGGGACTGCGGGAAGCGTTCATCACGACGGCATCGGTTCGCAGGGGGCGGAAATCCAAGCCTAGCGCATGCGTGACCGTTTTGCTGCAATGCCGCAAAACCCTTCGATCGGCTGCCGCACGACCTCGTCGCAGGCATGCCCGTGCGCACGTCGCTATAATCGCCGCTCCCCGTCGAGGGGCGCTGCGACCGTGGGTGCATGCGGTTCCATCCGCAACAGCCTGCACATCCCTGTGCAGGCTCTTCACCCGAACGGCCAGGCTCGACGGCATCTTTCTGAAACGGCGCCCGGTTTGTCCCCACCAGAACCGGAGCTGCACATGAACGCCGCACTCAAAGAAAACAGCCACGACTGCAAGATCCGCGACATCGGCCTCGCCGATTTCGGCCGCAAGGAGCTGGACATCGCCGAGCACGAGATGCCGGGCCTGATGTCGATCCGCCGCAAGTACGCCGCGTCCACGCCGCTGAAGGGCGTGCGCGTGACCGGCTCGCTGCACATGACGATCCAGACCGCGGTGCTGATCGAAACGCTGAAGGACATCGGCGCCGACGTGCGCTGGGCTTCGTGCAACATCTTCTCGACCCAGGATCACGCCGCCGCCGCGATCGCCGCGACCGGCACGCCGGTGTTCGCGTGGAAGGGCGAAACGCTGGAGGAATACTGGGACTGCACGCTGGACGCGCTGAGCTTCCCCGACGGCAAGGGCGGCTTCCTCGGTCCGCAACTCGTCGTTGACGACGGCGGCGACGTCACGCTGCTGATCCACAAGGGCTACGAGCTGGAGAACGGTTCCAAGTGGGTCGACGAGAAGGCTTCCTCGCATGAGGAGCAGGTCATCAAGAACCTGCTGAAGCGCGTGCACGCCGAGCGCCCGGGCTACTGGCACACCGTGGTCAAGGACTGGAAGGGCGTCTCCGAAGAGACCACCACCGGCGTGCACCGCCTGTACCAGCTGGCCGAGGCGAAGTCGCTGCTGATTCCCGCGATCAACGTCAACGACTCGGTGACCAAGAGCAAGTTCGACAACCTGTACGGCTGCCGCGAGTCGCTGGCCGACGGCCTGAAGCGCGCGATGGACGTGATGCTGGCCGGCAAGGTCGCC
>Ga0134128_10003243_pt1 | contig 19865 bp, 8 predicted proteins | sample KB31754_FD_96462 | JGI IMG/M metagenome (GOLD analysis project Ga0134128, IMG submission 96462) | Terrestrial soil microbial communities with excess Nitrogen fertilizer from Kellogg Biological Station, Michigan, USA - KB3-175-4 | ecosystem: Environmental > Terrestrial > Soil > Unclassified ...
ACTCGTAACGCAGCGCGATGAGTGGATCCACTCTTGCGGCGCGCCGCGCGGGAATGTAGCACGCGAGGAACGCGATAAAACCGAGCACGCCAACTACAATCGCGAACACGATCGGGTCTGTGGCTTGTACGCCGTAAAGTTCGTCGGAGAGCAGTCTCGTGGTTGCGAATGCGCCCGCAAGGCCTACGATCAGACCGATCGCCGTTAAAAACATTCCCTGGCGCACTACCATCAGCAGAACGTCGCGCGGGCGAGCGCCCAGTGCCATACGAATGCCGATCTCATGAGTTCGCTGGCCCACCGAATATGCCATCACGCCGTAAATCCCAACGGCGGCGAGTATCAAAGCCAACATCGCAAAGATGCTCATCAGCGTCATCAAGAATCGCTGGAAAGCAAGCGAAGTGGACAGAATTTGCTCCATTGATTGAATGTGGCCGATCGGCAAATCCGGCTCGGCATCATGAACAGCGGTTTCCACGGTATGGCTGAGGCTCAAAGGTGGCTGTGCTGTGCGTACGACAATCGCGACGGGAAACCAGGCTTGAAACCCCTGAATTTCGCCGGGGTCCTGCGAGAGAGGAATAAAAATCGTGGAAGGAACCGGCTCGCCCACTGCTGATTTGACGTCGCCGACAACGCCGACAATTTCGGAGGGCGTGCCGCCCACAACAGCGTGCTGGCCGATGGGGTTTTGATGCGGGAATTTCTCGTGCACAAAAGCTTCGTTGATCACAACCACCTTCGCCGCGGTGGGTGAGTCGGCGTCTGAGAATACCCTCCCTTGCAACAAGGGAATTCCCATCGCGCGAAAGTAGTCGATACTAATGCTGCGAACATCCGCGGAAATGCCGCGCGATTCGCCTTCCGAAGGAAGCCACACGAAATCGTTTCCACCTCTTTCGAGCGGCAAGCCTTCTCCGACCACAGCGGCGCTCTGGACGCCGGGGATGGCCTGAACTTTATCCAGGATTCCTTGATAGAAATGGGAGATCGCGGCGGAGCGGGCGCCCTCTTCGGCGGCGCTCGGTTTGGCAGGCAACGGCGCGAACTTCTGACTGGTGGTCCACGTCTGCAAAGTGAGAATCGGCCGCGGATCGAAGCCAGGGTTCGTGTGCAGAAGATTCGCAAATGTCGCTATCAGCAGCGCCGCTCCCGTCAACAGCACCAGAGAGAGCGCGATTTCCGAGACGGCCAGCGCGCTGCGTAGCCGGGTACGTCCTGTGCCTGATGTTGCACGGCCAACACTTTCTTTCAGGGAATTGTTCAAGTCCACTTTGGAGGATTGAAACGCGGGCGCGAGACCGAAGAAGATTCCTGTCAGCAGGGAAGCGAGAACCGTGAATCCGAGCGCCCACCGGTCCAGGAAAATGGCATGCGCGCGCGGCAGATCGGTCGGGGCAAGCGCGAGCAGCGCGTCGAGTCCCCAATAAGCGAAGAGCAGCCCTAGCGCGCCTCCGAAAACAGCAAGCAGCAGGCTTTCTGTCAGCAGTTGGCGAAATAATCTTCCGCGACCTGCGCCCAACGCCGTGCGTATCGCAATTTCTTTGCCGCGCGCGGCCGCGCGAGACATCAGCAAGTTCGCCACGTTAACGCAGGCAATCAACAGGACGAATCCGATCGCCCCGAACAACACTAACAGCGGCGTGTGATAGTCGAAAGACACCATGGAGCGTAGAGGCTCGGCATGGAACGCGATTCCCTGAACATATTTGGAGTACCTGGGGCGGAATCCTTTGAAGAAAGAGTCCTTCGCAGTACTCAGGTAACTGTCCGCCTGCTCTCCTGAGATCCCGTTCTTCAGGCGGCCAATCACTGCATAGTTGATTCCGCCCCCGATCGACCGCGCCACTTGACCAATCGTAGTCCAGAGGTCCATTGGCGGAATGCTCTGGAAGCCCGGAGGCATAATTCCAACGATGGAGTACGGCGCGCCATCGAGCGACACTGTTTTGCCCACTAATTCGCGGTCTCCGCCGAATTGCGATTTCCACAATCCGTAGCTCAGGATCACAACATTCGGACCGTTTAGACGGTCCTCATCCGCTGAAAACTCGCGGCCCAATGCCGGCTGGATTCCGAACACCCGAAAATAATCCGTGGAAACTCGTAGAGCGCGCACGCGCAAAGGCTGGCTGCCACCGGAAAGATTGAAACCCACGCCGGTGGTCGCGGCGAGGGATTGGAATGGCTCGCTATGTGTTTTCCAGAAGTCGAACTCTCGAGCGTCGAATCCGGAATAATCGAGTTTGCCTTTGTAGCTTATCGAAAGCTGAACGATGTTGTCAGGTTCCGGGTAAGGCAGCGGGCGCAGCAGAACACCATAGACGACGCTGAACATGGCCGTATTTGCGCCGATGCCGAGGGCCAGCGTCAGAATGATAAGCGCAGTGAAACCGGGGCTCTTGCCCAGTGTGCGAAACCCGTACTTAATGTCCTGCCACAGCGTCTCCACGCCAAACACCCCCAAGGACTTGAGGCACGTGCCTCGCCTAGTTCAGTCTTAGGCGTAAGCCATCATGTTTTGAGGAGCTTACCACAAGACGCTGTGTTCGGGCATTCGACAGGGGTGTCCGATTCCGGACATAGTCGTGCCCGAAATGAACAGCACGAAGTTTCAACGGGAAAGTTCGGGAGTCACTCGTAGCGCAGGGCCTGCACGGGATCGACTCGCGTCGCGCGGCGAGCGGGTATGTAGCACGCAAAGAACGCCACCAAAAACAGCACTACCACCGCGATTATCGACGATGGCAAATCGATAGACTTAATGCCGAACATCGCTACAGACAGCACCCGAATCAGGCCGAACGCTGCACCCAAGCCAATCAGGATGCCGATGAGCGCCAATCGCACGCCTTGGCGAACGATCAGGCGCAGAACGTCTCTTGGTTGCGCTCCGAGTGCCAGTCGAATCCCGATCTCGTGCGTGCGTTGCTGCACGCCATAGGAGATAACGCCATAAATTCCAATTCCGGCGAGGATCACAGCCAGCGCCGCGAAGAAAGTCAGCAGAATCGCATTGAGCGACTCGCTCGAAATGGATGCGGAAACCAGTTGCTCCATGGATTGGACTTCCGTCACCGGTTGGTTCGGATCGATCGTTTGCGCCGCTTGCCTGGCCGCGCTGGCGAGCGATTCTGGCCGCCCACCCGTTCGTAAGACAATCCGCATCATCCGTGACGGAGTTTGGAGATACGGAAGATAAAGCTCTCCCTCGCTTTGATCGCCCGGTTTGCGCTCGTTCGTGTCAGCGACCATTCCGACGATTGTCAACCAAGCGTCGCTTGCTCCCGGCCGCCACGGCACGGATTTCGATTCCTGCAAATGGATGCGCACTCGCTGGCCAATAGCTTCCTGATTCGCCCAATATTGTCTCGCAAGAGTCTGATTGACGATCGCGACGCTTTGCGCGCCCTGATTATCTCCGTCCGTGAAGTAGCGTCCCCGAATTAACGGGACTTGCATCGTTTGAAAATACCGAGAGTCGATTATGCGGTACTGGGCGACAAATTCGTGGCGCGGCGGCGGAGACGGCCGCCCCGCAATGTCAAAATTGGTGAAGTCGCTCCAGGAAGTTAAAGGTAAGAAGTTAATGGCGCTGGCGGCATTGACACCCGGTATCGCGCGCATCCGTTCGATCAGCTGTTGGAAAAATTCGCGTGTCTGCGCCGTCCCTGGATGATGCGATTCAGGCAGCCAAACTTGCATCGAAAGGACGTTCTTCGGATTGAAACCCGGATTGGAGTTGAGCAAACTACGAAGGCTACGAACCAGCGTGCCCGCGCCAACCAAAAGAACCAGCGACAATCCAACTTCAACGATTGCAAGAAGGTTCCGGGTAAGGCGCCGCTTCACGCCGCCAGTGGAACTACGCCCGCCTTCCTTTAGGGACTCGGCTAAATTCGTCTGGGAGAATTGGAAAGCCGGAGCTAGGCCAAAGATGATTCCGGTGAGGATTGCGACGCCAATCGTGAAAGCGAAGACAGTTCCACTTATACCGGCCATATTTATCCGCGGTATTTCGTCAATCCCGCCGGCGGGAGGAAGAATGGCCGGCAGGATCTTCAAGCCGCCATACCCAACAAGAAGACCAGCCGCGCCGCCTACAAGTCCCAGCAGAACACTCTCAGTCAGAAGTTGGCGAACAAGCCGCAGGCGTCCGGCGCCCAAAGTCGACCGAATCGCCACTTCCTTCCCTCGGCCGGCCGCGCGCGCCAGCAGCAGGTTTGCCACGTTGGCGCAGGCAATCAGCAAGACCAGACCAACCGAGGCAAGCAGCAGAAGCAGTGGATTTCCGAAGCCGCGCCTCATCAGCTCTTTCATGGAAACTACCGACGTGCCTACGCCCTGATTCGTGGCCGGGTATTGCATCGACAAGCGGTGAGAAATGTCGTCCATGTCCAGATTAGCGCGGGCGATGGTGACATCGGGTTTTAGCCGCGCGAAAATAACCAGCGAAGGATTGTCTCGGCGGATATCGCCGGGCGAAAGCGCGAGCGGAACCCAAACCTCGAACTGGCGGCTCAGACCTAGGAGGTTGAAATCCGCAGGGAGCACTCCGATCAGTGTGTACGGATTGTCGTTGATCGTTACACTGTGACCCACCACGTTCGGGTCAGAGGCGAAGTGCCTCGCCCAGATTGCGTGGCTGATAATTACGACGCGCTCATGACCGGGCTGCTCTTCGTCCGGTCGAAAGGTTCGGCCCACTATCGGCTTGAGTCCGAACAGATCAAAAAAATTGGCGGAAACACGCCCTCCCCAAACTTGTTCAGGCTCGCCAGCTCCCGTGAGGTTAAAGACGTCAAACTGAAATGCGCTGATGCCCTGGAAGACTTGATTCTGCGCACGCCAATCGAAAAAATCGCCCGGCGGAACGCTACCGTGCTTAATCTTTCGATTGTTGTCCGTTTCCCACACATTGACCAGTTGTTGTTGGTTCGGATAGGGCAGCGGCCGAAGGACTACAGCGTTTACGATGCCAAAAATGGCGGTGTTGGCGCCAATGCCGAGCGCCAGGGTGGCAACGGCAATAAGAGTGAAAGCCGGGCTCCTAAGAAGCAAGCGGCCGCCGTACTGCAAATCATCCCAGAGGGTGCCCATTTGTACCTTAGGTTAGAGAAACGACGGCCCATGAAGCTTTGTGCGCCCGTTATGCTGGCAGCCTTATATATCATAAGTCAATACCGTTTATTCTATTCATATCGGAGGGCAACGATAGGATCAACGCGCATCGCGCGCCGGGCGGGCACATGGCAGCGGCCGCAGCCACCGCCATGAGCGCAACGGCCAGGGCGCGGCTGCGCTAGTTCAGGGCCAGGACGACTAGCGTGGCGTCATCTTGAAATTTGTCACCGGTGAATTTCGCGACGCGCGCCAGCACCGAGCTTTGCATCTTCGCCGCTCGCAGCGCGCGGCTCTCGCGAAGAATTTCGAGCAACCGTTCCTCGCCGAATTCTTCCTCATCGCGCGAATCGGCGGCTTCCGTGATTCCATCGGTGAACAGAATCAGCCGGTCGCCATCCGCCAAATGCACTGTCGTTTGTTCGTAGGACTCCTTCGAGGAAATTCCCATGGCCGGCCCGCCGCAACCAAGCCGCGCGATTTCTCCGCCACGGCTGACCACGATTGGCGCATTGTGCCCCGCGTTCGTATACACAAGGTCGTGCGTCGCCGCGTCGAAAACGGCATAGAAAAACGTGATGAATCGGTCGGGCGCTGTGTTTTCGCCGACCAACCCATTCAGGCGCCCCGTCAATTCAGCCGGGTCCAGATTCTGCGCAGCCAAACTGCGAACCGTCGCCTGCAGATTCGACATCAGCAGTGCGGCCGCGATTCCCTTGCCAGCTACATCGGCGATGCAAAGCGCGAAGCGGTTCGCATCAAGCCGCAGAACGTCGAAATAATCGCCGCCGATGCCGTGAACGGGCAGCCATGCTCCGGAGAATTCGCAGCCGGGAATTTGCGGAATTTCTTTGGGAAGAAATCCGAGCTGGGTTCGTTGCGCCTCTTCCCAATCCCCATCTTCGTGTGAATGATTATCGCCAACGCCATGCGCCTGATTTTTCTTCGCCGTGCGCGCACTCTGGCCCTTCTCGATTTCGTTTCGAACGATGTTCAGCAGTCTCCCGTTGTTCCAGGGTTTGAGGACGAAGTCCCGCACACCCTCGCGCATAATCTCGACGGCCAATTCCACGCTGCCCCAGGCAGTCATGGCCACAATGGGAAGCATGTCGTCCAATTGATGAATCTGCGAAAGCAGGTCGAGGCCTTCTTGGCCGGACGTGGTGTCACGCGCGTAATTCAAATCCATGAGGAGCAGATCGAAAGAGCGGCGCGACAGCGCGGCAAGCAAAGCTGCCGGCGAATTCACCATCTCCAATTCGTAGCCTTCTCCCTTGAGCAGCAGGCGCAACGCTTCGAGCACGTCCGTTTGGTCATCCGCGACGAGTACGCGCGCGCCGGCCGCAATGTCGGCAATCGAGCTCGTTGGAGAATTAAGTCCTGGCTGCACTGCGCATTCCCAAACCACGTTGTTACCTCGGCTTTTCGTGCCGAACGCTGTTCTGAGCCAACCAAACGCGTCCGCTCATACAAGTTAGGGCAGCTTGCGCGCCATTCTCATCAACTCTTAACGTCATGATTATAAGCAGCTTACCGTTGAGGTCAGACTTGGTGCCAGGAAGCTTCGCCCGCTTGCGGGACTCTACTGTTGCGATTCCGGACAGCGGCTCCAGTACCAGCGCCGAACGCACCACTGCTGGCGCGCCACTTAAGGAAGCGCGAGTCGACTTACGGAAAAGAAATTTGAGTTAGGCTTTGGTGGCTTGCGCGCCGCCATCGACGATCCAGCCGTCCGCAAGCTGAATTATGCGGTTGCCGTAGGCTGCCCAGGCTTCGTTGTGCGTGACCTGGATGATCGTTGTTCCTTCATCATTGAGCTTCTTGAGGAGATCCATGATCATTTTGCCTTGGCTGGAGTGCAGGCTGCCCGTAGGTTCATCGGCCAGAATCAGCTTCGGATTTCCGATGACCGCGCGGGCCACCGCAACAAGCTGCTGCTGCCCGCCCGAGAGCTGATTCGGATAAAGGCCCTTCTTCCCGACGATTTGGAAGCGGTCGAGAATGTCGGCCACCATGCCGTCGCGTTCTGATTTCTTGATATCGCGATAGGAAAGCGGCAAGTCAAGATTTTCCGCGACGGTGAGATTATCCAGCAGGTGATATTGCTGGAAAACGAACCCGATGAATTTCTTGTGAAGTTCCACGCGCTTGCGGTTGTCGAGTTTGTGCACTTCATGGCCTGCGAAATCGAAGTGCCCTTTCCACGAACCGTCGAGCATTCCGACGATGCCCATCAACGTGGATTTGCCCGCGCCGGAAGGGCCCATGATGGTGATGAATTCGCCCTCGCGAATGTCCAGGTTGATGCGGCGCAGCACCCACGTTTTCCCTGCTCCTGATTCATAGAACTTTTCGACGTCGATCATTCGAATCACTGTCATCTCCCCGAACCGGAAACCGCTGATTTGTACCGATTAGAACGCGCCGCCATCATTTGTTTTCAATAACTTACACTCATTTCTAATTCCGTGCTGTACCGATTAGAAATGCAATTCATCGCGCCAATTTAGGCGGCCACATCATTCATAGCGCAGCGCAATCATGGGGTCAACTCGCATCGCGCGGCGCGCGGGAACGTAGCAGGCAACGGCCGCAACCAGTACGAGCAGAATCGCCACAGTCACAAATGTCACGGGATCGTAGGGCGTCACGCCGTAAATCATGCTGGTGATGAGGCGCGTGATGCCTAGCGCGACAACCACGCCGATCGCGACGCCCATCAAGGCGAGAATGATCCCCTGCCGGATCACCATGCCGAGAACGTCGACGGGCTTGGCCCCAAGCGCCATGCGGATACCGATTTCGTGCGTTTTCCGCGTGACCGAATACGCCATCGTTCCGTAAAGCCCGATCATGGCCAATAGAAGCGCGAGCAAGCCGAAAACCGTCGTGAGACGCGCGAACAACGATTCCCGCGAAAGCGCGTCGTTCGTTTCCTCCGCCTGCGTCTTCAGATTGATCAGCGGCAGGGCGGGATCGGCCTGGCGCACTGTATCGCGCAACTCTGAAATCAGTGTCGCCGGCGGCCCCTGCGCGCGGACTTCGAAGTACATCATGTCGATTAGTTTGGGAACCTGCGCGTAGGCGTAATATGCCTTGGGTCTCAATTTAGCGTGCACATCGGTAAGTTCGGCCGGCTTCGCCACACCCACGATTTCGATGGTTTCTTTGGGATCGAAGGTCGAACTCCTGCTGAATCGATGTCCCACGGGATTCTCGCCCGGGAAAAACTTCTTCGCAAAACTTTCATCCACCACCGCGACCATCGGTGATGCCGTCGTATCGCTGCGATTGATGCCGCGTCCGAGAACGATGGGAATCCCCATCGTGCTGAAAAAGTCCGGGCCAATCGCTTGTGAACGAACCGTCACGTTACTAAGCTTCTGGGCCGCGCCCTCGATCGCGACTTGACCGTTGCTTGACCAATTGATGAACGGCGCGAATTCCATCAACGTAGCCGCTCTGACTCCGGGAAGGGCCTGAACGCGGTCGAGCAATTGCGAATAGAAGGAAATCAGCCGGGCATCGTGATAACCCGCGCGCGTGGGATCCACGCCAAACGTCAGCAAATTCTGCTGATTGAACCCGAAGTTCCGATTTTCGAAATTGATCAGCGTGCGCACGAAAAGCCCCGCGCCAATCATCAGCACGAGTGACGCGGCTACTTGAGCGACGATCAGTGACTTACCGAGCGAGTGCTTGTCGCGCGCGCCGGAAATGCTTGTCGCGCTGTCTTTCATCACGGATGCGAGTTCGACGCGCGTAACACGAAATGCCGGCGCGAGACCGAAGACAACTCCCGTCAACAATGAGGCGGCCAGAGTGAACAGGAGCACCTTCCAATCGGCGCTCGCGTCCAAAACCATGGGAGTGCCACCGCCGGACATCAGCGCCACAAGCGCTCGCGTTCCCCAACTGGCAAACAGGATTCCCAGCGCGCCGCCCAGCGCCGCCATCAGGACGCTTTCCGTGAGCAACTGGCGAATCAAACGCCATCGCGATGCCCCGATGGCCAGCCGCACGCTGATTTCTTTCTTTCGCGCCGTCGCGCGTCCCAGCAACAGCGTCGCCACGTTCGCGCACGCGATCAAAAGCACCAGCCCGACGGCGACCATCAAAATGTAGAGCGGCTGTTGGCTGTTTTCCTGCAAGTACGGCATTCCCTGGCTCGCCGACGCAAGCGTAAACCGTGGCACGTCGTCCGGCTTCGGCGGATGCCAGTCCGCCGTGACGATTTGGTGAAATAAAATGTCCAGCGCGCTCGCCGCCTGCGCCTTCGTCACGCCGTTTTTCAGCCGGCCCATGATGTTCAAGCAAATCCAATTCCGCGCGGTGAAAACGGAGTTGGTTCCACCGGACGGCTGCGAACCCCACGGCCGCATATTCTCCTTGTCGTCGAAAGGAACCCAAATATCCGGTTCCGTTCCGGTCTCAACGCCGTAAAACGCCTGCGGAGCGACACCGACAATCGTGAAAGGTATGCCGTTCAGCGTGACGCTCTTCCCGACAATTCCGGCGTCGCGCGCAAACCGGCCCGCCCAGTAGGCGTAACTGATCACCGCCACGCGAGGCGCGCCGCCGTCTTCATCTCCTTCGGTGATTCCCCGCCCGATCAGTGGAGTCACGCCCAAGCCCGAGAAATATTCGCCCGTCACCATCATTCCATTCGCCAGCGTTGGCTCGCCATTGATTCCGACAGTCGTGTTCTGATCGCTGAAGCCCAGCGGCACCCAGGCGAAGACGGTCGAAAGTTCTTTGTTCTGCCTGCGGAATTCGTCGAACGCCGGATAAGAGAAGGAAAATTTCGAATCGTTACCGGTTTGCCCGAAATGCGGCGGCCATTTGTTGTCGTCCCACTGGAACAGAACCAGCTGTTGCGGATTTTTTACGGGAAGAGTTTTCAGCATAACAGCGTTGATCAAGCTGAAGATCGCGGTGTTGGCGCCAATGCCGAGCGCCAGCGTCAACACCGCGACCGCGGTAAATGCCGGGGACTTGGCGAGCATGCGGAGCCCGTAGCGGAAATCTTGCAGCAAAGTTCCCATAGGTTCTCCTTGGCACTCGCCGCCGCGCTCTGACCGTGCAGGCTCGCGAACTCTACTATTGCTTAGCCGGCGGCTCGAATTTCGAGTCGTCGACGGGCACATTATTCCTCACATCTTTGATGGTGTAAGACGAAGACTCGCCCGACCTCGACCAAACGGTCTTGTACGGAATGTTCACGCCATCGACCGGCTTGTAATCCGCGTAGTCGGCTTCAATCGGCAGCGCGCCGAATATCGTGCGGTCTCGAATCATTCGCCGTACCAGCAGCCCGGATTGTTCGTCGAAAAACAAAAGTTCGATGATGCCGTCCGGGGCCTTCGCTTGCATGATGTAAGTTGTCTCGTCGCCGATCTTGGCTTGCCCTCGAACGCGCTTATCCGTATAGCTTTTGAGCGCTGCCACGGGATTCACCGCCGCTTCCCGCCGCAGGATAATGGCGTCGGCCGATTCTGCGTCGCGCGTTCCGCGACTGCTGCTAACCCATGCGCGCGAGCCGTCAAAGCCCGAGGTGATTTCTCCCTGGGGCAGCGTCGTCACCTCATACATTTTGTTCGGCGTTTTTTCATAGGCTTCAATCGCGTAGCTCTTGCCGTCGCTGTCGGTTTCGTCGAGATGAACGGCTCGCGAAGTGACCTTGTTGAGCGCCTCTTCGCTGCCAATGGCTTGCGCGTATTTGTCGAGCACTGCGTCAGCGTTCGGAAGCGGCTGGCTCTGCGCGCCGGGAGTTGGGCGGATAAATTGCGGTTCCGTTGCTTCCGCAGGGAGCGCCGGCACGCCCATCGGCTCATTGTGTCCCTGATGGCACGTGTAGCAACTGACTTCGGAGCGTCCGTCGAAATTATTTTTGTTGATGGCGAAAAGCATGGTCATCATCTGGCGCGCGGTCTGCTTGGGGCGCTTATCATCACTGGCGAAATTGTCCTTCACGTGGCAGTAGTCGCATTTCACTCCAAGAGCTGTCGTGATATAGCGCATTCCCGGCACGAGTTGATTCGCGGGAACGTCCTTCAGGACTTGAATATTCTTGTAGACTTCCGCGGCGGTCTTCCCCTTCGGCGGCTCGGTTTGCGCGCCCAGGCCCACGGTCAGTCCAAGCACAGCGGCCGACGCAATCAACGCAGGATTGAGGAGTTTGTGAATTCTCACACTGAGTCTTTGCAAAACATCTTGCATTACATCCTCCCAGAATTGAAATTCGTGAACTTGGGCCGCCGTGTTGCATCCCCATCAGCTGCGGCCAGTTCAGGTTCCCCGATTCTACGCGAGTTGCGATTTTCTGGGCAGTTTTCCATGCTGCTCCGAAACCATTATTCGTAGCGTAATGCCGCCATCGGATCCAGGCGCATCGCCCGTCGCGCGGGAATATAGGAAGCCAACAGAGCCACGACGGTTAAGAGCACCGACACAGCCAAAAACGTCAGCGGGTCCGTAACTTTAACGCCGAAGAGCAGGCTCGAGATCATCTGAGTGGCCGCAAGGGACAATCCAATGCCAATCACCACGGCGATTGCCGCCAACCGCGCGCTTTCGCCGAGAATCATTCGCAGCACATCGCTGCGCTGCGCGCCGAGAGCGATGCGAACGCCGATCTCCTGCGTGCGCCGCGTGACGGACTGCGCGACGAGCCCATAGATGCCCACCGCCGCGAGCAACAACGCCGCTCCGGCAAAAACTCCTGCGAGCAAAAGCAGAAATCGCCGCTGGGCCATCCAGCCGCCGAGCGCCTGCGTGAAGGTGGTGAATTCCAGCGACACGGTCGGATCCAGCTGATGGAAAATTGAGCGGACGGAAGGAATGATCGCGGTCGGCGGAAGCGTCGTACGGAAAACAATCGCCGGGGATGAGTTGGGAGGCAAGCCGCGCTGCCGATAATCAACAAAAATCACTGGACTGGCCGGCTGGTCCAAGCCGTCGGCGCGAATGTCGCCGACGATGCCGACAATCGTGAGCGGCTTCATGATCCCATCCATGTTGCCGAAGAAAATTTGCTGGCCGATGGGATTAGAGTGCGGCCATCTATCGCGCGCCAGATTTTCCGTAATCACCGCGACATTAGGGGTATCGGGACCGTCCTGCGCGCTAAACATGCGGCCCCGCAGGAGCGGGATCCCGGAGGACTGGAAAAATCCGGCGCTTGCAACGGCATATTCGGCCGAGCCGGTCTGATTTGGATCGAGCCACATGGGCCGCAACGCATCGATATTTGAGGGCAGGGCGCGGCCGTTGAGAAGCACAAAGAGGCCGTTGGGAAATCCGTCGGCGTCGGCAATGGGAAGAGCACCAGTTATCCCCGCAGAGGCAACGCCCGGGATGGCGCGGACACGCGCCAGAGCGCCATCAACGAACTGAGCCTGCTGGGTGATGCCTTCAGGGGTGATCTTGAAGCTTTGCTCGAGCGGAAACGAGAATTTCATGACCAGCAAATTTTGCTCATTGAAGCCAGGGCTGACAGAAATCAACTGCAAAAAGCTGCGCCCGAGAAGTCCGGCACCCACGAGCAGCATCAAAGTGGCTGCAATTTCACCGACCACGAGGGCGCTCCGGGCTTTCTGGCTGCTTGCGCTAAAGCTGCGCGACCCGGCGCTCAGTGATTCGCTCAGGTCTACTTCACTCGCGCGCCATGCGGCGAATAAGCCCAGGCCCACCGCAACAACCAAAGTGGCCATCAAGGTGAACAAGAGCACCACTCCATTGATTGTGATGCTTTGCTGTTGAGGAAGACTTGAGGGGAGAATGGCCGGAAGCAGACTTGTCGTCCACAGCGCAAGCAATATGCCCAATGCGCCGCCGACGACAGCGAGCGCCAGAGATTCCGCCAATAATTGCTGAATGAGCCGGCCCCGTCCTGCGCCTAAAGCCGCGCGCACGGCCAATTCTTTGCGCCGGGCGGAAGTTCGTGCCAGCAACAGTCCGGCAACGTTTGCGCAAGCAACGAGAAACAAGACGATGACGGCGGCAAAAAGGGTAAACAGCGCCGGGCGCACGGGCCCCACGAGCTCATCCGCGAGCGGAGTCACAACGGCATCCGATAAAAAGTAGTCAGGATTCTCCGTTTTGCCGAACTGCGCATGGATGCGCTTGGCGATCGTGCTCAAATCCGCCTGCGCTTGAGCCAAAGTCACGTCTGGGCGAAGCCGTCCAATGCCTTCCCCATTGTGCGAGTCGCGGCTCGTTTGCCAGCCGAAACGGTCCACTGCAATCCAGGCTGCGACACCCTGTGGGAAATCGAAACCCTGCGGCATTACTCCAATTACCGAGTAGTTTTCTTTGTCTATTGTCAACTGCACATGGGACAAATCGTCCGTGCCGCCGAGGAATTGCCGCCAGAAGCCGTAGCTAACGATTATTGCCGGCGCGCCATGCTCGACGAGTTCATCGTGCGCGAATTCGCGGCCTCGAACGGGTTCCACGCCCATCACCTTGAAAAAATCCTGCGTAATGTAGCCCACATCCACGCGAACCGGCTCGCTGCCTCCAGAAATCGATTGAGAACCAGAGGAGAAAGTGGCTAGAGCGGCGAGGGTGTGGTTCTGCGAGCGAAAATCCAGGAAGTTGGGATCGGCCAGATGCGCCCGGTGGCCGTGGGCTTCTTGTTCCTTGACGGTGACGATTTGCTGCGGATTAGGATAGGGAAGCGGGCGCAGGAGAACGGCGTCCACAACAGAAAAAATTGCGGTGGATGCACCGATGCCCAACGCCAGCGTCAAAACAGCAACAACTGCAAACCCGGGATTTTTTGCCAGCGTTCGGACACCGAAGCGCAAGTCCTGCAAAAAAGTGTTCATCGGTTCCTATCTCCGTGCAGGCACACCCCAAGCTTTCTAAAAATACGCTTGGGGATTCTTGAAATAAGGATTCAGACTGACTGCGTTTGCGCGCGCATCGTTTCTTCAACGATGCGGCCGTCAAACAAGTGAATCGAGCGGTCCGCCACGCTCGCGAATCGAGGATCGTGCGTGACCATGCAGATCGTCGCGCCCTCTCCGTGCAATTGCCGCAGCAGATCCATTACTGCTTCGCTGTTTTTCGAGTCCAAGTTTCCAGTCGGCTCGTCCGCCAGCAGGATGGAGGGCTGTCCGACCAGCGCTCGTGCCACGGCGACGCGCTGTTGCTGACCGCCGGAGAGTTGCGACGGGTAGTGCTTCATGCGATGCGCCATGCCCACGCGCTCAAGCACTTGCTGGACGCGCTGCTTACGCTCCGCCGAAGCCATGCTGCGATAGGTTAGAGGCAGTTCGACGTTCTCGAACACGGTGAGGTCGCCGATCAGGTTGAATGCCTGGAAAATGAAGCCAATCTCCCGATTGCGGATCCTTGTGCGGTCGGATAGCGACAGATTCGCCACCGGTTGGTTATTCAGCGTGTAAGCGCCGTCCGTGGGCGAGTCGAGAAGCCCGAGAATCGAAAGCAGAGTCGACTTGCCGCAACCCGAGGGTCCGGCGATCGACAGAAACTCGCCGACTTTGATCTCCAGATGGACGCCGGCAAGGGCGTGCGTTTCGATTTCGTCGGTGAAAAAGACTTTTGTAACGCCGTCGAGGTGAATCAATGCTTTCGTGGTGCTGTCCATTCTCGCTCCTTCGCCAGCAAGTGTCTTAAACTCTAATTGATCCGAATCCGCTCAAAATTGTCATAGGCAGACATGTCCGAAAGAATTACGGTATCTCCGACATTCAAGCCTTTTACGATTTGCACTGTACTTACGGACGTTTTGCCTATCTCAACGTTAGCACGCACAGCCTCTTTACCGCCATCAACTTCCTTGAACAGGCCAATTGTACTGTTTTGATCGCCGTGCACCGGTCGGCCTACATATAACACGTTCGTCAACTTTTCAATCAGAACTGTTCCTTCGACGCTGAGGTTTGGCACTGCGCCCTCAGGCAGCGGGCCGTCCAAATGGACGTCCACGGTGCGCGTGCCATTCACGACGGCGGGATCGATACGAATCACGTGGCCCGGTATGGTGCCATTATGCGTGTCGACCGAAGCGGTTTGATTAAGTTGAATATCCCGCGCCTGCGTCTCCGCGATTTGTAGTTGCGCTTTCAATTGGGAAGGCTGGGCCACCTTTGCCAGTTCGGTTCCTGGCGTCACTTCCTGGCCCACTTCCACCGGCAGTTCCTGCAGGACGCCGTCAATACCGGGCCGCACCTTCAACTGGTCAACCTGGTGCTCGTAGAGCTGCTCCTGCGCCTTGTCCTGGTCGATCGTGGCTTGCTGCACGGCCATTTGCTCCTGCATGGAGGCCGCAAACGTATCGACCTGTTTTTGCGCCAGATCGTTTTGCGCTTTCAATTCAGTCGCCGCGACCAGGGACTTGTCGTAGTTGATTTTGGGGCCCACGTTTTGCTTGTACATGTTTTCGTCGGCGTCCGATTGCATTTGCGCGACGTGATATTGCGAGCGAATCCCCGCTGCAGTCGAGCGAAGCGCCATGAGTTGATTCTGCAATGTCGCTTTTAAGTTGTTATATTGGGCTTCCGCGGATATCAGTTGGTATTTCGCTCCCAGGTATTGCTGTTCAAGCTGAGGATTGCTGAGGACCAGAATCACGGTATCGGCTTTCACCTTTGTTCCGGCCAGCATTAACCGCTGTTCGACACGCCCCTCGGTAATGGCCGGTATGATTCTCGTGGTTTCCGGCACCAGTGTTCCCAGGCCTTGCACCTGGCGAAGCATCTCGCCGCGCTTTACGGTGTCGGTCCAGATAACCGATCCATCGACGGTAGGTGGTGCAGGCTTGAGCCGCGAAAGTCCGTACGTGACCAATGGCAGCAGAATCAGAATGATGACGATATATATAATTCGACGAATTCGTTTTTTTCGCTTTACTTCTGGCCGGACTATATCCAAGTCGATTCTCCTCGTCTGCCGTAGGTAACCGCAATTCGGATACCGTCGCACATCTGCGGTTAAACCTTTCATCCTAAGTGGATTATGGACATTGTACACCGAATCAATGGCCGCTGCACGCCCGATAGTGGGACTCACGCGTCCCAGTAGCGAACACCCCGCCTTAAGTTTTCCAGATAATGATAGGCTATGTCTCGGGGAGCCTGCGCCGTGATTGTGGAAACCTATCGGGCTGCAACTTAGGCACAGCTTCTGTGTTTATGGTTTAAGCTGCGGTTTGCTCGCCAACGAGGGTCTTGAGTCGCAGCGGGCATCATTGCGGTTGCGCAGCACCTTCAACTAATGCCCAGTCTTTGCGATATCCAAAACGAAAGGTTTTGCATCTAAGGCCGAAGCGATTTAATTTCTTCGGGGAAGGCTTCCTCTCGGGTGGAGGGGTTGCCGGGAACTGCAGGTCGTGCAGTTCTGGCATTGCGTCCAGCACTGGCAAGTTGCATCGTTAGGATTCATCTGTTGGAGCCTATCGGGAGGAAGTTCCGTGCTTCTAAAAAATGGTTTGCGCCCCTTCAAATCCGCGTTCGCGGCAGTCGTGCGTTTTGCTGGAAGTCACCGCTTTGGCGTCAGCCTGACGGTTGTCGTGCTGCTGCTTACCGGATCGCTTCTGCCGCTCGTGGGACAATCCGATCGCCCCAGGAGCGCGGGAGAGCATGAGCACGATTCCGCTCTTCAGATTCGCAAACGCGCCGATTGGTTCTTCCGCCAGCGCGCGTTTCCTCTGGGACACATTCCCGCTGACGCGCGCCTGAAGGCCTTCGAGCAAGTCGAACAAATGCGCCGGACGAAGGGCGTTTTCATGAACCGCTTCGCGGCTGCGAAATCCGCGCGAATCCCCGGTTTCCAGAATGTCCCGGCGTTAAGTCAGACTCAGTGGACCTCAATTGGTCCGCAGCCCACCGCGAGCTCGTTCTTCGGCAACGTTTCCGGGCGCGTGACTGCGCTGGTTGTCGATCCATGCGATGCGACGGGGAACACAATTTACGCTGGAGCGGCGCAGGGCGGAGTTTGGAAGACAACCAATGGCGGGACGAACTGGACTCCCATGACGGATAGCCAACTGTCGATTTCGAGCGGCTCATTGGCGGTCGATCCGGTGATAGGCGACTGCACGGGCGGACATACTGGCTCGATTTATTACGGCACGGGCGAGGAAAATTTCGCGTTCGACAGCTTTTACGGCGCCGGCGTTTTGATTTCACACGATGGCGGCGTTACGTGGGCAAAAGACAATACCTTCGTGAACGTCACGAGCGGCACACCGTCGGTCATCACTCCGGAGAGCCCCAGCGCCGCTGGTCCGTTCATTGGGGACATTTCGGTGGATCCCGCCAACAGTCAGACTCTTCTCGCAGCGGTCGAGGGTATCAGCAGTCAGGCGCATTCCGGCATCTGGCGCTCGACCGACGGCGGTGCGGATTGGGCCTTGACACCGGCGACTTCGTATAGTCCCGCACTCCCTGCTCAATTTGATTTCGGAACGGGCGTTGCATTCGATCCAAATGATCCATTGGGCAAGACCGCTTACGCCGCGCTGGGTATTCCTTTTTGCGCGAGCAATACATGCGGCGCGGCTGGTGATGAGGAACTCGACAACGGCGTGTATAAATCCACCGATGCCGGCCAGACTTGGACTCGCATGGCCAGTTTGGATACAGCCGCCGGGGCGAATTCGGGAAATTATGGCCGCATCACCATCGCAGTCGGCCCTTCCTCCAACGGGCTTCCCACCGGAACCGAACTCGTCGTTTCCATCGCCACCATTGCAGGAAGCTCCAGCGACCTGCTCGGCGTGTTTAAGAGCACGGACGGCGGCCAGACTTTTACCACTGTGACCGCTCCGGCATTCTGCAATCACCAGTGTTTTTACGATATGGCCGTCGGAATCAGCCCGGCGAACGCGAATGTGATTTTCCTCGGTGGCGGCCCGTCGGCGGAAGGTAGCGGTCTTTCGCAGCCGTGCGGGCAGATACCTGCAAATCAGGGCGTTTCTGCCTTGATCGAGTCCACCGATGGCGGCCAGACGTGGGCGGATGTCTCCTGCGACAATTCGAGTGGGACTTTCATTCACGTGGATACGCACGCGTTTGCCTTCGGTCCCAGCAACAAATTTTTTATCGGCAACGATGGCGGCGTGTGGAGTTCCACCAACGTGATCACCAGTCCCGGCGGTCAGAATTGGTCCAACTTGAATAGCACTCTCAGCCTGACCCAGTTTTACCCTGGCAATTCCATCCATCCGTCGAATTCGCAAATCGGTTTCGGAGGGACGCAGGACAATGGCATGCAGATGTTCAGCGGGCAACTCGGATGGAGCGATACAGCGTCCTGTGGCGACGGCGCCTGGACCGCGGTCGATCCGAGCACGCCGAGCACGGTCTATACCACCTGCGAAGCCATTGGAAGCTTTGGAACGATCTTGAAAAATCAGATGGACGGCACGGGAGCGGGATTCGGAGCCAATTGGCTCGCCCTGGATACTCCGGCCATGGATAGCGACAACACGAATTTCATTCCGCCCGTCGTTGTTGATCCGTCCACCCCCCAGAACATTTATTTCGGCACGGATCGCGTGTGGCAATCGACAAATGGCGGGATTTCCTGGAATCCGATATCGACGACTCTGCCGAGCTCCGCACAGTTCACGTGCGGAGGCGGGGCCTGCGTGATTACGACATTGTCGGTCGCGCCGAACAGCTCGAACACGGTTTACGTGGGTGCGGACACGGGGCAAATATTCACGTCAACAAACGCTGCGGGAGCGATGCCGACGTTCTCTGAAATCGATCAATCGAACATGCCAGGGCGGACCGTGACTCAAGTTGTCGCCAGTCCAACGCTCTCGATGACTGCTTTCGCGAGCTTCTCTGGTTTTTCCTCTTGCTCCGGCTGCGACGGACTCGGCCACATTTTCAGGACCACCAATGGCGGAGGCGCGTGGACCAATATCACAGGCAATTTACCGGATACGCCCGTGAACGATATCGTCGTGGATCCGAATGACCTGACGAACAACACGCTTTATGTCGCCACCGACGTGGGCGTTTTCGCGACGAGCAATGGCGGCGGATCCTGGTCCGAACTGCAAACGGGTCTGCCTCACGTCGAGTGCACTTCGCTGAAGCTGAATAATACGGCGCGCGTCCTGCGCGTTGGCACTCACGGCCGCGGCGCTTGGGATTTGCAGTTGCCGGGCTTGAGCGGCACTGTGCTGACCGGAATTTCGCCCACGAGCACTACTTCGGGCTCGACAGGGTTCACGCTGACGCTAAATGGCATTGGCTTCACGGCAGGATCAACGGCGAGTTTTAACGGCGCAGCCATCGCGACTACGTTTGTGAACGCAACTCAACTGACGGCGGCTGTACCCACTTCCGCGATTACTTCGCCGGCTGTTGCTGTGGTTACGGTTTCTGGATCAACCAGCATGCTGAACTTCAGCATTGAAGGTCCGGTGCCAACACTAACATCTATTTCCCCGACAACCGCGACAACCGCCGCAAGCATCACGCTGACCGTCAACGGTTCGAACTTCAATCCGAACACGGAAGTTGTATGGACGCCCACGACCGGTAACGGCGCCAATTTATTTGTCAGCACTGCGCTGCCGCAATTGCCGGGCGGCACCAGCACGTCATTCACCGTGACAGTGCCGGCGAGTCTGCTGGCTTCCTCTCTGGCAAAGGTGGTTCCGGTTGCTCCGGCCGCTCCAAGGCCCAGAGGGCCGGTTGTGTTCTGGCTGCTGGCTGCGCTGTGTGCCGCCATCATGGGGATTTTCGTTTTCG
>Ga0134128_10003244_pt1 | contig 19864 bp, 16 predicted proteins | sample KB31754_FD_96462 | JGI IMG/M metagenome (GOLD analysis project Ga0134128, IMG submission 96462) | Terrestrial soil microbial communities with excess Nitrogen fertilizer from Kellogg Biological Station, Michigan, USA - KB3-175-4 | ecosystem: Environmental > Terrestrial > Soil > Unclassified ...
GACGCTGCTCTGTTCAGGCATCAAGTTTGTTTTTATTTTCCAACGTAGGTCACACGCCAGATGGATTTCGATCCGTCGTCTGATACGTAAAGCGACCCATCTTTGCCAACCGCCACGCCAACAGGTCTGCCCCAGACATTTCCATTCGAGGTGACGAATCCGGTAAGGAAATCCTCAAATGATCCCGTCGCGCGGCCATTTTTCATAGGAACACGTATAACCTCATATCCGGCGCGAGGCTCGCGGTTCCAGGAGCCATGTTCCGCCGCGAAGGCGTCCCCTTTACATCCAGAAGGGAATTGGCTGCCTTCGTAGAAGACCATCTCGAGCGAGGCGAAATGGGGTTGAAGGAGGACATCGGGAACAATCACTTTATCTTTTAATTCTGGATGTTTCCCGGCAAGCCGCGGGTCCTGGTGGCCGCCGATGTACCACCAGGGCCAACCATAAAATCCGTCTTCCTGAACGTGCGTAATGTAGTCGGGAACCAGGTTATTTCCCAAGTCATCGCGTTCATTCGTGGAGCACCACAGGTCGCCTGTCGTTGGATTCACCGCTTCACCCACGCAATTCCGAATGCCAGAGGCATAAACTTTAGCGAACTTGCCTTCAGGAGTGAACTCGAGCACATCGGCGCGATGAAATTCCCGGGTATGCGTGTCCGGATCATCAACATTTGATCCTGATCCCACCGAGACGAACAGTTTTTTGCCGTCGAGGGAGAAAGCAAGATCGCGGGTCCAGTGGCCCCCACCGGCAAGCTGCGCGTAGCCGGGGAGCTTCGCAACAATCGTTTCCGGAACTCCTCGGGCCTTCAGATCTCCATTCTGGTAATGGAAGCGCACCACCGAGGTGGTGTTGGCGACATACACCCACTTGGGGTCTGGGCCGAGGGGATAAAATGCGATGCCAAAAGGATGGTCAAGATCAGCAGCGTAGGTTGCGATCTGTACAGCCTTACCATCTTTCCCAACTCCACGATAAACAAGAATTTGTCCTGCGCGACTATCAGCGAGGAACAGGTCGCCATTTGGCGCAGTGCGGATGAGCCGCGGATTTTTTATGCCGTTGGCATACAGGTCCACCTTGAAACCGTTTGGCGCTTGCGGCCATGCATCCTTTGGGCGGTCCACCATGGTGGCGTGCCTGCTGACGGCCCCCGCAGGGTCCGGTTGAGGAAGGTCCGCTGCAGTAATTTTATGGACTGCGCCGGGATGCTGCATCGAATAATCAAAAAATGGCGGCGGGCCGCCGGTTGAGCCCGGACTATTCTGGGCAAATAAAACGAATGGAGCAAGAATGACCGTGGTGAAAAAAATAAGAATAGAGAAATATTTTGTCGCTCGTCCGCCGCCGCGTTCTTTCGCCTTCATAGACCTCTCCAGTTGGATAGTCAATCGCTCCTGATGAAGATGACGGTATGGAGTCCGTCGCTGCACGATTTGTGCATTTAATTTTCGGATACTAGTGCGAAACTTGCGAAGGAACTTCACAACAAAGGGCCGCGCCTCCTGCGATTCCTGAGTCCGCTCCGTAATGTGCGGGAAGCAGGGCGACCTCGCTGGCGCGGGGATTGATGCAATAGCGCGGAAGTCGGGAGCGCATGGTGGCGAAAAATGGCAAAAGCGCTACCGTTGCTCCCCCGCCAAAGATAATGGCTTCAGGGTCTAACACGTCCACGAGGTTTCCCAGCCACAACGTCAGCAAATCCGCGGTTTCCTGGAGCGTCTCACGGGCAATGGGGTCGCCAGCTTCGCTCGCTCGCCCAACCATCTCTGTGGTCACGGCCTCAAGGCTTCCGTTCGCCAATTGCAAGAGCTTGGATGGACGTGAGGTTCCCGCGTCAACAAGTTTGCCGCGCGCGCGTTTCACAATAGCGGAACCACATGCCAGAACTTCAATGCAACCCGGCTTGCCGCACGGGCAAACGGGACCGCGATAGTCAATGCTGACGTGGCCACCCTCTCCGGCCGCTCCTGTGCGCCCGTGATAAATGCGCCCATCAAGAATGATTCCCGTGCCGATCCCGGTTCCCACACTTACATAGAGGACATTCCGATATCCACGGCCCGCGCCCCACCGGACTTCCGCCAGCGCCGCTGAATTTGCATCGTTGTCCACCTTGACTGGCAGTTGGCGTCGGGAAGCGACTTCGGCGGCAAGCGGAAAATTCCGCCAGCAGGGAACATTCGGCGGATTGAGAATGATGCCGGTTAACGGATCGAGCGGACCGGGAGCGCAAATTCCAATTGCCCCGATTTCGTCGAGGCTGCCTAAATCGGCGATCACGGAATCCATGGCCGCAAGAACACTGCCCAAGCCGGCGCCCGCATCGGAATTTGAAATCATCGGAGCGCGCCGCTGGGCGACAATCGAACCGGTCGCATTAACCAACCCGACGGCGATTTTCGTGCCGCCGATGTCCACACCCATGATGTATTCACTGCCCGAGAGCGTTTGCTTGGTCATGGAGATGATCTTCCCGGCGTGAAACGCGTGTAAATCTCATGCGAGGACACACCAGCATACATGATGCTCCAGCGCTCATCGCGAATTTTTCGACCGACGCACAGACAAACTCTCCCCAATTTGCAGCCTGTCAAGTATTATGGCTGCGCGATTTTTTCCGCATTACTTGTTGCTTACATAACTTAATTTGGGGAGGAAATGAAAAAAAGATTGGTTGGCTGCGCCCTGAGCAGCGCCTTTATCCTGCTGAGCATTATTTCGCTGGCTCAAACATCGTCCACCGCTCCCACAGAAAAAGTCGATGCAGCTGCCATTGACGCAATCTGGCAGAAAGCCAGCAGTAAATATGATGCGCAGCGGGCAAAGCTCCTCAAAGAGGTGCGCGAAGGCGCGAATGACGGGCCCTTTCGCCCCGATTGGGGCACCCTTGAAAAATATCAAACGCCAGAATGGTATCGCGATGCCAAATTCGGAATCTTCATTCACTGGGGCGTGTACTCCGTTCCCGCATTCGCCAACGAATGGTATCCGCACAATATCTACATTCCGGGGACGCGCGAGTTTAAGCACCACGTTGCCAACTACGGGCCGCAAAGCAAGTTCGGCTACAAAGATTTCATTCCCATGTTCAAAGCGCAGCATTTCGACGCTCACGCCTGGGCCGAGCTTTTTCGCGATGCCGGTGCCAAATACGTTGTGCCCGTCGCAGAGCATCATGACGGATTCGCTATGTACGACTCCGATCTTTCCGATTGGACGGTCGTAAAAATGGGCCCGAAGCGTGACACGCTGGGAGAGCTGGCGCAGGCCGTGCGAGCGGAAGGCATGCACTTTGGCGCTTCTTCGCACCGCATTGAGCATGACTGGTTTTTAAACGGCGGCCGGACTTTCGATTCCGACGTCAACGATCCGAAATACGCCGCGTTCTACGGGCCCGCGCATCCGCGAATTGCCACGCCTGAAGCTGACCACAATCTGATTGAAGATTGGACTTATCTTTCTCCTCAATTTATGGACGATTGGGAGGCCCGCACCGGCGAGATCATCCAGAAATATCATCCTGACCTTATTTACTTCGACTGGTGGATCGGCCAGGCGTCCATGCGCGGCCATCTCACCGAACTCGTTTCCTACTATTACAACCAGACCTCAAAGAGTGGAACGGTCGGGGTGATTGACTACAAAGATCATGCTTTGAAGGAGGGAACAGGCACGCTCGATGTGGAACGCGGCCAGCTCTCTGACATCCACCCGCTTCCCTGGCAAACCGATACTTCCTTGAGCAATGCTTCCTGGGGATACATTGAGAACGACACCTTCAAAACTCCGGAGTTCATTATTCAACTCCTCGCCGACGTCGTCAGCAAGAATGGCAACTTGTTGCTGAATGTCGGCCCGCGTTCCGATGGCACGATTCCTGATCAGGCCGCACAAATTCTCCGCCAGGTCGGCGCATGGCTTAAGGTCAACGGAGAAGGAATTTACGGCACTCGTCCCTGGAAAAAATATGGAGAAGGACCTACGCAACCGGCAGCCGGAGCTTTTCACGAACAGCAAACCAAGCCGTTTACCGCGGAGGATTTTCGTTTCACCAGCAAAGATGGGAACGTGTATGCGATTGAGTTCGGGTTGCCCGCCGGTGGGCAGGTTGTCGTCCATAGCTTCACCTCTGACGCATTCCCCAAGGGCGAAAAGGTTCAGAGTGTTAGCTTGCTTGGATCCGATAGCAAATTGCAGTGGCAGGAACGGCCGGATGGACTGCATATCCAGGTTCAACAAGGCGCTCCAGCCGAAATCGCATATACATTTCGAATCGTGTTGGGCGCTGATTAGACCACAAGGGTTCGGAGAAATACCTTTCAAGTGCATTAGAAAATCGTTATTATAGCGAGTCGTTATTATAGCGAGTCGTTATTATAGCGAGACGCGAGTTCAAGGAGACATCTTTGAAATATACAAGCCGGTTCTTCGTGTTCATGGCAGTCCTAATTCTCACGCAGCTTCCGCTCACCGCGAGCGACCAAATTCCCAAGGCTGCCTGGCGCATTCCCATCGGACAAGCAGTCGCCAATCCCGGTGGAAACAAGCCTACGAACGCCGGAAATATTGACGACGGATTCTGGCAGGGTGCTCCCGTCGGTGGATTCGGCGCCGGTACTTTCTCTCGCTCCTATCGAGGGAATTTTGAACGCTGGCATATCAAAGCCGGAGTCCACAAATATCAGAACGTCCCCGCTAATCAGTTTGCGGTTTTCGCGCAGCCGGAAGGCGGCGATCCCGTCAGCATGGTCCTTTCCACGGGCAAGCCGCAGGGCAGCGCGCTCTCAAGTTGGAATTGGACTTACCCGGCCGGCGACGGCGAATACGCCGCTGTCTATCCCAAATCGTGGTTTGCTTATCAGACCACCCAGCTCCCGGTGAAGCTCACGCTTGAGCAATTCTCGCCAATCCTGCCCAACAATTACAAAGAAACAAGCTATCCAGTGGCGATTTATAACTGGTATGCGGAGAACCCTTCTGACAAGCCGGTCACGGTATCCCTTCTTTTTTCGTGGACGAACATGGTGGGGTGGTTTCGCGATCAGGCGCGCGATTTCAGCGGCGCGCTGAACACGCAAAACAAAAACACCTTTCATACTCAGGAAATCACCGGCGGCACGATGAGCGGAATTGTTTTCGATCGCCTCCGCAGCGGTGCGATTTCTGATGAATGGGATGGACAGTTTGCCATCGCTACATTGCCGGGGTCAGGCGCTGAGGTCACTTATATCAACGAATTCTCGCCCCAGGGTTCGGGCGCTGAAGTCTGGAAGCCATTTTCTACCGACGGCAATCTTCCCAACAAAGAGTGGGATCTGGCCAGCAGCGGAGATCAATTTGCGGGTGCCATCGCGGTGCGATTCACCCTGGCCGCGCATGAGAAAAAGATGATTCCCATGGCGCTCTCTTGGGACCTTCCCATTGTTCAATTCGGAAGCGGCCGCAAGTGGGTGCGCCACTATACGAAGTTCTTTGGGACCTCGGGCACCAACGCGTGGAAGATTGCTCGCGTGGCGCTGGAAAATGACAAAAGCTGGAGCGACCAGATTGACGCCTGGCAAAAGCCCTATCTGGAAAATGATTCCCAACCCGAGTGGTTCCGCAGCGAGTTATTCAACGAGATGTACATTCTTGCCGACGGAGGCACCCTATGGGCGCATGAAATGAATGGGCCGTCGAATCCCAATCACCCTTCGGCCAGGCTGGCCGATAGTTTCAGCTACCTCGAGTGTTTCGATTATCTCTATTACGGCACTTCAGATGTCCGCTTCTACGGATCGTTTCCGCTGATGAAATTCTGGCCGGAGATCGAAAAACAGGAGATGCGCGAATACACCGACACCATTCCCGAGACAAATGCGCAACACTACGTTTGGGCCTGGAAGCTACAGCACGATCATGAACTGGTGCCCATCCAACGCAAGGTGGCGGGCGCCGCGCCGCATGACTTGGGTTCTCCCACCGAAGATCCGTTCGTGAATGCGAATCAGTACAACTATCAGGATGTTTCCAACTGGCGCGACCTGAACAGCAAATATGTGCTCATGGTCTGGCGCGATTACGATTTAGGCGGCGGCAAAGACACCGCTTTCCTGCAATACACGTGGAACGCAGTGAAGCAGGCCATGGAGCATCTTCGCCAATATGATACCGATGGCGACGGCCTCATAAAAAATGGAGGCTTTCCCGATCAGACCTACGACAATTGGGTGGCGCGCGGCGAGAGCGCCTATAGTGGTGGCCTTTATCTTGGCGCGCTTCGCGCCACGGCGGAGATTGCTCGCAAACTGAACGATCCTGCCACCGCCGCAAGCTATGACGCGCTCTTCAAAAAAGCGCAGTCGGCCTACATCAAAGATCTGTGGAACGGCACCTATTTCAATTATGACCAGGGCAGTCCGTACCATGACAACATCATGGCTGAGCAGCTTGCCGGGCAGTGGTACGCCAGTCTCACCGGATTAGGAGATTTGGTCCCTGAACAAATGCGCCATTCCGCGTTGCACCACGTCTTCGACTACAACGTCATGAAGTTTCAGAATGGCGACATGGGCGCGCTCAACGGTATGGGCGCGGACGGAAAAGTCCTGGATGAAAATGAGCAGACGCTGGAAGTGTGGACTGGCACAACGTTCGGCGTAGCTTCAGACATGATCGCGGAAGGCATGCGCGATCAGGGATTCAAGACGGCGAAGGGCGTCTACAACGTTGTATGGAAAGACCGTGGATATTTCTTTCGCACGCCTGAGGCCTACGACGCCAGCGGCTTGTTCCGGGCTTCCATGTACATGAGACCCGGCGCGATCTGGTCCATGGAGATTGCGCTAGAACAGAAGAAGTAGAAATAATCTGAACGGAATGAGCGCTGATGCGTTTATTTTTTGCTCCAGGTCTGGCCACCGTCCGCGGTGGTCCAGACTTCCTGCTTGCTGGTGACGAATTTGCCCCGTTGCGCGGTGGCGAACTCAATGCTGATTACGTCGTCTGCGAGAAGCGCACCGCCGTTAGCCGGATTCACCTGCAACCAATGCGCGCCTTCATCCGCGGAGTGGTAGAGTGCACCACCCGCGCCGCCAACCCACACTTCGGTGCCCACGGTGGCAATCGAGTGGAGCAATGCCGCATTGCCTGGAATTGAAATTTTTTGCCAGCTTGCCCCGGTGTCGAGTGAGCGCAGCAGAATTCCGTCGGAGTTCAAAGTCCAGCGCGGATAACGGTCATCAATGTTGCCCGTTGGAACAGCGGTCTTCGACGCCGAGGCCGCAAACGATTCCCGCATGTCGCTTGCAGAAGCGCCGTTCGCTGACGCGGGCGCAGCCCGTCGCCTCGCGAAAATTGGCCCACCTATAGGTCCCGGCGACGCGGCGTTCGCGGACTCATCTTTTGCCGCTTTCGCCGCCGCGACATTTTGCAAAGCTTGCGGCAGAGAATCCCGCGCCATGCCAGGGGCCGCGTCCTGATTCTGCAACATATTGGCCGTCTTTTTCCGAGCCGCTTTTAAGTCAGCCGCACGCGACTCCGCGGTGACTCCAGGTTCCAGCGTAGTTTCCAAAGCTTTTTCATGGACCACGTCATGCGATACAGACCCTGAATTCTGTGCGGTGATGACCGGTTGCTGCCGCATGGCCTCCGCGACCGGTTCATGTTGGTTCGCACGGTTGAAAAGGAGCAAAGTCCCGACGACCAACGCCACGGCTGCCACTCCGCCCCAGGCAAGGACGGGTCTCCATGAACGCGCACTTCGCAGCTTGACGGCCAGCAATGGAACCGGGCTCTCGGCAAGGGCTGCGATCTGGCGGCATTCGGAGCATTGTGCCAGATGCTCCAGCACGCTCTCGCGTTCTGTGCGCGGCAAGCTCTGCTCGATAAACGCCGTCAGCCGATCCGTGTCCGGATGCGGCAAGGCAGGCGCCAACGACGTCCTTTGAAGCTGCCATTGCACGACTTTAGGAAGCGCCTTCATTCTTTGTCCGTCTAGATCCTTCCCTACCATTGCTCACTTACATTGCACGTCATTCCGTATTAAGTCACCGGGTTTCTAAACCTGCTTCACGCGGGGCCTTCGCTGGTACGCGCTTTTATTTCCTGTTCTTGGAACGCTTGTCTTTCATTTTCTTGCGCATGCGCAGATGACAAATGTTCGCGAATATTTACGGTCAACTCGCGGACGTCCACTTCCAGAGCTTCTTTGGCCTGCTGCCGGCTCATGCCACGCCGCAGCATCTCCGCGATCATCTGCTTTCGCAGCAACTTCGCCAGCTTGTCCAGCTTGCGGCTTATGGTGGACTCATGCACGCCCAGAGTGCGCGCAATTTCCGCAAGCGTACGTTCATCCAAAAAATAAGAAGCAAGCACAAACCGATCTTCCGCGGCCAAAGCGGCGAGCGCGGCGCCCACGGCGGCCTCCAGCCGGGGATCAACGCTGGGCGAACGCTCCGATTCCGCCGCCGCAAATTGAGTACCCTCTTCGTTTTCTTCGTCCAGGCTGACCAGTCGCCGCTGCTTCCGGTAACGGTTCACAAATTCCTGCGCCATTACTGTGCGGAGCCAACCCTCAAGCGATCCGCGTCCCGCATAAGACGCCAGTTTGCAGACGCGCTCCCCATCCCGCCGGCTCATTCCGTAAAGATCGGCGTACACGCTGTCCGCCAGGTCGCGCGCGGCGGAGCTTTCTTTGGCGATGTGCAAGGCCATGTCGTAAAGTTTTTCGCGATAGCGCGACAGGAACGCATTCCACGCGGCATCGTGTCCGGCGGCACACGCCCGGGCCAGCGCTAGCTCTTCAACGTGGAGGGTTTTATAGAATCCGCAAACATCCGCCGAACTGGAGTGGGCGGGCAAATATTTGGTGGCGATGCCTTCCATGATAGTTTGGAATTGCTCAAACTCCAGCCCAAATTTCTCTCCGCAGCTCGCTAAGTGCAGTTCGCGTACCAGAGTCTGCAAGGCGCCCGCCGAATTCATGGACGATAATTGTTTCACAATCAGGCTCTAATCGAATGCTACCAATTGTTGGAGGCCGGATGGCGGCTTTTTTCAAGGGCTGCCTTCTCTTGCACGAGGCGGAAGCCGGTCGCTACGTCATCTTTAATGTACTATGCCACGGCTTGCCAAATCATCAAGGGACACCAATCTACAGCATCCAGCCACGCCATGCTTCGATCTTCCTTGCGTACTCTTGACCAAGACTATTTGCGAGCCGCTCGACTTGCGGAAATAACCGAAACACTGGATATTAAAGAGTAGGCGAAGCATCCAAAGGATTATGGCGAAATATCTCATTACTGGAATTGCCGGATTTATCGGTTCGTCGCTTGCGCGCGCGGTGTTGACGCAGCGGAATGAGGTCCGGGGAATTGATAACTTTTCTACTGGCCGAAAGGAAAATATCGCGGAAATTGTCGGTGATATTGACTTCCGCGAAGCGGACTTGCTCGATCTGGATGCGGTCAAAGACGCTTGTCGAGGCGTGGACTATGTTCTGCACCAGGCGGCGATCCCCTCGGTCCCCAGATCGGTTCGCAATCCGATTGAAAGTAACCAGGCGAATGTTGATGCCACGGTCAATGTGCTGGTCGCAGCCCGAGACGCTGGTGTGAAGCGCGTGGTCTATGCAGCTTCGTCCTCGGTATATGGCGATTCACCAGCGATGCCGAAGCGCGAGGAGATGGTCCCCGATCCAATTTCTCCTTACGCAGTGGGGAAACTTGCCGGGGAACACTATATGAAAGCCTTTTACCGGTGCTACGGACTGGAGACGGTCTGCTTGCGGTATTTCAATATTTTTGGGCCGCGGCAGGATTCCAATTCTCCTTACTCGGGCGTGCTTGCCAAATTTATTACCCAAATGCTGGCAAAAGAGCAACCCACCATCCATGGGGATGGCGAGCAGAGCCGCGATTTTACCTTTGTGGAAAACGCGGTTGCGGCCAATTTATTGGCATGCCAATCGCCCGCGGCGGAAACTGCAGGGCGGGTTTTTAATATTGCCACCGGCAGGCGGATCACTCTGAACGAGATATTTAATATCCTTAAAAAACTTACCGGCTACTCGGGAGAAGCAAAGCATGGACCGGACCGCGAAGGGGACGTCCGGCATTCCCTCGCCGATCTTTCCCTTGCGGAGAAGGGTCTCCAATACCGTCCGAAAATAAATTTCGAAGAAGGGCTGCGCAAAACCGTGGAGTGGTATGCGCACAAAGAAAGCCTGGCCGTCAGTTGACGTTCGTTACCAGTATGGTGATTGTCCTCCCTTTTTCCTCGCACAAGCTGATAGATTAAATTTCAAGTTCACTAGAGAGCGCATTTGCTGAGCGCTCTGCTCGAGAGGCAAATGGTCTCTCTGGCAGAAGAATCCCCTGACGTATTGGACAGGATCAACAACCCCATGGGCCGACAACGAGCGTTGGTAACTGGAGGAGCGGGATTTTTGGGGTCCCATCTTTGTGACGCCCTGCTGTCAGAAGGTTATTCCGTGCTGGTGCTGGACAATCTGCTGACGGGCAGAGAAGCGAACCTGCATCATTTACGGCGGGAGCCTCATTTCGAATTTAAGAATGTTGATATCAACGAGGCCTTCGATTGCGGGCCGGTGGATTACGTCTTCCATTTCGCCTGTCCCGCTAGTCCCGTGGATTATATGGAGCACGGCATCGCTACGTTGAAAGTGGGATCACACGGTACGCTGCATGCGCTGGAAATCGCGCGCAAATACAATGCGAAATATCTGATCTCTTCGACCTCTGAGTGTTATGGCGATCCGCTGGAGCATCCGCAGAAAGAGAGTTACTGGGGCCATGTGAATCCCATCGGTCCGCGCTCTGTGTATGACGAATCGAAGCGCTTCGCGGAGGCCTTGACGATGGCTTACCATCGCTATCACAAAGTGGACACGCGAATCGTGCGCATCTTCAATACCTACGGGCCGCGCATGCAATTAAATGATGGGCGCGTTGTGCCTAATTTTATGAAGCAGGCTATTGGCGGGGAAGATTTGACGGTGTATGGAGACGGCAGCCAAACTCGCAGCTTTTGTTATGTGAGCGATGAGATTGACGGCTTTCTGAGGCTCGCGAAGTCTTCCGAGAACAATCCCGTGAATATTGGGAATCCAAATGAATTCACGATTCTGGAATGCGCGCGCGAAGTGATCAAGATAACTGGATCGAAAAGCAAAATCCGTCATGAGTCATTGCCGACCGACGATCCAAAACAGCGCCAGCCCGATATTAGCAAGGCCAGAAGATTGTTGAACTGGGAGCCGAAGATCCAGTTAGAAGAAGGGCTGAAACTCTCGCTCGATTATTTTCAGAAAGCGGTCGCGGAAGAATAGTTTTTGGGTTGTCAGATCACCGCTAGGCCAAAATTCCAGACTGCGCCGCGAAGTCAACCAACTGATTCACGTGAACTTTTTGTTCCGGAGTTTTAAGGAACAGCTCTACGCCCATACCGAAGCCGGGATGCATGGTCTGTACTCTGCCTTGCACGCGCAGCTTTAGGGCTTTCGTGTGCACCACGATCTCTACCAATGTTCCGGCTGGAAACGGGGCAGTGGACTCGACATAACATCCGTCAGTGCTGATGTCGCTCAACGTGCAGCGGTTGGGGACGGTGCTCCCGTCGTAGTACACTTCCGCACCCAGTTGGCAGGTATGACGCATCTTGATGCGACGGTCCGAAGCGGATGCCTGCAGCAGTCCAAGTCCAAAACGTTTTGTTTCAGGATCGCCCTGCGCTTGGGGTGATGGCGCTTCCGCTTCAGCGTCCGTCAAACCATTGGAGCGCAGCCACTCGCCAAGCACCTTGCGCGAAGCCTGCGGCACATTGGCAAAACGCAATCCTACTCGTCCAACGGAGTCCTGCCAGACGACTTCTCCCACGATATTGACGAGGGAGGCGTGTCCAGGGAGCGTGAATTGAAAATATACTCGGCAAGTTTGAGGCACGGCTTTTTCGGATTGGATTCGGACGCCGGTTTCGCTGAGGTCGAGCAGAGTAGCAGACGCGTTCTCGACGCTGGCGTAGGCGATAGCAGCTTTCTTGTTCAACCGCACGCGTTTGCTGGAACGCTTTTCGCGCCGCATGAGTCCGCGGGCCGCCCGCAAACTGTCGCGAGCCGTCTCCAGAGACAACGGCTTATAAAGGACGAAGTTGCAACCCGCGGAAAAAAGAGAGCGTACGTTGTTGCGCGCGTCAATCAAAGCGACAATCTGCGCCGTCTTATTGTGCGCAGTCTTGCGGATGTTGGCGGTGAATTGAAGCGCCGCCGCTTCATCGCTGAAATCGATCAAGACAATGTCGAATGCCTGCGCCGCCAACAGCCCCGCAGCTCCCTGCAGGTCATTGCAGACCTGGGGAACGAATTCCATTTCCTTTAAAACCGCTGCAAGTGTCGGCGCAGATTGCTCATCCACACAAACGGTGAGGGATGTGAGTGCCATGAATTGGATGTTATGGCCCGTTCGTAAGTCGAACAAGTTACTCCGGTGACCGTCCCATCCGTCACTAGTAAGGCGCGGGTTACTTCCGTCATCTATGGCAGGCGCGGCGGAAGGCGATAGTCTGCAGTGAGCAACACAGCAATGTGTGAGCACGCGAATGCGCGTAGTAGCATTTCGGCTTCGCGTCATCGTTTGGTAAGCCTCGAGAATTCATGCCTTTAAAAATAAGCACGGGTTTCATCCTATTCGGTTCAGTGGCAATATTTTCAGCCTTGTGCGTTCTGCCAGCAGCTTTCGCGAAGGATGCTGAAAGTTCTTTGCTGGGGGTGGCGGCGGGGTTGTTCTCCACGGGCGCGCTGGTAATCGCAAGCGGTGTTTACCTGAAAGCCCGTGTCCTGCAGGCCCAGGCCCCGCGTCCCGAAGCTCCGGCGGCGAATGCCGCGCAGCGCGGCGGTTGCGAGCTTTGTGGTAAGGAGGCTCCGGTGGTGCGATGCAAGGTCCATCAGTTGGATTTGTGCGGCTCCTGCCTGGCCCGCCACTATGACGCTCGCTCCTGTACCTATATTCCGAGCGGCAATAAAACCAGCGGTAGACCGTCGCGAGCGATGGCAGCTAAAGGCCGGGGTTTTTAGAACGCGCGGCGGTTTTGCATGCCAAAGTGACTAGAGTTCTTCCCCAGATTACGTTACGCAAGTCCAATCCGGAATGGTGCCACTTTGGTACTTTGACGCTCTCTAACCCTCTCCTTACGATTGCTCACTGACGCATTTGTTTTGGCGGAGGTCTATTCGTCCAGCCTTATTAAGACGATGGTGTAACGAAGGACACCCCGCCAGGAAATGGCGGAAGTTTAAGAGAAGTGACAGCAGGGACCAAATGATGATGAACGATCAATACGCTTCGCGTAAGCCCTTCCCCCAAAGACGTTCTGCGCGCGCGAGCGGCTTCTCGCTGGTGGAGATGCTGATTGTGGTTTCTGTGCTTATGATCTTGGCCGGAATTACATTCATCAGTTATCAAACTGCGATAAAAAGCATACGCACCAGCAACGCGTTTAATACGGTACTGCAACAAATTCGCGTGGCGCGCGAGAATGCGATTGAAAAGCGTGAACAATACATTGTGTGCTTCGGAAGCGGCTCCGCTCCGACCGGAGCGGCTACTCCACGGGGCGTTCCAGGCGCACGGAGCATTCAAATTTTCGAGTGGCCCGCTGGCGCCAGTCTCTCGACCGCCGTTCAGATAAGTTCTGTGGATCTGCCTTATGACATCCAATTTCAGACACTAGCTGGATTCCCGGCCGCCACCCCTGACGGATTCGGAACGACTGCCATCAATTTTGACCAGGGCATCGCGGGCGGAATCACCAACCAGATCATGTTCATGCCTGACGGGTCAGCGCATGATACGAACGGAAACCTGAACAGCGGAATTATTTTCATGGCAAGAAGCGGCGATTTAACCAGCGGTCGCGCGATCACTCTTTTTGGCGGAAGCGGAGCGTCCCGAGGCTGGCGGCTTAGCGGGTCAGGGGGAACTGCGAAATGGGTTGTTCAATGACAACACAAGCAGCGAAAAACGGAAGACGTAATGGGCAAGCAGGTTTCTCCTTGCTCGAGGCTCTTATCTCCGCTGTTGTCCTGACGATTGGATTACTTGCTGTGTGTGCCACCCTGGCCTTGGGTTTAAGTTCGACGCAAAACGTGCAGATGGACACCATTGCCAGGCAAAGAGCTAGCGAGGCATTGGAAAGCATTTATACTGCGCGGCAGACGGCGACGATAACATTTGATCAGATTGAAAATGTGAGTGCCACCGGCAACGGTATTTTTACGAAGGGATTTGTGCCGTTGAGTGACCCCGGCCCGGACGGCATTGAGGGCACAACGGATGATGTTCCCGTAACCGCGATTACGGTCCCCGGGCCCAGTGGAGTTCTCGCCGGAGCCACCCCGCCGGACGTGTCAGTAAAATTAGGCAATTTTCAGCGCGAAGTTCTGATATCTGACGTGGTAGTGGGCGGGGTAAGTGCCACAAATTTGCGTCAGATTCAGGTAACCATCAAGTATCCAACCCCGGCAGGCTTCTATCGAAGCTATACCGTGCAAGCCATGATCTCGGCGTACCGCTAAAGGGACACACTATGGGACAGAGAGCTTTCGAACAGCGGCGCGGCTTCAGCTTAATTGAGTTGATGGTCGGCATGGTGGTGGGCCTGATCGTTTTGGGGGCTGCCATACAACTCTTCAAAAGCGGCACCGACGTTGCGACGCGCGCGACGCAACGATCGGAAATGCAGGACAACGTTCGCGGCTCTCTCAATCTGATTGCCAAAGACGTGGCTATGGCCGGCTCAGGATTGCCTTCCGGCGGACTGGCATTGCCTTATGGCGGGACTGCAGTTTCTTCTCAATTTGCATGCCCGCAAACGGGAGCTTGCTTTGTCGCTGCCAATACTTATCCGGACGGAACTGTTGGCGTCACCGCAGTCAGCAACTACATGTATGGTTTGATTCCCGGACCAAACAATGGCATGCAGGTGGGCTCGCCGAGCGCAACGATTCCCGCGACAGGACAAAAACCCGACAGCATCACACTTGTGTATGAAGATTATAGCTTCCCTCTAAGCCAATACACCGTGTCGTTTCCCAAGAATCCTGATGGCACCTCGGTCACTGTGTCGGCCGCTCCGGCTGGAGTTCCAGCGATTTTGAGTCCAACGGGTATTAAAGTAGGGGATTTGATTCTGCTGAGCAATAACACCAATGGAGGCGCTTTTGCGGTTGGAGAAGTCACCGGCATCTCCGGAGGTGGTACGACAATTAGTTTTGCAGATAATGATCCGCTCAAGATCAATCAATCGGGGGCGCCGCAAGGAAACATCGCATATCTCGACAACATAAGCACTCTGACCGCGACCCGCATTTATGCGGTCACATATTTCATTCAAGAATCGAACAATGGCCAGCCTCCACGGCTCATGCGCCAGGTAAACGGACAGGACGCCGTTCCCGTCGCCGATAACATCATTGGGTTGAAATTTACCTATGACGTATGTGACGGAACCAACAATGGCGTTTGCGCCGCCGTTCCTGACCCCATAGGCCAAGCCTATTCCCCTAATAACATTTACAAAGTAAATATCCAGATCATGGGACAAAGTATGGCCCCGAGCGGCAAGTCCCAGAGCATGGTTTTAAGTACCGAAGTGAGCACACAGAATCTGTCATTTACGAACCGATACAAATAAGAATTAAGACGGTTCAGGAGCCCAACGTATGAGTACGGTCAGACATTCAATGAAGGGATTTACGCTGATTGCCAGCTTGTTGTTGCTACTGCTTCTCTCAGGAATGTCTATCGGGCTGATGTTCATGATCAGCGGATCCAGCCACATAAGCGGCAATGACATGGAAACCAGCCAGGCGTATTACCAGGCGCAATCTGCCATTGAACAACTCACCGTAAATCTGGCGACCGTGTATCAGGGAAATCTTAGCCCTAAACAAACCGACTTAGATTCGATGACGACTAGTTCGCAAGCTTCCGCCGCCAGCTTGTTCCCAGGGACCACTTTTCTTGAAAGCGCCAGCTGGACCAACCCGAAAGGGGATGGGACTGGCCTGGGCTCAAATAACGTGATTAGCCAGGGCACCGATGCCGGTTTAACGGCTTTACTGGTTCCTGTCACCGTGCAGGTTACCGCTATACGGCCTAGTGGAGCGGCAGTCAGCATGACGCGCGGTGTGGAAGCAGCCATTATTCCGGTGTTTCAGTTTGGCGTGTTTTCGCAAAGCGATCTGAGTTACTTCGCAGGTCCGGAATTTAACTTTCAGGGCCGCGTGCACACGAATGGCAATTTATTCCTCGCAGCTAACAATGGGCCTCTGATTTTCGGTTCCAAAGTGACTGCGGTGGGAGAAATCATTCGTGATCAGTTGGCGAACGGCTTTGCGGGGGGAACTGGTAGTTACTATGGAGATGTTTATGTTCCCAATCAAACCGGTGGGTGCGATTCATACATCGCTGCCAACGGCACGAAAAATTTGGGAGCAAATTGTATTAATGTTGGCCCCGACACAGACAATGCGAAGAACGACGCAAGTTGGAGTGGTGGGTATCCCACCGGAGGAGGTCCCAACGCAAAATGGACCACCCTTTCCAAGGGAACTTTTAACTCCATGCTGGGAAATAAAACCTCCATTGGAGTTCAGCCGTTGCAGCTTCCCTTCGTTCAAAGCAACGTAGCAGGCCAGCAGGCAGACCCCATTGAAATCATTCGCAAGCCGGAGCTGACTACAGAATCACCCACATCGCCGCTGGGCGGATCGCGCGAGTTCAACAAAGCGAATATCCGCATCCTGCTCGGAGATACGGAAGCGGAATTGCACCCAACCGGTTCGGCGGATGACGCCGAGGATATTCAGTTGGAAGCGCAGAAATCAGAAACGTTGACCAATGGAGGCTTGACCGCATATTTCGCCGTCGCGGACAACAGCACTTCGACCGTCACGTCGGGAGGGAATGGAAGCTCATCATCAAAAGCAATCGTAAATACTACGACCATTGTGGACCCCTATTGGAACTCCCTGAATGGCATTACTCCATTCTTGCCGCCATGCGGAAATGACATTCCCCCGAATTGCACGGCCTATCCGGGAACAACGAAGCAGTGGCCATTGGTGAGAGGGTGGCTGCGGGTGGAGTATTTGGGTATTGATGGTGCCTGGCACGGCGTAACCCAAGAATGGCTGAAATACGGTTTTGCCAAGAGTCCAGCAATAGCGCGAACTGCTCCGGGAGTGGACATCGTCGGTCACAAGGACGCCATTCTCATTCTTCAACAAATTGCAGATCGCGATGGAGACGGGGCCATCACTAACAAGACAATCCAACTCTCCAGCGTCGGCCCTGTTAAAGTCGGGGGCTTGTACACAACGACTGTGACGCAGACCGTCGAGAGCACGGCGAGCACCGGCGGCGCGGCAACAGCCACCAATTTCTATCCGATCAACTTCTACGATGCACGTGAGGGATTTCCTCGCGACTCTGCTGCCCCTCTAGTCGGCACACAGGGTTACGCGAATGGCATTATGAGCGCCGTGGAACTCGACGTGGGCAACTTGGCAGCATGGATCGCGGCGAAAAATACTGGCGATTACAAGGGCAGCAGCGGTCCCTCGATTGATGCGACCCCTCAGGCCGGCTATCTCGTTTATTTCTCTGATCGCCGCGGGATGGAGCCGAATCCCAATGCGACCGACGGAAGCGGGAATCCTCTGCCGAATGTAACCAATGGTGAATCGGGCCTGGAGGATGTGATTAACTCCGGGAGCGCCACGGGAACCCCTGACGGGACGCTCGAGGCCAAAAGCGGCGCCTACACTCCGCCTCAATCCCCCGAAGACGTGGATGACAATGGCCTATTAGACAATTGGGGATATAAAGATATTGGATATGGGTTTGGCACGGCTCTCGCCGTCGCTAATCCGTATCTAGCAGTTGACTGCATAAACGGCGGTCGCCAGAATTGGGTCTCTGGAGCACGACGGGTGTTGAAGCTGGTGGACGGTTCGCTGGGAAATCTTCCCATCCCGGGCTTTACAGTTGCCTCCGAAAATCCCGTTTATGTTCAAGGCGACTACAACAGCAACTCGGGTGACACAGTATGGAATGCTGCGCCAGTGGATGTAGCGCACTCGAACGCATCCATTATTGCCGACGCGGTGACCTTGCTCTCAAATAGCTGGACGGACATTAACAGCATGAAAAATCCGTCGACTCTGAGTAATCGCAATCGAACGCAGACTTACTACCGCATGGCGATTGCGGCAGGCAAGAACATGAACTTCCCAAAACCGCTCGTCGGAGGCGTACCTAACGACTTCGGAACAGACGGCGGACTGCACAACTTCCTTCGCATGCTTGAGCAAGGCAGCGCCGTAAATTACCGAGGGTCTCTGGTAAGCCTATATTATTCAGAATATGCGACTGGGGTTTACAAATGCTGTACGCTCGTATATGGCGCTCCGACACGTAATTTCTCCTTTGATACAGACTTCCTGAACCCTGCGAACCTGCCTCCAGGAACGCCGGAGTTGCAGGACGTGGTGAATCTCAGCTACTGGCAAAGCTTCACGCCGTGTACCACTCAGGCTAACGGGAAATGCACTAACTAGTAGCGCGATTTTCAATGCTTACCCCGATCCCATCAGGATCGGGGTTTTTCTTTGCGGCCACAACACCTACCACGCTGCACTTTAACAATCCGTCCGGTCGCGTTTATTCTGTTGCAGGAGCTCTACGAAGGGAACTACTACTTGTCAGGTATCGCATCCATTTTTTTCGACGTCGGCGGAGTGCTGCTTACCAACGCCTGGGACCATGCTGAGCGGGCGCAGGCTTTGGCACGGTTCAAAGTTGATTTGAAGGAGTTTCAGCCGCTCCATCAGGACGTGGTCGAGAAATTTGAATGTGGCGAAATTACACTGGACCAATATCTTGAACGCACGATATTTTTCCGCCCGCGGACGTTTTCTCCGGAACAGTTCAAGAGCTGCATGTTTTCGTTGTCGCAGGCGCTTGCGGGCCGGCTTGAGTTGGCAAAGGGTCTCGCGAAATCAGGGAAGCTATTCATGGGGACCATCAACAACGAATCGCGCGAGTTGAATGCGTATCGCATTCAAACTTTCGGACTACGCCAACTTTTTAGTGTGTTTGTCAGCTCTTGCTATGTCGGGTTACGAAAGCCGAATGAAAGCATTTATCGTTGCGCGCTGGAGGTGACGCAGAAAGTTCCCGAAGAGTGCTGCTTTATTGATGATCGCGAGGAAAACCTGGTACCTGCCGCGAAGCTGGGAATGCGAGTGATTCAGGCGCGAAGCACCGAGCAGATAAAAAAAGATCTGTCCGGGATGGGCGTGACTTGGTGAACGTCGATTGCCGAATGTGAATGCAAGGGGCAGGTATTGTCCCTGAGCTGCTCAAGCCACGGCTGAATTGACCTTTGGGCACGGCTGAGCGGTGCCTTCCCAGAATCAATTTCGCGAAGCTCTCCAGGAGCTTTGATCAAGTGTAATGAGCATGTCACTTCACAAAACGGCTGTGCCCTTTTTTGACTTCCGAATCGATAAGTTTTCCAACTATCAGAGTTTTTGGTGGAGACGTCGCTTCAACACGAAGCCAAGGCGAATGCGAACGGCTTAACGACTTTCGGTGGTTAGTCAGAGATATCTAAGCAGGTTTTTACTTTTCCACTCCCAAATCATTCGACCAGCAATCGGCCAGAATTTTCCAGCTTCCGTCTGCTTGTTTGGCCAAGAACAAAATATATTTTCCGCGTTCTTCGCGCCGTTTGCCGGCGACGGTGGGGACGAGCATTTTACCCTTACCGGCTTCATAGGCGGTATCAGCAA
>Ga0134128_10003245_pt1 | contig 19862 bp, 22 predicted proteins | sample KB31754_FD_96462 | JGI IMG/M metagenome (GOLD analysis project Ga0134128, IMG submission 96462) | Terrestrial soil microbial communities with excess Nitrogen fertilizer from Kellogg Biological Station, Michigan, USA - KB3-175-4 | ecosystem: Environmental > Terrestrial > Soil > Unclassified ...
CGGCCCTGGTCTGTGCCGGTGCCGGGGCCACAGTGGTCAAGCACGGCAACCGGGCTTCGTCCTCGGCTGCGGGTTCCGCAGACGTCCTGGAGGCGCTGGGTGTCCGCCTGGACCTGTCCCTGGACATGGTGGCACGTGCCGCCGCAGAGGTGGGCATCACGTTTTGCTTCGCCAATTACTTTCACCCGTCCATGCGCTTCGCGTCCGTGGCGCGCCGGGAAATCGGCGTCCCCACGGCGTTCAACTTCCTCGGCCCGCTCACCAACCCCGCCCATGTGGTGGCGTCGGCCATTGGGGTGGCGGACGCCCGCATGGCCCCGCTGGTGGCAGGCGTCCTGGCCGCCAGGAATGTCCGGGCGCTGGTGTTCCGCGGCAGCGACGGCCTCGATGAACTGACGACGACGGGTCCCTCCAAGGTCTGGGAGGTGCGGGACAATGTGGTCGCCGAGAGCGAGTTTGACCCGCTGGACGTGGGGATCCCGCGGGCGACCATCGATGACCTGCGGGGGAAGAACGCGGCGTACAACGCCGACGTCGTACGGCGAATCCTTGACGGGGAACGCTCTCCCATTCGCGACGCCGTCGTGCTTAATGCCGCAGCGGGGCTGGTCGCCTACGACCGGGGCGCGTCCGGCACGCTGAACGAGCGCATGAAGTTCGCCCTGGCCCGGGCGGAGGCGGCCGTTGACGGCGGCGCCGCGGCCCATGTGCTCACCAGCTGGGTTGCCCTCGGCGCCGAAGGCATTTAGCGGTTTGTGGCCGTGAACCGCGGCATTCCCGTCGTTCGCTAGTGGTCGAAGCCCAGGGAGAACGCCGCGTCCAGATCGTGTTGGGAGTATGCGCGGAACGAGATCTGCGTGGTGGTGGACATGACCGACTTGACCTTGGAGAGCTTGTCCGCGATGACGTCCGCCAGGTCCTCGTGCTTGGCCACGCGGGCAATGGCGATCAGGTCCCATTCACCCGTCACGGAGTACACCTCGCTGATGCCCTCCAGTTCCGAGATTTCCTGGGCGGATTCGGGAATGCGGGAGGCGTCGGTCTTGATCAGGACAAATGCGGTTATCACGGGTGGGGTCCTTTTCGTGGGGGCACTTTGACGTGGGCTGTCTTCGGTTTTGATCGTAGCGCAGAGGCGGCTGGTTTAGCGGTTGCGGCTGCTTCGGGCCACAAGTCCCACGATGGCCCGCTGGCCCAGCAGGAACAGGCCCAGCACCAGTGTGGCAACAATGACGAACGGCAGGGCGGCCGTGCCGCCGGCCAGGATCCGCAGCGCCATGCCGCCGGCCACGGTAATGAGCCAGATGCACACGCCGGCCGGCCAGAGGCTGGCGGGCCTGCGCCAGTTGCGTGTCAGCACCCAGCCGGCAGCCAGGGCTACCAGGAACGGCCAGGCCGTGGTGAAGACGCCTCCCATGGACAGCGCCTCATGGTGGGAGCTGCGCCCGGATACGGCGAAAATGACAACCAGCACCACGTCGAGGACGGCTGTGGAGGCGAGGAGCTTGGGCAGGGGTTTGGCTGATATTTGCGTCACCTGCCAAGTTTAGCCGCCATCGCGGGGCCCGGTTGGCGGCCTGTGACCGTCTGGCGGGCGTCCCGCCGGCAGGCATGCATTGAATCGAAATTGGCCGCCAGCTACGATCGTCTCGACAAGGCAACAGGGAAGCAAGCGGCAGGGGAGTGGTGGACGTGGGCAGCATTGGCACATGCCTTTGGTTTGACGGCAAGGCAGAAGAGGCAGCGAACTTCTATGTGGGGCTCTTTGAGAACTCCAAGGTGGGCGAAGTGGCCCGGTGGGGCGAAGGCGGCCCGTACCCTGCCGGAACGGCGTTGACGGTGCAGTTTGAACTCGAGGGGCGCAGTTTCCGCGGGCTGAACGGCGGCCCGGACTTCACCTTCAACGAGGCCATCTCCTTTGAGCTGTTCTTTGACACGCAGGAGGAGCTTGACGCCAAGTGGGATGCCCTGACGGCCGACGGCGGCCAAGAGAGCCAGTGCGGCTGGCTCAAAGACAGGTTTGGGGTCTCCTGGCAGCTCATTCCGAACATGCTGCCCTCCGTGCTCGGCGGGCCCGACCCGGCCGGAGCCGCGCGGGCCATGCAGGCCATGCTGGGGATGCAAAAGCTCGACATCGCTGCGCTGCAGGCCGCCTACGACGGCTAGCCTGCTTCGGGCCGCTTCGCCAGGCCCTGCACCACTTGCACGCCGGGCAGCTTCACCAGTTCCTTCGGGTCCAGGCGCAGCTTGCTGGTCCGGTTTCCGCCTCCCATGATGACCTCCGGCTGCTCCAGCACGGCGCTGTCCACGTAGATGGGCATGCCCGCGATGCCGAAGGGCGTGACGCCGCCAATCACCATGCCGGTGCGGTCTACGGTGAGCTCGGCGTCGGCAAAGGATGCCCGCTTGACGCCGAGCAATTCCTTGACCTTGCTGTTGACGTCCAGCCGCGTGGTGCCCAGGACCACGCAGACGGCCTGAACGGACGGTTCCGCCTTGCGTGAGGTGACCACGATGGTGTTGGCGGCCTGCTCCAGCGAGACTTCGTAGTGGGCACAAAACGCGGCCGTGTCGGAGAGCTCGTCCGCGCAGGCGAGCACCTGGTGGGCAATGCCGCTGCTTGCCAGCGCATCGCGGACGGCGGGCATGAGAATGTCGGTGGAGACGGCGTCGTGGTTGGTCATGCTCCAAGGGTACCCACCGTGCCCAGCGTACCCAGCCGGAACGGCGCCGGGAGTCAGCCGTTCCGGGCGAACAGCGTGGTCAGGTAGAAGATGAAGCTGGCCGCGCCGATGATTGCCCCGGCAATGGCAAGCCCCCGGCCGCGGGCGCCTGAGGCCCGGATTTCCCGCAGGCCGCGCAGGCTGAAGAAAATGCCCAGCAGGCCCAGGAAGCCGAAGATGAAAAGGCTGATGCAGGCTGCCACGAATCCCCAGACGGCCATCTTGTTCCACGCCTGGCCCGGGGGTGTGCCGGAAGCGCGGTGGGGGAGGGGCAGGTAGGTTCCCGGGGCGAAGTATTCCTCGCCTGGGGTGTTCGACGGCGGTTGTTCCGACATGTTCCTGCCTTTCCTGGTGGCCCGTGCAGTTTCCAGTCTGGTGCATCGGCGGCTGTTACGCGCGTCAGACACGACCGGCTGGAGAACCAGTGTCCGGCGGCAGTCGTGCTAAAGCCTGAACGCCGCCCAGGCGGTGCGGTTTCCCCTGACTTCCAGGGTGCCGCCGTCCAGCATGGACCCCGCCGAGTGGTCGGCCAGCAGGCCTGCCAGTGCCGCCAGGTCTTCGGGCGCTGCGGCGCCCTCGAGTGCCGGTCCGATCCGCCCCAGGAAGGTGCGGGCAAAGCGGGAGGCAAGCTCCGGCGTCGGCCGCGCCTTCGAGGGGAATGCCCGGCGTTCGACGGCGGTGAATCCGGCACGTTCCAGCGCGGGCTGCCAGTCCGGATGGGCATTCCAGCCCAGCCCGGCCAGCGTTGTGTGCAGCCGCGATTCGAGCCCGCCGTGGAAGCCGTCGGGCAGGAACTGCGGCAGGCCGTCCATCTCGATGACCATGAGAACGCCCCCGGGCTCCAGCGCGGAATACATGGCGCGCAGCGCCTGCCCGGGGTCGGCCAGCTCGTGGAGGGAGGAGGACGCCCAGATGAGATCGGCGCCGCCCAGGGCGGGCCAGTCGGCGTCGAGGTCGGCTTCCAGCGTTCGGACCCGGTCCGCCACGCCAAGGCCCTGTGCCGCCTCCAGCGTGCGGGCAAGCATGTCCGGCGACTTGTCCAGGGCAATCACGCCAGCCCCGGAGAAGCGCCTGGCCAGGGCCAGGGTGCCGGCGCCGGAGCCTGCGCCGACATCCAGGATTGTGGCAGGGGAGGGGTGCAGCTCGGCCGCCCATTGCGTCACGCCGTCAAGGTAGGCGCCAAGGATCTTAGCGTCGAGGTCCAGCATTTCGGCCAGGCCGTCGCCATGGTGGTGGCCGTGTGCGTTTCCGCCGTCGTGGTGGTGGTTGTGATCAGTCATGGTTTCAGGCTATCCCCGTACTGCGTCAATGGCATAGAATATTGCGCATGACGCAAGAATATTCCTTGGACTCTGTCATCCGGCAGCGCATCCGCGGCCTCCGGCTGGCCCGCGGCTGGTCGCTGGACAGCCTCGCCGCGCGCTGCGGCCTGAGCCCGTCAACTCTCAGTCGCCTCGAGACCGGCCACCGCAGGATGGCGCTTGACCAGCTGGTGCCGATTGCCCGGGCGCTGGACACCACGCTGGATGCGCTGGTGGAGCCTGTCGGCGACGGGGACGTCGTCATCCGTCCCGAACCCAGCCATGCGCCCGGCCTGACCACGTGGGTCCTTTCCGAGGAAGGTGCGCTCAATGGCAAGGTCGTGGCGAAGATGCGGATCACGCACGAGAGGCCGGGGGAGCGGGGCGTCCATCCGGGGCGGGACTGGTTCACTGTGCTGTCGGGAACGGCCCGCCTGGAGCTGGGGGAGAGGACAGTCCTTGTCCGCGCGGGGGAAGTGGCCGAGTTCTCCACCATGGTCCCGCACTCCATTGGCGCCCACGGCGGACCTGTGGAGATTCTCTCCATTTTCAACCACGACGGCGGCCTGGCCCACCTTCACGGGGCCGGGCATGCGTCGGGGTCTTAACTCAGGCGGGAATGGGCAATAACGAGGCCGATCGGGGCGCTGACCAGCAGCACCACCACCATGATGCGAAAGGCCCACAGGAGCCACGGCAGGTGTTGGCTGGCACCCCGCACTGCCCAGATGAATGCCACCAGGGTGACGAGCAGGAGTCCAGCCCCGGCATACGTCAGCGCGGGTGCGGCGAGGATCGTGCCCAGAAGGACGGCGACAGTTGAGAAGTTGAGCAGAACGGCTTCGGCTGCCAGGAGCCCGGCCGGCAGGCGTTTTGACGCCAATTCGGCCTGGCCGATGCCCAGTACCAGCTGGGCCAAGCCGCCTACCAGAACAAGGTAGGCCACTGCCCACGCAGAGGTGTAGCTGGGGGAGCCCGCGCTTGCCGCGGAGACCACCCCGCCAAGGATCAGGCTGATGCCGCCGAGGGCGAGAAAGGGGATTGCTGACTTGTTCACGCTTCCCAGCATATTTGCCTTCACAGGCCGGGTTCGACGGCGGTGCATGCCGCCGTTGTCAGTTTTTGGCGCTGGGTGCTTTGAGCCGGCTGCGAAGGGTCGCCACGCCGGGCCCTTCCAGCTCATCGCAGAACGCGGCGCGACCGGCCATGGCCATGGCGAGTGCAAGCGTGGTGCCGCGGACCAGGGGCCCTTCACCGTTGGCCAGGGGGCCGTCGCTTGCCTCCACCCGGAGGCCGGCAACGGCCTCCTTGCTTTTGACGGTGAAGCTGCGGCGGGAGAAGAAGTCGGCAACCTCGGTAGCCGTTTCGATGGGCAGCCGGTGTGCCATCCCCAAGGGCCGGCGAATGTCTTCGGCATGGACCACCACCTCGCCCAACCAGGCGGCGACAGGCCCAAAGGGTGATGTGGTGCTGGGGATGACTTGGCGAAATTGCGACAGGGTATCGGCGGGTGTCGGGCCCAGATGCTCAGCCAGGCGGCGGGAGTTGTGCAGATCGAAGTCAAACCTGGCGCCGAGGGCGCTGCCAATCCAGCGAAGAGGACCTGTGCTTGCCGCTGCGCTCAGGTGGGCCACCACCTCTTCGACATTCCAGCGCTCGCACAGGGATGGGGAAGCCCACTGCTTGTCGTTGAGCATGGCAAGGTCTTCCGCCAGCGCGGCACGCTCCACGTGGATGGCGGCCCACAGTTGCTTGTTTGTCATCGGCTCTGTCAAGGGCTCCTCTTTCTCAAAACCACACACTCTGGATGACGCCGGCAGCCCCAATGACCACCAATCCTCCAAAGACTGTCAATGAGAGGACGCTGGCGATTTGGGAGGTCCTGTCCAGTTTACGGACACTGTCTCCCTTCCGAAACGCAAGCCAAACGGAGAATGCAGCAACGGCGGTAAGGACAGGAATGGACACAATGAACAGCAACAAAAAGCCAACGCCATCCCAGCCGGCCGCATTCCTGGACAGGTACCAGAGGGAGCCCGCCACGATGAACGGGACCACGGCTAAGATCACTGCCCGGTACCTGATCCATCCCCACATGCCGTTATCCGCTTCGGCGGCCGGTGCAGGAAATTCCCGGTATCAAGGTGGAGGAGAGACCTTCGTGCGCGCTTCCAAGAACTCCTACCATGCCAGACTCCCCAACCTCCACCAATACAGTCCCGCGTGCACAGCTCGAGGACCTGCTACTGGACAATGTATCCCAGAATAATTTCTTGCACACTTCTTGCAAGGACATACAGAATCGGGCCATCTACAAACTGCCTTCGGGGCCGGCTTCCATTCGGTCCTGACATCCGAATCGCCAAGAAGCTTCAGGCCCGCCGTTGTCGAACTTCATCTGATGCAACGGCTTACCGGGAGTGGACTGCCCGCACCTTTCCGCCGTGAATTGAGTGAGGAATAATGCTTTCCATGACTAGTGGGGAGATGGGCAAGCGGGAAGTTCAACAGCCGGCCATGGGCTCAGGGGAGCCCGCAGGCAGCGCGTTCACGATGCCGGAAGCCATGAGCGGCAGGGCTAGCCCCGCGAAGGCAGCGGTTGGCAACAAGCCCGTCTTCGCATACATCGCCAGTTTGCCTCAGCCGCAGCGTGGCGTCGCTGAACGCCTCGACGCTCTGGCGGCCAGGACGCTGCCGAACCTCCAGCGCTCCGTGAAGTGGGGGATGTCGTACTACGGTGTCGGCGACGGGTGGTGCTTTTGCTGCGGCGGCTTTGCCGGCCACGTCAAGCTCATGTTTATCAACGGCGCTGCGCTTGAGCCGGTACCGCCGGTGACATCGGTGGGGATGGGCAAGTCGACGCGGGGTGTGGAGCTCGAATCCGTGGACGACATCGATGAACGCCAGATTGCGGCGTGGATGACTCAAGTCGCGTCCGTGCCCGGAGTTGGTGGCAAGAAGCACTGAACCCGACGCTTGACGCCGAGGCAAGCGGTCGCCCGCAAACGCAGTGCCTGCCAGCGATTGGTCCTGTGGGTGAAGGCCACTATCTTCTGTCCTGATCTGGTGGCAGACTCCGATGGGCGCGAAGTGGGCAATGGTAAGTTTGGCGATGTGAACAGCAGAGTCTGGCGCATCGCCCTCCTTGCCATCGGTTTGATCGCTGTGATCATCGGTGGAGTATTTGCCGGCCAAGGTATGAACCTGATCCCGGGAAGTTTCATGACTGGCAACCGGATGTGGCTCTCCATTGGGCTGATCGTCGCGGGGGTCGGAGTCATCCTTGTCGTTCTCGGCCTGCGCCGACCCAAGCCTGGCCGCCCGAGCAAATAAGGCCCAGCTGGGCGGCACGTCCGGGCATGTCCCGGATCTGGTTTCCGGGCACAGCAGAAGTCCCGGGGGAACTGGTCTAATCGGGACTGTTAGCGGCCATAAGTTTCTGCCCGCCTCTATAGGCTGCAACTCTCCGAGGGTCGTTATTCTCAGCGGAAGGTCGAGCATAGGCGGATGGTGGCCGGGAAGACCTCCTATTCTGCTGGAATAACACTCTCGTCGGGACAAACGTCAATCACGACGGCGGTTCAAACCGTGTGGCGGATGAAAATGTCCAGGATGTGGAAATTCCTGGGGGAGCGGTCCCGCCCAGGTGAACCGGGCTGGCTGGAATGAGATGCTGGTGGCATCCAGGTCAAAGTCGAATGAAATCCCGTTGATCCGTAAGGCACCATGACTCAAATCCGACATGGCGTCAATTTGTGGGCACCAGCGGAGGCCCCTTTAGTTTGGCCATGCTTCAGGTGTGTCAACCAACATGAGGCGAACCGGGTCAATGCCTCAACCAAGTTACGATTGCGTCACTTTAGATGAGGCAGGAAACTGGCCAAGGACAGGCGCTACGGAGAGGGCTACTTTCCGACTAGTTGACATAATGTAGATTATCGGCGCAACGTTGCTTTGTTGGGGAGTGGCCCTGAGTTCAGCGATTTGTAGCTGGCATCTGGCCTGACGCCCGTCTGCGGATGGGCTTCAGCCTAGGGTGTGGCGCGCCGACATCAACCAGGGCCTTCCTAAGGCCCTGGATCCCGTTAAAGATGAATATCTCGAGACCCTCCAGCCCAAGGCGATGTCCCACGAATTGAACACGAAATCGACATGTTGCCGAATGCCTAGAGATGGGACTTCTTCGTTGATGGTGTCGGTACCATTAGTCAGGATGGCGACCGTAAGTCCTGCATCTTGGAGTCCGTCGGCCAGTTCCAGCATCTCCGGTCCACCAAGGGAATGGCGTGACTCGACTTCCAAAACTTCGCTAGCCTCAAAAATGACGAATGACCCCATCAAGATCAAAAATCAGGGCGCGGATCACGCTGAACTTTCATGCCCCGACGTAGGCGGCCAGGTGCTCCCCCGTCAGCGTCTCCCGGCCAGCCACCAGCGCAGCCGGCGTTCCCTCGAAAACTATCCGGCCGCCGTCGTGCCCGGCACCGGGGCCAATGTCTATGATCCAGTCCGCATGGGCCATGACCGCCTGATGGTGCTCAATGACGATGACAGACTTGCCGGATTCCACCAGCCGGTCGAGCAGCGCCAGCAGGTTCTCGACGTCGGCCAGGTGCAGGCCGGTGGTGGGTTCGTCGAGGATGTACACGCCGCCCTTCTCCCCCAGGTGCGTCGCCAGCTTGATGCGCTGGCGTTCGCCGCCGGACAGCGTGGTGAGCGGCTGGCCCAGGCTGAGGTACCCGAGCCCGACGTCGGACAGGTGGCCCAGGATCTTGTGGGCGGCGGGTATGCGCGACTCCCCCGTGCTGAAAAACTCCTCCGCCTCCGCCACGGACATGGCAAGGACCTCGCTGATGTCCCTGCCGCCGAGCTTGTAGTCCAAAACCGCTGCCTGAAAACGCTTTCCGCCACATTCCTCGCAGGGCGTGGAGACGGTGTCCATGAATCCCAGCTCGGTGTAAATGACCCCCGCACCGTTGCAGACGGGGCAGGCGCCCTCTGAATTGGCGCTGAAAAGTGCGGGCTTGACCCCGTTGGCCTTGGCAAACGCCTTGCGGATCGGTTCCAGCAGTCCCGTGTACGTGGCGGGATTGCTCCGCCGCGAGCCCTTGATGCCGGCCTGGTCGATGGTGATGACGCCCTCGCGGCCGGACACGGAGCCGTGGATCAGGGAGCTCTTGCCGGAGCCGGCCACGCCCGTGACAACCGTTAGCACGCCCAGCGGGATGTCAACGTTGACGTCCTTGAGGTTGTTGGCATTCGCGCCGCGGACCTCCAGCGCCCCCGACTGCTTGCGCGGCGCTTTCTTCAGAGATGCGCGGTCGTCCAGGTGCCGGCCCGTCAGGGTGCCGCTGGAGCGCAGACCCTCAACAGTGCCCTCGAACATGACCTCGCCGCCCCGGGTGCCGGCCAGCGGGCCCAGGTCAATGACGTGGTCGGCGATGGCGATCGCCTCAGGCTTGTGCTCCACCACCAGGACAGTGTTGCCCTTGTCGCGCAGCTGCAGCAGGAGTTTGTTCATCCGGGCAATGTCGTGCGGGTGCAGGCCGATGGTGGGCTCGTCAAACACGTACGTGATGTCCGTCAGCGAGGAGCCCAGGTGGCGGATCATCTTGGTCCTTTGCGCCTCACCGCCGGAGAGCGTGCCGGCAGGGCGGTCAAGGCTGAGGTACCCCAGCCCGATGTCCACGAACGAATCCAGCGTGTCCGCCAGGGATCCCAGCAGCGGCGCCACGGATGGCTCCTCCAGGCCGCGAACCCAGGCCGCCAGGTCGCTGATCTGCATGGCGCAGACGTCGGCAATGTTCTTGCCGTAAATTTTGGAGGAACGGGCCGGGGCTGCCAGCCGGGTGCCCCCGCACTCGGGGCACGTTTGGAACACTACGGCGCGGTCCACGAAGGCGCGGATGTGTGGCTGCATGGCGTCGCGGTCCTTGGCCAGCATTGACTTTTGGATCTTCGGTATCAGGCCCTCATAGGTCAGGTTGATGCCCTCGACCTTGATCTTGGTGGGTTCCTTGTGGAGGAGGTCGTTGAGTTCCTTCTTGGTGAACTTGCCCAGCTTCTTGTCCATGTCGAAGAACCCGGAGCCGGCAAAAATCCGTCCGTACCAGCCGTCCATGCTGTAGCCGGGGATGGTGAGTGCGCCCTCGGAAAGTGACTTCCCGGCGTCGAACAGGGCGGTCAGGTCAAAGTCGCTGACGGCGCCGCGCCCCTCGCAGCGCGGGCACATGCCGCCGGTGATGCTGAAGGTGCGCCGCTCCTTGACCGTCTGGCCGCCCTTCTCCAGGGTGACCGCGCCCGCCCCGCTGACCGAGGGAACGTTGAAGGAGTAAGCCTGCGGGGAGCCGATGTGCGGCTTCCCCAGCCGGCTGAAGACTATCCGGAGCATGGCGTTGGCATCCGTGGCGGTCCCCACCGTGGAACGGGAATTGGCCCCCATGCGCTCCTGGTCCACCAGGATCGCCGTCGTCAGCCCTTCCAGCACGTCCACATCGGGGCGTGCCAAGGTGGGCATGAATCCCTGGACGAAGGTGCTGTACGTTTCATTGATCATGCGCTGGGATTCGGCGGCGATGGTGCCGAACACCAGGGAACTCTTGCCCGAGCCGGACACGCCGGTGAACACCGTCAGGCGCCGCTTGGGGATTTCGACGCTGACGTCCTTGAGGTTGTTCACCCGTGCGCCCTGCACGCGGATGGTCTCGTGGCTGTCTGCGATCCGCTGTGACGCGGCTTGCCCGCCGGTGGTCGTGTCCGTGCTCATCCTGGCTCGATTCTCTTGGCCCGTTGCTTGCTGTCTACCTTATCCGCGGTAATGGACGACGGCGGCGCTCACCTGTCCTCCACCACGCCCAGGACATTTCCGTCCAGGTCCGTGACGCTGGCGACCCAGCGGGTGCCGCCGACATTGTGGGCCGGCTCGGTTACGGTGGCGCCTGCCGCGGTCAGCTCGGCAAGCTTGGCCTCAATGTCCGCCACCTGCCAGTAGGCAACGGGCGAGGCCATGGCCTGTGGGCCGCCGTTGGGCACCAGCCCGATCTGCTGCCCGGCAGCGTCAAAGCCCACGTAGTAGGGCGAGTCCGCCTGCGGTTCCATGCCGAGCAGGGCCGAATAGACCTTCTTGGCCGCCTGCAGGTCGCTGACGGGGTGCAGCACGATCTTGATTCCTTCGGTGGGTGAAGCGGCCATGATGACTCCTTGGATTGGGGGCCTGCCCGGCCCCGGCTGTTCTGATGGGTCCAACTCTAGGTGCGCCGCTGCCGGGGCGCTTCTTGAATCCTGCTCGACCTAGACTGGGGCTGTGAACGATCTTCAGCTGTTGGATTCCTACGCCAGACGCGCCCTTGATTACATTGGCCTCTTCGGCTCCATCCGTGCCGTTCACCCGGATGACCTCGCCCTCGTTTCCCACTGGGCCCGTGAGCTCCGGGGTCCGGTTCTGGACGCGGGCTGCGGACCGGGACACTGGGCCGGCCATCTTCATGCCGTGGGCGTGGAAGTGTCCGGATTGGACCTGGTGCCGGAATTCATTGAGCACGCGCAGCACACTTTCCCGGACGTCCCCTTTACTGTCGGATCGTTGGCGTCAACTGGCCGGCCGGATGCGTCCTTGGCCGGAATCCTGGCGTGGTACTCGCTGATTCACCTCTCACCTGGCGAGCTGCCGGCTGTTCTCGCGGAGTTCCGGCGGTTGCTGGCCCCCGGCGGCAGCGTGCTGCTGGGCTTCTTCGATGCGGACGCCGTTGAACCGTTCGACCACAAGATGGCCACGGCATATCGATGGCCCGTCGACTCGATGGCGGCACAATTGGCTGAAGCTGGTTTCGAGGAGGCCCGGCGCGAGACCCGGTCCGGAGACGGAAACCGGCCGCACGCCGTGATCATCGCCAAGTTGGCGGGCGCAGGGCCCTCATGAGCAGTCCAACACCGCCGGTGAATTGGGTCGTGTGGAAGGAGGGCGCCCGTGCCGCCTCGGCAAAGCCCCACCGCCTGTGCAGTGCGATGGACGCTAGGTTGTCTGCGTTGACCACATACCAGGCGGTTTCACTGCGCTGCCAGATCCAGTCGAGCCGGGCATTCGTGAGGGCAGTGGCCACGCCCCGCCGTCGAACTTCCGGGAGCACTGTCACGCCGCCGAGGTAGTGGCCCGCGGGGGCTGCGCCGTCCGGGTAGTCCCAATGGTGTGTCTTGGCCCAGCCAGCCATTTCCCCTGCCACGGTCGCAACCACCACCAAGCGCTCCGGGTCCGCCACGGCGAAAGCCAAGGAATCTACGGTGTTGGCTTGCCGTCCCGCCCGGTTGTTGATGTCCAGGATGCCTGGGATGTCCGCGTCCGACGCCGGACGGACCGTCACGCGCAGGGGCGCCACTCCCCCAGCCTCGGGGGCAAATTCGGCAAAGCCCCGGCTCTCCGGTGCCGGCACGCCCTCGAAACCAGTTTTAGTCGAAGCGCACAAAAGCCCTCACCTTACCCCCTCGGAAGTCGCCCGTGTCCCTATAGCCCAGCGCCTCATAGAAGGATTTCTGACCTGGCCCGTCGTCAGTCAGCAACACCTTTTGGCGAACCTGCCCATACGGTTGGAGTGCGCGGGCCACCAATTCGCGGCCAATGCCGAGCCGCTGATATTCGGGGTGAATAAGCACGTCCTGCAGGTAGCATATGGTGGCACCGTCGGAGACGACACGGGCCAGGCCCACCAGGCGGCCAGCCGCTCTGGCCAAAACGACGGTGGTCGAGCCGCGGAGTGCCGCTACCAGCGTCTGTGGCTCTTTCGTATAGGCCGACCAGCCGACCGAGCCGTACAGCTCAAGCAACTCCGCCAAGTCAGGCGTTGCCCCAGACTCATATGCGAGGGCGGGCACGTCCTCCTTCATTCCTCATGCAGCCTTAATGCAGCCAGGAACCGGGCGTCGCGAACGTACATTTCGGCGTCGTCATTCAGTTCGGGCTTGCCGAGCTCAAGGGCCTTGTCGCGGGACAGGTCTGCCAGGTCCCACAGCCTGATGACTGCCACCCGGAGCACATCGTCCCAAGTGGCGTCAGAGCCGTAGGCATCCAACATGACCTGGACACGCTTCCGGGCCTGGTCCATCCCGGGCGCGCCCGGCATGGGCTCCTGCGTCAATGGCACGGCGCGGGTGGCGAAATAGGCCAGGTCCCACAGCCGCGGGCCGGGGGAACACATGTCAAAATCGATGGCGCCCACAACCTGACCGTCGGCGAAGGTCAGGTTGTGCGGGGCAAAGTCGTTGTGGCAGATGACTTCAGCCGGCACCTTCGCCGGCGACTGCCACACCGCGTGGTCCAGGCCGAAGCCAACACTGGCGTCGTGCAGCTCACGGAGCCGGCGGGCGCCGTCGACCAGCACATGCTCCTCCCACACCCAGTCCGGAAGCGGATACAGCGGCACCTCTCCCCCAACGAAGCTCAGCCGCTCCCGCGTGCCTTCAATGCCGAGCGGCTGCGGGATCCAGTCCACGCCGGCCCGGCCAAGGTATCGCAAATAGCGGTGCACCGTGGGCGTCCACGGCCCGGCATGCCGGGTCACGGTGTCGCCGTCGCGCTCCACGGCGTTCATGTTGCCGCCCGGCAGCAGTTCAGTCATGCTGGCCCCTGGTTCAGATTCATGGAGGATGGCGGGATGGACTACGGATCCCGATATATCGACCTCCAAAGGCCGTTTCGACATCCTGCGCCCGGACAGGCTCGCCCGGCGGCGTCGACTGGCCCTCCCGGGCTAGGAATCCGCCGCCGGGTTTTTGGCTACAAACAGTTCGCAGGTGGCGTTGTAGTACTTCTTGGACAAGCCCTTGGCCTTCATGCCGATGCGAAGGCACACATTTTGGGATGCTTCATTGGCGGGATTGGTGACAGCCACCACCCGCTCCAGCCCGTGGGCGAAGGCGTGTTCCAGCACAGCCTCCGCAGCCTCGGAGGCGAAGCCGCTCCCCCAGTAGTCGGGGTGCAGGTGCCAGCCGATTTCGACGTCGTCGGACGGCTTGAGCGGTTCGTCGCCCGAGGCCGGGATCGGCTTGAGGAGCAATGTTCCCACCGGTGCGCCGTCCTCCTTGCGGGTGACGGCCCAGATGCCGTGCACGGGGTGGTCGATCGCCTGGAACCGCGCCAGGCGTTCCTCCGCCTCGCTGCGGCTTTCCATGACCTTCGGCTCGTTGCCGATGAAGCGCTGCACCACCCAGCGGGAGTACAGGTCATAGACAAAATCAACGTCAGAGTCGTGCCATGGACGCAGTAAAAGTCGTTCCGTAGTTATGTTCTCCATCTATCCATCATGCACGGTGTGCACCCCTTCCAGCTTGTGTTCCAGCTACCGTTTGCATAACAAAGTGTTCCGGGGCAACCATCGGCCGAGGGAATTCCACGCCGGCGCTGGCACCCTATTGGGCGTCCAAAAGCTGGCGCAACACGTACTGCAGGATTCCCCCGTTGGTGTAGTACGCCTCCTCCGCAGGGGTGTCGATCCGCAGGGTGGTGGCAATGTCCCGCATGCCGCCGTCGGACTCGATGCGGACCGTGACCTCGCGCGGCAGCGGGCTGGTGCCTGCCAGCCCCACCACCGAGTAGCTTTCCATGCCGGTCAGCCCCAGGGATTCGGCCGTATCCCCGTCCTTGAACTGGAGGGGCAGGACACCCATGCCGATCAGGTTGGACCTGTGGATGCGCTCGAAGGACGCTGCGATGACGGCCTTGACACCCAGCAGCATGGTTCCCTTCGCGGCCCAGTCGCGCGAGGACCCTGAACCGTAGTCCGTCCCGGCGATGACCACCAGGGGCGTTCCCTCGGCCTGGTAGGCGTTGGAGGCGTCGAAGATGGTCTCCACCGGGCCGTCCGCGGTGCGCCTGGTGAAGCCGCCTTCGACGCCGGGCACCAGCAGGTTGCGCAGGCGGATGTTGGCGAAGGTGCCGCGGATCATCACATTGTGGTTGCCGCGCCGTGAGCCGTAGGAGTTGAAGTCCGCCTGCGCCACCCCGCTTTCGAGCAGGTAGGCACCGGCAGGTGAGGACTTCTTGATGCTGCCGGCCGGGGAAATGTGGTCGGTTGTCACGGAATCCCCCAGCAGGGCCAGCACCCGGGCGCCCACAATGTCCTGTACGGGTTCCGGTTCACGGGCCATGCCATCGAAGTACGGGGGCTTGCGGACATAGCTGGACTCCTCGGACCAGGCAAACATGTCCCCCTCCGGCACGTGCATGCCGCGCCAATTGTCGTCGCCGTGGTAGACGTCCGCGTATCCGTCCGTGAACATTTGCGCCTCGAGGCTGGCGTTGACCACAGTCTTGATTTCCGCCGTCGTCGGCCAAATGTCCTTGAGGTACACAGGCTGGCCGTCCGATCCGGTGCCCAGCGGGTCCTTCAGCAGGTCCACGTGCATGCTGCCGGCCAGGGCGTAGGCGATGACCAGGGGCGGGGAGGCAAGGAAGTTCATTTTCACTTCGGGGTGGATGCGCCCTTCAAAGTTGCGGTTTCCGGAGAGGACGGCCGAGACGTTGAGGTCGTTCGCGGTGACGGCCTGGCTTATCGCGGGGATGAGCGGGCCGGAGTTGCCGATGCAGGTGGTGCAGCCGTAGCCCACCAGGTCGAAGCCAAGCTTTTCCAGGTACGGGGTGAGCCCGGCCCGGTCAAAATAGTCGGTGACGACGCGGGAGCCCGGCGCCAGGGTGGTCTTGACCCAGGGCTTGCTGGAGAGCCCGCGCTCCACGGCCTTCTTGGCCAGCAGCCCGGCCCCGATCATGACCGACGGATTGGAGGTGTTGGTGCAGGAGGTGATGGCGGCAATGACCACGTCGCCATGGTCCATGGTGACGGATTGCCCGTCCAGCTCCACTTGGGCTGGATTGCTGGGCCATTCAAGTTCGACGCCGTCGTCCCCGGCTGAGTCCTGGAAGGTGCGTGGCGGCTCGTCGCGGGGAATCCGGGTGCTGATGGCCACCGGGTCGCTCGCAGGGAACGACTCGTCGCCGGCGTCGTCCAGGCCTCCGGCCAGCACGGCGGCTTCCTGGGATTCTCCGGCCAGCAGCCCGCGGACTGCCCGCTTGGCGCTCCGCAGCGGAATCCTGTCCTGGGGGCGCTTGGGGCCCGCGATGGAGGTTTCCACGGTGGCCAGGTCCAATTCCACCACCTGGCTGTAATCCGGCGTGTGGTTCGGATCGTGCCACATTCCTTGTTCCTTGGCATACGCCTCCACGAGCTTGATCTGGTGCTCGCTGCGCCCGGTCAGCCGAAGGTAGTCCAAGGTCTCGGCATCGATGGGGAAGATGGCGCAGGTGGAGCCGTACTCAGGGCTCATGTTGCCCAGGGTGGCGCGGTTGGCGAGGGGCACGTTTGCCACGCCCGGGCCAAAGATGTCGACGAACTTGCCCACTACACGGGTTTTGCGCAGCAGTTCCGCCACGGTGAGCACCAGGTCGGTGGCGGTGGTGCCCTCGGGCAGCTCGCCGGTCAGCTTGAAGCCCACCACCTGGGGGACCAGCATGCTCATGGGCTGGCCCAGCATCGCGGCCTCCGCTTCGATGCCGCCCACGCCCCAGCCCAACACGCCCAGGCCGTTGACCATGGGCGTGTGCGAGTCCGTGCCCACCAGGGTGTCGGGATAGGCCTGCACGACGCCGTCGTGCTTGCGGGTGAAGACCACCCGGGCCAGGTATTCGAGGTTGACCTGGTGGCAGATCCCCGTGTCCGGCGGCACCACCAGGAAATCGTTAAACGACTGCTGCGCCCACCGCAGCAACTGGTAGCGCTCCTGGTTGCGCTGGAACTCAAACTCGGAGTTGATGGAAAATGCGCCAGGGACGTTGAACACGTCGGCAATGACGGAGTGGTCAATGACCAGCTCGCCCGGAATCAGCGGATTGATCTTCTTCGGGTCACCGCCGAGCTCCGACATGGCGTCCCGCATGGCCACCAGGTCCACCACGCATGGGACGCCGGTGAAGTCCTGCATGAGCACCCGCGCCGGGGTGTACTGGATTTCCGCATTGGCCTCCGCAGCCGGGTCCCAGGCGCCCACAGCGCGGACCTGCTCCGCGGTGACCAGCTTTCCGTCCTCATTGCGGAGCAGGTTTTCCAACAGGACCTTCAGGCTGTAGGGCAGCCGGGCCGAACCCTCCACGGCATCCAGCCGGAAGATTTCATAAGCCTGGCCGTCAACGGTGAGTTCACTACGTGCATCGAAACTGTTGGAAGACATGTCGGTCCCTTTTCTCTGCTGCCCTTTTAGCCCACACTAGCCAGAACAAAATGTTTGGCAAGGGCGTGGCAGGGTCCCCTAAGTGCGCAATGTCCCTGGCCGCTTGGCACAATGGGTGCAAATACTCGAACCACGGAGGGGAACTCATGGACATGGATCGCAAACGGGATGAATGGAAGGGCCGCCCACACGCCAGGCTGCAGCCGGGGACTTCCCGTGGGTAGCCCCGCAGCGGGCAAGGTCCTTTTTACCGACACGCACGTGCGTGAAATGGTGGCTGCGGTTTTGGAATCGGAGTCCCTGCCGCCCATCGTACAGGCCGGTCACCCCGTCCTGCGCGCCCAGGCTGTGCCGTTCACCGGCCAGATAAACGACGCAGACCTGGCGCGGCTCATCGAACTTATGCGCACCACCATGCACGCTGCCCCGGGCGTAGGGCTGGCGGCGCCACAGATCGGCATCCCCCTCCAGCTGGCGGTGCTCGAGGACCTGTACGATGTCCCGGCCGAAAACGCCGCCGCCCGCAGCCGTGAACCCATGGAATTCTTCGCCATCCTCAACCCGCACTACACACCCGTCGGGGCGGAGACGGCGTCCCACTACGAAGGCTGCCTCTCGGTACGGGGCTGGCAGGCCGTGGTGGACCGGGCGGCCACCATTGACCTGGCGTTCGACGACGAGACCGGCTCCGCGCGCACGCGCCGCTTGGGCGGGTGGCAGGCAAGGATAGCCCAGCACGAGACCGACCACCTCTCCGGCACGGTGTACCTGGACAAGGCCCACACCCGTTCCCTGGCCTCCGACGCCGAATACGCAGCGTACTGGGCGCGCCCCGGCATTGCCGAAGCGCAGGCGGTGTTGAACTTTTAGCCCATGGTTCCGGCCAGCCTAGGATGGAGGCATGGAACCCAGCGCCGTCGACGCCCTGCTCTGCCCCGTGTGCGGGCTCGAGTTCATGGAACCCCTGGCCGGGGAAACTGCCCTCAAATGCATTGACGGCCACAGCTTTGACATCGCCCGCCAAGGCTACGTCAACCTGCTCACCGGGCACGGCACCAAGTTCTCCCAAGACACCGCGGACATGGTGGCCGCCCGGGACGCCTTCCTTGACGCCGGCCACTACCGGCCGCTGGCGGAAGCACTTGCAGCCATCGTGGGCAGGGCGCTCGCGGCCAGTGCCGCCCACGCCCCCGGAACGACCCCCTTGCTGCTTGACGCCGGCACCGGGACCGGCTGGTACCTGCAGCAAGTCCGGGAATCGATTCAGGTGCAGGGCGCGGACACTTTTGCCGCCGTCGGCCTGGACATCTCCAAGTTTGCCTTGCGCCGCGCGGCCCGGCGCAACCCGGAAGCCGCCAACCTGGTCTGGGACCTGTGGCAGCCGCTGCCGGTGGAGGCGGGGCGGGCGGACGCCGTGCTGGTTGTCTTCGCCCCCCGCAACGCGTCCGAATTTGCCCGCGTTCTCCGTCCGGAGGGGCGCCTGGTGGTGGTGACGCCCCGGCCGGGGCACCTTGCCGAGATTGCGCAGGAGGCCGGCATGCTGGGGATCCAAGCGGAAAAGGAGGCCAACCTGGTCGAATCACTGGCCGGATACTTTGCCCTGGAGTCAACCACGCCGGTGACCATCCCGCTCCTGCTGGCACCGGCGGATGTCCGCAACGTGGCCCTTATGGGACCGGCCGGTCATCATGCCGCTGCCCGAGAACTGGCCGGCACACTGGCGGGACTGCCTGAGTCCACCCGGGCCACCGCCGAATTCACCATCTCCTCCTTCCGCCCCCGTTGAGGTTGGAGATAACCACCGATCCTTGGCGTGGTTATCTCCAACCTCAACGAGTTTTAGAGTGGTTATCTCCAACCTCAACGGGTGGGGGCGTGGCTGGCGGCCTGATCGGACGCGCCTGCCTTCAAGTTCCGGCTGTGCAGGTCCACATGCAGCCACCTCAGGGTCAGCTGTGTGAGGGGACCCACGAACAGGGCAAACGCCGCCGTGCCCGCACCGACCACGCCGCCCATGAAGAAGCCAACCACCACCACCGACAGCTCCAGGCTGGTGCGGATCATCCAGACGGGCTTGCCTGAAACGCGGACCAGCCCGGTCATGAGGCCGTCGCGCGGGCCGGGGCCCAGTCCGGCGCCAATGTAAAGGGCCGTGGCAAACGCCAGGATGAAAAGCCCGGCAAGGAACAGGCCGGCCTGGAGGACCAGGTGGTCTGCCTGGGGAATGACCGCCAGCCCCATGTCGGCAAAGATGCCAATGAGGATGGCATTGGCGATGGTTCCGAAGCCCGGCATCTGCTTGAGCGGAATCCAAAACAACAGCACGATTCCACTGATGATGATGGTGCACCAGCCAAATGAGATCCCGGTGGTGCGCGAGGCCCCCTGGGCAAACACGTCCCACGGCGAGGCCCCGATGTTGCCGCGGATCATGAGCGCCATGGCCGTGCCATAGAGGGCCAGGCCCACCAGCAGCCTCAGCAGACGGACGGGAAGAAATTGGGTTGTAAAGAAACGGTGCATGAATCAAGTCTAGGGAAACTGGCCTTATGCAGTAGTGCCAATTCGTCTAAGGTGGCTTTATGAACTCTTTCGTCACCGGACGGCGGCTGGCCCGCGAACTAGGTGA
>Ga0134128_10003249_pt1 | contig 19854 bp, 12 predicted proteins | sample KB31754_FD_96462 | JGI IMG/M metagenome (GOLD analysis project Ga0134128, IMG submission 96462) | Terrestrial soil microbial communities with excess Nitrogen fertilizer from Kellogg Biological Station, Michigan, USA - KB3-175-4 | ecosystem: Environmental > Terrestrial > Soil > Unclassified ...
ACTTGGACATGCAGCCTCCTCTCGCGCGTCCTCCTCTTCCTTCGAGCCGATGTCCAATCAGGAATTCGGTGAAACCCCGGGACACACTTTGCCGGTCTTATCCGGCAGCGCGGCACCGCCCGCTGAATCCGCTGCCCAAGCGCCGGCTGCCGACATCGGACTGGCGGCTGATTCGCCGATTAGCCAGCAGCTTTGGCAGGACGAGAATGACCCGGACGACCTGAGCTCCCGTCACAAATCGTTCCATACCGACGTCAACTTCGATGTGCCCGCCGGTGCACCGGCTTCGCCTCAGCCGGCCGTGAATCCGGCGGTTATGTATGCTCCGGCGGTCGGCGCCGGAGCCAATTTGTTGTCCTCCGCTGCTGCGCCGGGAGGCACAGGCGGCCAGCCCTCCGGACAGCATCCGTCCATGCCTGCCCCGGGCATGGCATTCAGCTTCTCGCCGAAATCGCCAACCGGCGAGGCTGCTGCCGACGCTGCACCGGCGCCCGTTTCCACAGCCGCATCGTCTGCCGCCGCATCCGGTGCCGAGCTGCCCGCAGCAACACCAGCTACCGCCCCGTCCCAGGCACCGGATCCCTCGACTTTCGATTTCTTCGCAGCTAGCAAGAAATCACCACCCTCACAAGCACAATCAACAACCAAACCAGCCAAGAGCGCGGCAGTCGGCGAGCCCGAGTCCAAAGCGCAGCTGCAAACCCCGGTGTCCGACCAGCCGGCAAACGAGCCGGAGATCGACATTCCGGAAGGCGTGCCGGCGGTAGTGGCGAAGGCGCTTAAGGCAGCCGCCCAGGCGCCCAAAGCACAGCCGGCAGATGAAAACCCCGGGCTGAAGGACGAAGAAAGTCTTTTCCCCGACGAGTCCGTCAATCGCAAGAAAAAAGACGAGTCCGCGAAAAAAGATGATGACGATGACGAAACACAAGCTGTTCGTCGTTTCCGCCGCACCATCAATCAAGGCGATCAGCCGCCGGCGCCGGAGCCGGCCAAGAGCCATTTCGAAATCGCCGGCATGAAATTCTCAAGGATGAAAGTGATCTCGGGAATCCTCGCTCTGTTCATCGGTGTTCCCATAATGCTGCTGCTGGTCAACTTAGTAGGCGCCACATTTTCAAGCATGACGCAGGGCGGCGCCGGGGGGATACCTTCGCTCAACGGTCGCTGGGATTTCGGTGTGCTCGACACCAAAGGTCGCACCGTCAAAAACGACCTGATGATTTCCCAGAGCGGCTCGAACTTCACGGGACAGGGTTTTGAACCTGGCTACCGCTACATAGTGCAGGGCGTTTACCAATATCCAAAAGTGCAGTTCGTCAAGCAATACATCGACCAATCGTCCCAGCCGATCAAAGAGGCCAAGCCGGTCACATTTGTCGGACAAGTAGACTGGGTAAATCCCAATCCAGGTCAAGGAGCCATTCCCTGGCGCGTGCACATGTCTGGAGTCTGGCAGTTGCAGCGCAGGGTCGGCTACGGCTGGCGCGGACAAATTCTCACGCTATCCAACAAGTGGGAAGCAGGATTGGTGCAACAGACAGCGCCGCCTGCAGGTGGCAGCAGTAGCCCGGCATTCAGCATGACCGCGGGCATGCCTCAGCCTGCCACCGGGCAAACCAACTGGATTACCGATCTGCTCGGCGTGCCTGGTCCCAACAATCACAATTGGGCCGGCTTCTTCGCGCGCATCGCCGGCTTCCTCCTGCTCATCGGTCTGGTCCTGGTTTTCTGTTCGTTGAAGTTGTTCGGTCCGGCGGGATTGATCAACATCTGGGCGAAGAAAGAGTACATTCCGTCGCAGTACAGGTCGCAGCACTACAGGGTGGTCAAGGAATTCGGCAAGCCGTTGCGTGCCGGCGGGCTGCCCTTAGGCACGCGCGCCGATTGGAATATCACCAAGTTTTGGTGGCCGCGCCTGCTGTCCATTCCACCCGAGCTGCGCGTAGCCAACCCGCATATTCTCGTCTTGGGCGCCGGATCCAAAGGCAAGAGCCGGCTGCTAGCCAGCATGGCCGCCCACGACATCGAGGCTAACGACCGGGCAGTCGTGGTCATCGATTCCGACGGCGGACTGGTGGATATGCTTATCCACTGGATGGCCTCGCATCATAAGGGCAAAGAAATCTCTAAGCGCGTCGTCATCGTTGACCCCACGCATGGTGGCAACGGACTGGGCTACAACCCGCTGGAATATCCTGATGACGGTGATTTGCAGAACGCGGCCTCATCGCTGGTCTTCGGCTTCAAAGCCATTTATACCGAGCCGCCGGGCGCTCAATCGCAGTGGAACCAGCAGACAGCGGATATCTTGAGAAACTCGGCAATTCTGCTGATGGCCAACGGCAAGACGTTGGTAGACTTGCCCGTTCTTCTATCGGAAAACGATTTCCGCGACGTCTTGCTCGAAAAAATCGAGCGCCAGAAAAACGATAAAGCCGAATACACGGCCCTCGTCGAGGCCTGGGCGAGATACAAGCGCATGGCAAGAACCGACCAGTGGATCAACTGGATCGAACCGATTCTCAACCGCGTCAACCCGATGTTGGGCGACCCGCGCATCCGCCCGATTTTGACCAGGCCAAAAGGCGATCTCAACTTGAAGGAAATCATCAACGAGAAGAAAGTCCTTCTTGTGAAGGTGCCGCAAGGTCACATGGATCAAAATGCGAACTTACTGGGCAGCTTGCTGGTCACCGGTCTCAAGCAAGCAGCCTTGTCGCTATCGCTAAAATCGTCTTCAAAACGCAATCAATGCGCTCTTTATCTCGACGAATTCGACAGCTTCATTGAGAAGGAAACCTTCGATACCATTACGTCGGAAACCAAAAAATTCCGCATTGGTATCATTGGCGCTGTCAAAACGCTGCAAGGCATGCCCGAAGACTACCGCAATCAGATCATCATCAACGTCGGCACCATGTGTATCTTCGCCCTTGGCAAGAAAGACGGCGATATTCTCGGACCTCAGATGTTCCGTGTGGATGGTCGTAAAATCAAAAACCAGACACTGCAGAACATTTTCAACAAGGTCAACACGACGCCACAATTCGAGCTCATCACCGACGAAGAAAAACTAAATATCGACCGCGTGGTCGGACAGGAGGAAAGGACATTCTTCTGTTATCGGGTGGGCACCATCGCCGGTGTCTTTCAGATGAGGTCACCGGAATTCAAAGACGTAGCCGAGAAGGACGTCAACTTCGGTCTTATCGACAAAATGTACGCTCGGTCCATTAAGGAAGACGCGTAGCCCCGTAGGAGCCGAGTTGGTCGTAACAGGCACAACAGCCAGCAAACGACGCCAAAAGCGTGTAAAACTCAGCCAAAGAGGTATTATCTAAAGGGGAAGATAGACTTCCAGGTTCGGAAACATGGTTCAACAAACGATGAACAGCGGTGGCTCAGGTGGCGGTTCCGGCGATCGGAACATTTGGGACGAGCGCATCGCCGATTTGCGCCGGTACGACCTGGACGCGCTCGAAATCGAGCCGGTAACCGGAGACGATCTCGAAAGTTGGCCGCTGCCGGCGCTCACTTTCGTCCGAGTGGACGGCATCCTGCGCACCTGGGACATCGAGCGCGAAAAACAACATCAGCAGCAACAGCCGCAAAACAACAACGATCCCAACCAGCTGCCCAAGCGCATGTACCTCATGGAAGATGCGCTCACGGGCTTGCACAGCCACAAAGCAAACATTGCTTTTCTTTGTCTCGGCAACAAAACCGGCGTCTATTACTACATGGGAATGTCGCCGGTACAATTCAAAGGCAACAACGGCAACCAGGCTCCGCCGACCAATTCCAACCTGGAGTCTTATAAAATTCTGCAGTCGATTCTGCACAGCGTATATAACGGCGTCGACATTCACAAAGAGCCGTTTGCAGGCGATCAAATCAGTCGCATGATAAGCCCGATAGCCAATCACATCGGGGTCGTGCACGGCATCCCGTCATTGAAGAGCACAGGCGGCGACACTCAAGAATCCGAGCAAATCGAACGCCTGGCGTCCGGTTTGCAGGGATTGGAATTCGGCATGTTGACGCTGGCGGTGCCGGTGCCCAAACACCTGGTTACCGATGAGCATTTCGATATTGTCGACCAAATTCAGCGTGCTCAGGAAAACGAAGACTCCGAGAAAAAGCGTCGCATCAAGTACTACCTAGAACTGATGGACGCTTACATGAAGCAAGTTGATTTGGGCATCAACATCGGTCACTGGCAAGTCTGCACTTACTATTTCGCCGCCGACACCTCGGTGTTCATCCGTCTTTCGTCGCTCATCAAGGCGACGTATAGCGATGAGATGAGCAAACCGACACCGATGCGCACCATCGAGATGCACGGACTGAAGCCGCACCTCGAACAGTTTGGACTTTTGCGCAATCCGCGCATTGACAATGCTGTGCAGGAAGGTTCGCTCAACAGCTACCGCTTGCTCACTCCTCTCAATTCGCGCATGCTCTCCGCGTACGTGCACTTACCAAAACGAGAGATGCCTGGATTCAGGGTAAAACGATCCGCCGACTTCTCGCTGGCCGAGATTCCTCCGAAAAATCCGGAGCGCGTGATTGCCGTGGGCAACATTCTCGACAGAGGCGTGGATACCGGCAACCTGTATTACGTCGACGTCGACGCCCTGCAAAAGCACACGATTATATGCGGGGTCACAGGCGGCGGTAAAACCAACACCAGCTTTTACCTGCTGAACCAGCTGTGGAGATACAAGATCCCGTTCATGGTCATCGAGCCGGCGAAATCAGAATACCGGCACATGATGCTCATGTCGGAAACGTTCAAAGGCGTAGGTCAGGTGTTCTCACTGGGTGACGAAACGGTATCGCCGTTCCGACTGAATCCATTCGAGATTATGAAAGGCGTAAAGGTGCAGACGCACCTGGACGCCTTGAAGTCAGTGTTTAACGCCTCGTTTGAAATGTATTCACCAATGCCTCAAGTATTGGAAAAAGCGTTGAATGCCATTTACTCCGTACGCGGCTGGGATCTCGTGCAAAACCGCAACCGCCGCTTGCCACCAGGCGTGGAAGTAGGCGATCCCGACTGTCCGCCGGAAATTTATCCGACGATGAAGGATCTCTTCGAGATTATCGATCCGATTACCGAATCGTTCGGCTATTCCGAGCGCATCGGACCCGACGTGCAGGCAGCCTTGAAAGCCCGTATCGGCTCGCTGCTGATCGGCGGTAAGGGACAGATGCTGAACACCCGCCGCTCCATCCCAGCGGAAACCATCTTCGGCCGCCCCACCGTCATCGAGCTGAAGATGGTATCGGAAGACAGCGAAAAGTCATTCCTCATGGGCATGCTGCTGGTCTTCCTCTACGAATATCGGGAATCTCTTGGACCGCACGACAATCTGCAGCACATCATGCTGGTGGAAGAGGCGCACCGTCTGTTGAAGAACGTGCCTACTTCCCAAAACGCGGAGAGCGCCAACCCGGCTGGTAAGGCGGTGGAATTCTTCACCAACATGTTGGCAGAAATTCGCTCTTACGGGCAAGGCTTCATCATCGCCGACCAAATTCCCAACAAACTCGCTCCGGAAGCGTTGAAGAACACCAACTTGAAGATCATGCACCGCATCGTCGCCACCGACGACCGCGACTCTATGGGTGGTGCCATGAACCTCGACGACGTGCAGAAGCGGCACGTGACTGCGCTGGGAACAGGACGCGCCATCGTTTACGCAGAGAAGATGGAAAGTCCATATCACCTGCAAATCATGTACGACAAGACGGCGTCAGTCCCCCCGCCTGACACACCGGCCGAGTCGGACGGCATTGTGCGCGAAGCCATGAAAGGGCTCAACGTTGTCCAAACTTTCGACCGCCACATGGGTTGCAAATTCTGCTTGCACCGATGCGATTCGGCAATTCTCGATACAGCCAGAGACGTCGCCGACGACACACTTTTCAGGCAGACGTACAACCGGTATGTGCTCTCGACTCTGAAGGACCTGACACAACTGGTTCACTTCCGGGCGCAGATCATTCACGAGATTCAGCGCGTGATTGGCGGACGAGCTCGTTCCGGCAACTTGACCGGTATCACCTGGTGCGCGCTGACGCAAGCGACAGAACGTTATTTCGAGCGCAAGGGCGAAGAAAACTACTGGTTCTACGATCAGGTGCGCGAGCAACACTTGCGCTGGCTGAACCTGCTGCGACCGGCATTTCAACCCAGCGAAGTCAACCGCCGATTGGACATTTCAGTGCTGCGCGAATGGCGCGATGACTTTGTCGAATTACACCGCCGCGATCAAGGACCGCAACCGACCTGCGGACCTTGTACATCCAAGTGCTTGTACCGTTTCGAAGTGTCCGAAATCGTTCGCGATCCGAAAATCAAATTCGACTTCAACTCATCGATCAACCGAAAAGACTCGTCTGCCTCGGATTCTGCTGCATGGTTCTGCCGGCTGCTGACGGAGCGCATGATCGGACAAGGCGACATCGACCTTGCCTATTGTTTGGCTGTGCACCTGATCAAGGATCAACAGCTTTCTACCGACGCTCAGTTAGTGCTCTTGCACAAAGTAAGAACAGCGCTCGAGCAGTTCCAAAACGAAGGCGAGAACCCCGGCGGCGGCGAGCCGGCTCCAGCAGGTGGAGCGCCCGGTGGCTAACGATCCAAGTGCCGACAAGAAGAACAACCAACCCGCCGATCACAATGGGGGCGGGGAGCCGGAAAAGCCCGCGCTTGCAGATGAGCTTGGCGTGCAGGACTTGACGGAAATTCTATTTGCCGAGCATGGGCGCATTTTCTCTGCGGCCGGACGTCAATCGCCAATTGCAGAATTCTCTTCAGAAGGTGTTCTCCTCCATCCGCCCGATCAGCCATTCACACCGGGCCCTCCGCAAGAAGTGATTATCTATAAAAATGACGAGCGCGGTGTGATGCTTAACGAACTCGGACAACCGAGGCAGATTGTCGGTGCCAAGTACAAAGGCATGGCCATCTACACGCTGGTGGAACAGAAGCCTGGTACGGTCAAACACTATGCCGGTTGGTTCGACATAAACAACAAACCGCACAAGCTATATGTTGCCGGACAAGCGCTCACCTCCGACATGGTCTTCCGCATTCGCAACCGTACTCCCGACGGGGAGATCGGCGTGTTCGCCGAGATCACTACGGACTAATACTACTTCTTGTTGAACTTCAGACAGTAATTGGTCCAGTTGCTGGTGATGTCGTTTTGCGCCAGTTCTACGGCTGCAGCAGCCGGCAAATCGATGCGGATGGTTCTGCGATCGCCGCTGAGTCGGTATTCGTGCCTGAGGGAAACATCTTCATAGATCTCGTAACTAACGACAGGCACCCAGGTGTCGCCTTGTTTGGATTCCAGACGCAGCTTGAATCCGGCAGTAAGGTCTTTCGGATCGCCAGCTTGCAGAACCCGAGATGATGCACTGCGCTGATTGAGGATTTTATAGCCGGGCTCGCAGGGATCGACGGCCTTCAATCTGGCGCTCGAGACTCTTTGTTTTCGGCCTTTGGCAGTTTCCGCTCCGGCTGCGATCGCCTTAACACCGGCATACGAAACATCGAGATCCGGAACCGAGTTTGCCGGTTCTTGCTTCGGACTGGCGCTTGTGCCCAGAAAGGCGTCCACTTCCTCTTGCATGGGCAAAGCCAGTACCTGACCGCGTTTGAGACCGACCAGGGGATTGCCTTTGTCATCAACTCCTGTCGACAAGCCGTTAACTTCGGCCAGCAACCTCCACAGTTTCACATCTACCAGTGCCGGATGTTTCATGGCTATCGACTTGAGTGTGTCACCAAGGCGGACGACATAACGCGGCTTATGTTCTTCCGCAGGTTGTTTGGTGAGCGGCCCCAACATGTTCTCAACGTTCTGACGACGCGTCGCATAAATCTGGCGCGCGGCGTCTTCTAGTCCCGCCGCGATCTGTTCCGTGTCTATGGCGGGAGCGGTGCCAGGCACCAGTCCGGGCAAGGGGGCCGGTGGAATCGGCGATCTTGTTACTTGCGGTGGTTGGGCCTGTGGCGGCGCGTCGGCTCCGGCATCGGTGCCGGCATTCCAGTTGGAGCCGAATCGAGCGGAGAGTTCGTCTTCCGCGTTGGCAAACTTCGTGCCACCAGCGGTGGTGGCGGCCGGCTGACCACCCTTTGAGCCGCCAGTCATCAGCTTGACACGATAGTCCTTAATATCAGTGGTTGTCGGCAACCAAATGATCAAGCCGGGCTTCAGCTGCGGCACATTGCGACCGGCTTCCAGCTTGCTGGGAATTACCGTCTTGTTGATATCGTAGATTAAGCCGGCCAATGATTTGTCGCGCAACATCTTTATGGCGATGCTTTCCAGAGTGTCGCCTTCCTTGACGATGTACTTAACGCGCTGTTCTTGATCCCGCTTAGCCTTTTCAGCGGCAGCCTCTTCTTCCGCTTCTTTGGCGTCTCTTGGACCTTTCTTACCGGCAAGCATAGCCATGATTGCTGCGGATTCTGCCTGCTCTCGTTGTTTACGCGCGTCGTCTTCCGCTTTGTGCAGCCGAGCGTCCTCTTCGTCCTTTTGGCGGCGGGCTTCTGCTTCCTTGACCTTCTCATCCTGCTCTTTGTTCGGCGGCATTTGTCCTTTGTCATCGAGCTCGGGTTGCCCCGGATTCTTAGCGGTGTTCGCTGAAGCTGCTATTTCGTTAGTACGCTCAATAAGATTGTCGACTTTCGCCTGGCGGTCGCCGGCTTCAGTACGCACCGGCTCCGGTTTTATTTCCGGTCGCAACTCCGGTCTCAAGGCGTCAGGCCGTACTGCATCCTGCCGCATGGCCTCAGGCTGCAAGCGCGGCTCGGGCCGCACGGCGTTCGGTTGCGACGCATCCGGTCGTTGAGCGGCTAGCGGATCGCCCGGCAACTGCGGACGTCCTGTGCGGTTGAGAAGATCGGCAAGCAACGCTCCACCGACTGCAGCGCCGCCGATGGCAACAAAATCTTTCGCTACGTTGGAAGTCGATTGCTGATCGCCGAAATTGCGTGCGATTAAAGAAGCGGCATCCAGGGGCCGATTCGCTGCATTGGTGGCAAGGGTTAGAGTGGTACGATCGGCGACTATCGAGCGCGTGGTGCCACCGAGGGTCAAGTCCAGGAAATCACGCAGACGAGCTGCGGTAACCGGGTCAAACTTACCGTCGAGACGCAACGGTGCATTCGTATTTGCTTGATCTTGAATCATGGTTTGCAGGCGTCCGAAGGCAGACGGCCCGATGTTCTGTACGAGCTGTTGCAAGCGCATTGTTTGCTGCGCATCACCCTCGACAGGCACTTTGCCTTTTTGGGCTAATTGCAGTGCATCGACAGCCGCTTGTCTCGAGGTCGCGTCGTTAAGTCTGGTTGCCACCAGCGTCTCAAGCGTTTGCGGCGGTCTGCTGGTCGGCGATGGGGCGACGGCGTCGTGAGTGGTGGCAACGTCCGGCTTAGCCCTCGCGACATCCATCTGCGCCTTGCCTTGCAAAACTGTTTCCACAGGTTTGATTTGCGGCTGGTCGGTGGGCCGAGTGAGTGGTGAAACAGTCTTCGGCTGAGCCTCTGTTTGCTCGCGTGTCGGGTGCTGGGCGCGCAGAGGATCGTTCTGAGCGGTGCGAACGACCTGATCAACCGGTGTTACCTTCGGCGCCTGCTCGGCTCGCTGCTGACTCTGCGCGGGACGCACCGCATCCGGCTGCGTCGGGCGAGTGGGCTGAGGCTGGACAGCCGGTTCGTGTATTCTTTCGGCAGGCTGCAGAGCCGGACGTTCTGCTTCTTTCTGCACCGGTTCGATGGCTTTCTGCACCGGTTCGGGCGCTTTCTGCACCGGTTCGGTGACTTTCTCCTGCGCTTTCTGGACAGCCTCTTGTGCCCTGGCGGGTTGCTGTTCTGGTCGCACCTGGTCGGGTCGCTGGGCGCCACCATTGGCGGTGCCTTCCGGCCGTTGATAGCCAAGTTCTTTAAGTATGGCCGCCGCGCGCCAGTCTTTTTCCGCCTGGCGTTGCAGCTCGTCGACCATCTTCGGATTGGCTTCCAGTTGCGTTTTTATCTGTCCGAGCAACTGAGGGTTGATGCTGACCGGCTTATCCGGTGCCGCTGGGGCACCCTGCATGCGTTCTCCTTGCGCAGAAGGCTGCGGTCGCTCTGCTGCCGGAGACTGTGGCGAGCGTTGACCCTCAGGCGCGGCCATGGGCTGCGGACGGAATTGCACTCCTGCATCTGCTGTACGGTGTCCGCCGAGCTCGCCGTCGCCTCGGAAAGCAGCCGCGGGCGAAGGCTCGCGCATGATCGGAATCGTCTTATTTTCGCCGTCGCCTCCGAGCTGCCGGATCCCCGTGTAGCCGGTGTCGCTTTTCGTGAATTCAAAACGCTGTCCGGCATGCTGAGGATCGTTGGCGTAGAAATATTCTTTGCCGCTTTCCGGATTCATATAGCGGAAGCCCTGATACTCCTGTCCGCCGGCGTTTAGCTTCACCGTTTCGACAGCCGGCCGACTGTCGGACATGTTCGCTTGTACGACGTATTGTCTGGCCTCAAAAGAAGAGGAGCCGACGTTTTGTCTGGCGAAATTCTCTTCGGCTATATGTGAAACCGGGCGCAGAATATCCGTGCCATTAAGGTGCACATCCAGTGAGTTTTCGGCCATGGATGCGTACGTCGGCCGCGCTGCCGTGGCGACAGAGCCTGAGTCCGTGCGCTGTTGGGCCGAGGCCGGCAGCGGACGCGAAGTGTCGCGAGCCTCGACCACAGCCTGAGCCAGTGTGCGATCGGTCGCTTTGCTCTGGATTTGCTCGGGGCTCTGCTGTTTTTCGACTTCAGTTTTTTCGACTGGCTGATTGGTTTGCGTGGTCATGAACGACTCCCAAAAACGCCCGAGCGCTCGATTTACCGGCTTGTTAGTAAGCGGTTCGCACCGAAAGCGATGACGACCGTAGGATACATAAATAGGCTAGTAAGCCTTGAAAATGATAAGGCTCTAATAATATGTTGTCAATATAGCTGCGGTATTAGCGGGAGACGCACAGCCTGGCGCGCCCATTAGCCGTCGGCGCGTAGCCTGTTTGCAGTTGCCCGTAAGAGTAATAGCTGGAAGCTGGCTGCCGGGCTGAAAAGGCCTCCGGCGCCCCATAGGCCGTCGGTACGCTCGCGGTTCCATAAGCCGAATATCCGCCGGCCGGCACGCCGTAAGGACTGACGGCCGAAACTCCCGCGCTCGGGGTCGCCATCGTGCTACCGTATCCGGTACCAGCCATGCCGGCCGGATTATACATTTGCGCCGCACCATTGGCGGTGGCAGCCGACATGTACTGCGAAGCATAATTTTGCATCGCTTGTGATTGCGCTTGCGCATAAGCTTCAGTGCCGTAGCCGGCGGCGGGTGCAGCTTGTTGAGCCGGCGCCGGCTCCCTCGCTGCCACGCTATTGCTGGGCGACGATTCACTGTGGTGGACGTTATAAACGATCCACAACCAGAAGAACGAGCTGAACACGAGCAAGAAGAACACCATGAACGGACGTTTATCGACACGCATCCAAAACGCCGGGCGCTTTTCGCCCTGCATTGCCTGGTTCCACGTCGGGGACTGATCCGGGTGGTGACCAGCGCCGGCAACGCCATGATGGTGACCATGCTGTCCCAAGCCTAACGCGTGCAACACGTGGCCGACCAACGTACCGTGGTGTCCGCCGCCGCCATGTCCGATGCCGGAATGGCCGCCGTGTCCGCCATGGCCGAAGCCGGAATGACCACCGCCTCCATGTCCGAACCCGGAATGACCACCACCACCGCCAAACCCGCCGTGACTCATCAACAAGTCCCTCTTACCGACTTGTCAATTGTAGTTGTGGCCGCCGCCCAGGCGTTGCCGGCAGTGGGGATTCCCGCAATTAATATTATTGTTCAGTGCGCTCGGGCCACAGCTGCGGCCACGCCTTTGCGCAGTTCGCCGGACTCGGAGGCAGGAGCACCGCAGCTGAGGGCTACTCTGAAGGCATGGGCCGCACCTTTGTAATCAGCCAACTTATAAAGGCAGTTGCCCAGACCCTTCCACGATTTCCAATCACGTGGATTTAACTGCGTCGCTTTGCGAAAGCTCTGCGCGGCTATTTCGGTTTGCCCGCTTAACTTCAGTGCCAGTGCCAGATTGTAGTGGTAGTGGAAATCCGCCCCGTAAATAGCGATTGCCTCGCGATACTTGGCGATCGCTTTGTCATAGTCCCTGCCTTCTTTGGCGATATTTCCCTCGGCATAAAAGCCGTTGGCTTTGAGCCATTCAGATTTCGATCCGACGCCCGGAAATCGCCCTTGAGCCGACCCAAAAGAGTGACTGCACAATTGTGCAGTCAAAACTGCCAGAACTAACATCCACTGCCGTTTTCCCAAGATTTAATCCACCTCCTGTCGAAAGCTTTCGCGCCGCTGTGTATTACCTACCACGACTTACCACGGCAACCCAAAAACTTGCTATCGCCCGGCTAGTCGTCCCACTCAACCAGTCCATATTGGGGCAACCTAGATATGACATACTCCATTGCAGGGACCCTGATGCAAATCAGGCAGGCCGGAATCCGCCCATCTGCAACTCTCTCACAACTGGACGAACAAATCGTTTCCAGACGATTGCTCGACCGACTCAATAATTGCGCCGATTCGTCGAAAGCTGCCGGTGAGGCGCCATTGCCGAAAGATAAGGCTGCCAAACTAAATCAGGCGACGATCGCTCAAACTTTCCGTATAGCCACGCTGGGTCTAGCAACCAGAATAGTGACGGCATGCAAGTCACATACTGGAGAGTTTGAGGCCTTCTTGCAAGTTTACGGCATCAGCGGCTGGCTTACTGTTTGCACTTACGAGTTCAGACAAGGGCGTGGTCGCAGAAAAATGTACTATGCCAGCGGCGCGATGCGCACCATGCAGGTGGACTTGCCGGCAAGCAGCCTGCTCGAGATGGCCGGTGAGGACTTCCACCGCAACTGGACAGCGTATTACGAAGAGTTCTTGCACTCCTCCAGCGCCGATTATAGACAATTGGTCTTCCCGGCCTAGGCACCGCCTGTGGTGCCAACTGCCAGCAACTGCCTCACGCGTTCCATTACATCCTCGACAGCGATCGTTTTCATGCAATCGCCCGCGGCGCCGCCGTCATTGCGTAGGCAATGTTTAGCTCCTATGCATTTGCACCGATCGGCAACGCTTATGCCAATCTGGTCCATGCGGTACGGCCCCGTGCGTCGCGCGTCGGTAGGACCCATGAGGCAGATCACCGACTTACCCACTGCCGCAGCGATGTGAGCCGGCCCGGTGTCGGCAGAGACCACGAGCTTGGCCCGACTGAGAAGGGCCGCGGTTTGCACGAGCGACATTTTCCCCGCCTGATTGACGCAGCGCGCGCCGATTTGAGCGGCTACGGCATGGCAGGTATCTTTGTCGTCTTCGCCTCCGACGAGAGCTAATTTCGCCACTGTCCCGTTAAGCAGCATTTCGCCCAGTTGCGCCCAGCAGTCGACCGGCCAGGCGCGATTGGGGCGGTGCTTGCCCACGCCGGGCACCAGGGCGATATATTCTTGGCCGCGGCCGAGGTCCTCGTCGTGATCCCACTCGCACAAGAATTCTTGCGGCGGCGTAAGAACTGGACGTGATTGTTCGCTTGGTTGTATATCCAAAGGCTCAAGTGTCGCCAGATAATTGTCCACGAGGTGGCTCCACGTGCGGCGGTTCTTCTGCTTGCGAAACGTCAGCACTCTGGCACCGGAAAACAGGCTGACCAGGCGAGTTCGCAAAGAGCCGACCAGATCGACTATGAGGTCGGGGTTCTGGTCGCGAACTTGCTGCACCAATCTTTTCAGTGCTGTATATCTACTCCACTCCGTGAAAACGTCAATTGCCAGTGACAGCTCAAGCAACGGAAACAAACTAGGGTGAGTGAGGTAAACAATCTTTGCGGCTGGAAATTTCTTCTTGAGCGCGCGCGCAACCGCCGTCCCCATGACGGCATCACCGATGGCGGCTGGATGTATAACAACTATCGTTTGATATACCGGCATGCTTGCCTGTATTTTTGCCACGACCCGTTTATCTGCGCAACGGCAGGATATCGCATATACACCGTCGTTATTCTTGCCAAGCTTTGGACTTATCTAATATAGCCGGGCAGCAGTCCAGGCTTGCATTGCTATTCGCGCCTTCACATATCATAATTAGCGGTGGTATTCTCAGGATCGTTTTTTATGCCTGCTGACGACGGATTTTTTGTCTTAGGATGGCCGCAGCCCACGGGCAAGGTGGCGGTGCTCTGCCGCTCGCGCGGCATGAATCCCGGCCCCGCCTATTGCTGGACCAAGCGCGAAGCCATCCAGCTGCGCACAAAGCTCGCCAACGACCGCCGCGGCGAAAGCAATCCGGGCGCGCGTCGCATCATCCGCCAACTGCTTGTCTACAAATATTTGCTGCACCAGCCATTGCCATGGCGCTCAGGCGACCTGTGGGTCTACGCCGACTACAACTTCCTCGAACCGGTTGAAGCTGCCGGCTAGGCTTTAAGAACACCCAAAGTGTCTGTCCATAACCCGTCCTTAACCGATGCCGGCATACACTCGCCTCTGAAAAAGAGACCCGAGGACTCACGCAGCGGATGAATATCGACACAGTCGTAGCAGTAGTAGCGATCGTTTTGGCGCTCGGTTTTGACTTCGTCAACGGGTTCCACGATACAGCTAATGCCGTGGCCACCGTCATTTATACGAAATCACTCAAACCCACAGTCGCCATCGTGATGAGCGGCGTGCTGAACTTCCTCGGCGCGGTGCTAGTCGGCACAGCGGTCGCCAAGGTCATTACCAAGATCATCCCGGCAGAGCACGCCACGTTGCCGCTCGTCGTGGCGGTGTTGTGTGCCGCGATTACGTGGAACCTGATCAATTGGTGGCAAGGATTGCCCGTGAGTTCGTCGCATTCTCTTATTGGTTCCTTGTCTGGGGCCGGATTGGCCGCAGCAGGGACAAGCGGAATAGCCTGGCACGAGCTCGAGAAGGTTGGATTGGCCCTCTTAATCTCTCCTCTGGCCGGCTTTGCCGGCGGCGCCCTTCTCACCTGGTTGGCTCTGCTCGCCTCCAAAGAGAAGGACAATCCAGGCAGCACCAGGCAACCCCACCCGAGGATAATGCGTTGGCTGCACGTATTGGCGAGCGCATCGGTAAGCTTTAGCCACGGCGGCAATGATGGTCAAAAAACCATGGGCATCATTACCTTGATACTCGCTACACACTTCGCGTCATACGGCTTCAAAATCAATGTCGTGCCGCTCGCCGTCATAGCCTGTGCGGCTCTCGCAATCGGGGCAGGAACCATTATCGGAGGCTGGCGCGTGATCCGGACGGTCGGTACAAAGATTAGCCGTGAACGCCTGAGCCACTCCCAAGGATTCGGTGCATCCATGTCCACGGCTATTATCATCATGATTGCTTCGCATCTCGGTGCTCCAATTAGCACCACACACACCCTCAGCTCAGCGGTTGCCGGTGGCACGCTGCCGGTTTACGGACCGGAAAAACTGAATACTAAAACAATGAACTTGATCGTGATGGCCTGGGTGCTTACCCTGCCGGTAGCAGGGACCTTATCCGCAATAATATATACCGTCCTTCGTATAGTCTGGCATCCCTAAAAGGTGACTTTGCAATGAAACTGATGGTGGCATTCAGCAGCCCGAAGCGCAGCGCCAAAACAGTGGCCGTCGCCAGCCAATACGCGCGGGCTCTGAATGCAGAACTCGTGCTCATGCGCGTCGTGCCGGCAGCAGAGAAGATGGGCATTGTAGCCCAATTAATTGCCACCGATCGACCCGCCGAAAAGGCGCAGAGCCAAATCGATGCAGTCGTCGCGCAGTTGCAAGCGCAAGGGATTAATGCCACCGGGCTTGTTCGCATCGGTGAAGTCGCTCATGGCATCATTAGTGCGGCAATGGAAATAGGAGCTAATATGGTGTTCGTCGGCACCACCAGCTTTCAACCGAAGCCGCGGTTTTTCATGAGCAAAGACCCCATCGTTCATTATCTGGTCGACCGCTGCCCCATCTCGTTATGTCTGGTGCGCAACGATGAAACGCTGGAGCAAATCGAAGCGGCCGAAGCTGCCGAAGAAAAGCTCAATCCGGGCAATAGCTAAGATTTCCTGCGAAGCCTGCGATCCCACGGTTAGTTCAGCGGCGCAGAATCGCGTCCACTGATTTCGCCGTTCCCAAGGTTTTGATCACCGTCATTGGCGGCAGGCAGCCTAATATTGTCCGTCCGTACATTTTTTTTGTAATGCGCGCATCGAGCAAGGCGACGATGCCCGTGTCCGTTTTCGTGCGAATCAAGCGTCCGACGCCTTGCTTAAGACGCATGATCGCATGCGGCAGAGCCAGGTCGTTGAACCAGCTCCACTCTCCATCGCCCTTGAGCGCTTCGCACCGTGCCTCGTAAACCGGGTCATCGGGCGCTTGAAACGGAATGCGATCGATAATCACGCAGCTCAGTTGATCGCCGTCGATAGAAACACCTTCCCAGAAGCTCGATGTGCCGAACAACACCGCGTTGGGCGTTTCCTTGAACCATTCAATAAGCTTTTGCCGCGGCATCTGTCCCTGACGTTTGCATGGGAAGGGCAGCTTGCTTTCCAGAACGTCAAAGGCGCTGTTCATGCCTGTGTAGCTGGTGAACAGAACAAAGCCGCGGCCATTGCTCAAGGACAAGACGCGTTCAATTTCGTCGCTTGCATAGCCGTTAAAACGCGGGTCGTTGGGCTCCGGCAGCCCGCTTGGTAAATACAACGCCGCTTGGCGCGGGTAATCGAAAGGGCTGTCGACCTTGGCCTGGATCACACCGGGAGGCGCTCCAACCTGTTGCTTGAAAAAATGGAATGGGTCTTCACCGCCTGTGGCCAACGTGGCGGACATCCAGACCGAAGAAGTCAGTTTGGACTTATTGAATAGATGCTCGTTGAGCAGCTCGTCCACTTTCAGAGGCGCCGCCATAACATCCACGCGTCCACCGTAAGCTTCGGTTTTCTCGGTCCAAACCACCCAGTTGGGATTGGGCGCGTGCACAAGCTCTAAACAACGCAGGAATCTGGTGGCGCTGGCGATCAGCGACTTCGCTTTCGCTTTCATCCTGTCGCGGGCGTTTTCAACCTCTAGCACTTCCTCGAACTCTTGGGCCGACAGCCAATCGCGCAAAACGTTAATCGCCAGCAGCAAGTCTTGCGCCGCCGGTACTTCAGTTTTTAGTCGCGTCTTGCCCAGAGGCACGCTGAAGTAGAGATTGTTGAAAAATTGGGCTCCCAGCTCTTCCATGTTGTGAACAATATGCGCGGGCGCATTAACACGCTTTAGCGAGCGATTGCCCAGGCGTTGCAATCCACGGCTGCTGATGGACACGCTGAACGCTTTGGTGGCGATTTCAGGCATCTGGTGCGCTTCGTCGACGATCAACAGATCGTACGGCGGCAAAACATTGCCTTCACTTACCGCATCGGCCAACAGCAAGGAATGGTTGACGACCAATATGTCGGCATCCTCCGCACGCTTGCGCGCCTTGAAGTAAAAGCATTCGCTAAACCGCGGGCACTTGTTGCGCAAACAATCATCCGAATCAGAGTTCATCTCCAGCCAGGTTTCCGCACTGGGATTAAAATCCAATTCGCTAGCGTCACCGTATTCGGTGCTGTCGATCCATTGAACGACGCGCGGATCTACCTCCTGCTCCAACACATGGTCATGGTAGCGGCGCAGTCCGACGTAGTTGCCGCGCCCTTTCATCATGGTGGCGCTCAACTCGAACGGCAACGCGGACCGCAAGGTCGGAATATCCTTGTACAAATATTGTTCTTGCAGCGCTATGGTGGCAGTCGACACGACAACCTTCTTGCCGGCAATCGCCGCCGGAATCAGTGCAGCCAGACTCTTGCCGGTGCCTGTGCCCGCTTCGAAGATGCCGACGCGTCCACTGTCGAACGCGCGTTCGATTTGCTGCGCCAAATCGCGCTGCTGGGGCCGCTGTTCGTAGCCTGGAATGGCTTTAGACAGCCGCTCGAAAATTTCCTCGAGGCTACTGCGTGACTGAGTTGGCACCAGTTGCTATCTGCCGGGATTGCGGGTGATATTCGGGGAGGTTGAGCTTCTGTCCGAGACTGAGGACGTTGGCGTTGCGCATGTTGTTGGCTCTGCAAATGTCGTCGAGCAAACGCGGCGTAGCACGATGATAATTCTTCAGCGCGATACCGGCCAATGTATCGCCGGAAGCAACTTCGTAAGTTGCCACCAGCGGAATAATGGTTTCTCCCTCCGTCGAGCCGCCCATGACAGCACCACCATCGGCGGTGCGCCCGACTGGTTTCGGTGCTTGCGCAAGGACAATTTCTTTGCCGGTTGTATTGTTGTTGGCCATCATGTGCGAAATGGCGCCGAAGCCCCAAATGGCTGTGGTGGCGACGAAAACTCCAGCGGCGAAGCCCAGAGATAAATAAAAGGACGGACCCTTTCTAGGAGCCGCATGGAAAAACTCATGATTGATTCCCGGCCAGAGCGCTTCCAATTCCGCGCTCTTCGGCAAGGCAACTTCGTCACGGATAGGTTCGTCGTCAGGTGAGGCGCTTGGCGCACTGAGCGGTGCAGCCGGTAGTATGGAACTAGTGACGGCGCGCGGCTCTGTGCGTACGGGCGGCTGGACAGGCTTGGGCGCGGGCGCCGGCTTGACCTGCTCGGCACTGGCGCGCGCAGGCGGTGGTGACGTGCGCGCGGTATATGATTCGCGCGTCGGGCGAGGCTCGCGCACGAACTCAGGTAATGACTCGAACTCCAATTTCTCTCGTTCAGTAATCAAACGCCGTACTCCGTGAGAAATAAATTTGATACCACTGCTGATCATAAATGCCGCAAATCCCGCACCAGAGGCGTATTCGCCATGCATCCATTAGCAGGACAACATTATAGTCCCTTGCCAAAGCGGCAAAGAAGCAGAGGAGATTAATTAATTGACAACCCAACACCAGTGATCAAGCGCCCGAATTCGGCTCCAGGTGTGCGTTTCGCAAAACCGTATAAACAGCGGAAAGCGATCGCATATGCAATCGGCGGCATCCTCAACAGGCCATCAAATAAACATGGCAGAGCGTTACCTCACGACAACTTGACATTAGGCACTCGTAATGTGACAACAGATTTAGGGTTGAGCAGGCGGTTCTTCTAGGTCCGATGCATGCATCGCCCCGACAGCGGCGGCGTCGACGGCTGTCGACTGACTGAGCACTTGGGTGCGTACCGATCGAATCGATTGCGAAGAGCCGACAATCACCAGAGTGGCTTGGTCCGGCTTCAATACATTGCGGATGGTCTTGTTGACGGAATCGACAGTGGCAGCACGCACCGAATTCATCTCGTTGAATATGCCTTCACCTTCATCGGCATGAATACACGTCTCCAACAAAGTATCGGCAATGCCTGAAACGGTGGACATGCTGCGCACCGGCAATGCGCCAAGCAGATAACGCTTCATCTCGCTGAGCTCGTCCGGGCTGATACCGGTGTTGGAAAGATCCTTCAATTGTTGCTGAATGGTTTGCACCACAGCCGGCACCGCATTTGGTTCTACCGGCACCACAAATGACCACGCCAATGCGTTGGAAAGCGGCTTGATATCAGTTTCTACCGGTTCGTCATTGAGGGCATGCGCCAATTGCGGTTGTGCTGCCAGCAATTTGTTTATTCGGGAAACAATCGGATGATTGCTAATGATGGCGTCGGCAATCAGCAGGTTGCCGAATTCGGCTCCGGATCTCGTGATCGGCAAGAGCTGACCGAAGCCGATCAGCGTCT
>Ga0134128_10003250_pt1 | contig 19853 bp, 21 predicted proteins | sample KB31754_FD_96462 | JGI IMG/M metagenome (GOLD analysis project Ga0134128, IMG submission 96462) | Terrestrial soil microbial communities with excess Nitrogen fertilizer from Kellogg Biological Station, Michigan, USA - KB3-175-4 | ecosystem: Environmental > Terrestrial > Soil > Unclassified ...
GGGGATGCTACTAGCGAGTTCTTTGAATCAAAGATTACTATTGTACCAGACCAATCGGACGAAAGGTCTGTTGATTTGCAAATAGGACGAACCTTCCCAACAGTAGTTGCTCTACATTTTTTACAGGCAAGTTCTTTGGCCATTTAAGCTGGCACTGTTCCTTTCTTTTCCTTTTCCTTATCTTTTTCTTTTTGACCACCAGCAGTTGGGTTTTTGGCTTTCTTTATCTCTTCTTCTATCCACTCAAGTGCTCCCAGAAAAGGCTGTCTACAGGTAATTCCTATTTTGCCCATCGCGGAACCTTTACCCAGACTAATGGCAGTAACTCTGGCCCTAAGCTTTGATCCGATCTTCAAAGACTTTGCGGATTGATTTGCAACTATCACTCCTTGTTTTACGTCGCTTTTCAAATAGTCATCAGTTATTTGAGAAAGGTGCAGCAGTGCATCAGTTGGCCCAATTCTTACAAATGCGCCAAAATCTGTAATCTCAACAATCTCTCCTTCTACTATTTCTTGTAATTTAGGATAAAATGTTAATGCCTTAAAAGATACCTTATGAAATGTAGCGCCATCGCCAGAAACCAATTTTCCAACTTTGTTTGTCTTGGCATCAATAATCATAATAACATAGCCCAATTCTGGATTTATCATACTCTCATATTTTTCCTTGAGAATTTCCATGGTTGTCTCATTGAGAGATTTTTTCATCATGCTGGGTGGTATCCTCACAACATCGTCCATGTGTATTATCGCAAACATTACTTATTGTCAATTTGTTTAAAGAATCAATTTATGAACCTTTTCATTATTATTAATTATAGTATCAACACGCATGTCATTGTATGATTTAAATATTCTTTGGAAGAGTACGTTGATATGGTCTCAATTGAGCAAATCATGGCAAAATTACAGACAATAGAAGATCCCGAATTGCACAAAGATATAGTATCAATGGGCATGATAAAAGACCTTGCGATTAATGATGAAAAAGTTGGATTTACTTTAGAACTAACAACCCCTGCTTGTCCGTTTAACAGCGAGATTGAAGAATCCGTTAGAAACTCAATGATGGACCTAGGGATTAAGGATCTTGACCTCAAAGTAACGGCCAGAGTCATGGAAGGTAGATCAATTTCAATGGACGAATTGCTTCCAGGTGTCAAAAATATACTTGCTGTTGCTAGCGGAAAAGGAGGCGTTGGTAAAACGACAGTGTCAGTTAACCTTGCCTTGGCATTATCAAAGACCGGTGCAAAGGTTGGTTTATTGGATGCTGATATTTATGGTCCAAGTATCCCATTAATGTTAGGACTCAAGAATGCACCTGAAGTAATAAATAATAAAATAGAACCCGTCCTGGCACAGGGAGTAAAAGTAATTTCAATGGGCTTCTTTTATGAGCAATCACAACAAGCAGGAATCTATAGAGGTCCAATAGTGGCTGGAATTGTAAAGCAATTTTTAACTGATGTGAACTGGGGAGAGCTTGATTACTTGATAATTGATTTACCTCCTGGAACTGGAGATGCCCCTCTGACATTAGCACAAACAATACCTATAACGGGAATAATTATTGTAACCACTCCTCAAGATGTGGCAATGAATGTTGCAGTAAAAGCAGTAGGGATGTTCAACAAACTGAACGTACCTATTATAGGAGTCATAGAAAATATGAGTTATTTGGAATGTCAACATTGTAATAACAAGATTAGTATTTTCGGTACTGGAGGCGGTCAGAAAGTTAGTGATCAGTTTAATGTTCCCTTTATTGGAGAAATACCTCTGCACCAACAAATAATGACGGCAAGTGATAGTGGTAATCCGGTAACAATTTCGGAGCCAAATAATAATCAGGCCGTCTTATTTGATAAAATTGCGCGCACCGTAGCAGGTAGAATTAGTATAATTGCCTCTGAATTACAGGATCAAGAGAAAACTGAAAGTGAACAGTCAAAAGAATCAAAAGAACCAGAAAGTGTCAATACCACCTGATATTCTTCGAGTTTTGAAAAAGCCGTTAGGAAAGCTAATTTTAGACAGTGATATAACAGAAAAGACAATACGAAAAGAAATTACGAATTCCAAGTCAATTATAACCGTAGGTGACTGTTCTACTGACAAATTAATTTCATATGATATTTATCCTGATCTCGCAATAGTTGACGGAGTTGAGAGAAGGCATGAAAAGAGCTCAACATTAACTGATAAAATGCTAAATCAAAAGGATAAAGATGTAACAAAAATTTCATGTATTAATCCAGCAGGTACCGTTACAAAAGACGCATTAACTAAAATCAAATTTGCTCTTTCAAGTCAAAAGAATTTCATTTTGTATGTCATTGGCGAAGAGGATCTATTGACACTTCCCGCTTGCTACTTTGCATCCAATTACTCTCTGGTATGTTATGGTCAGCCATTGGAGGGGCTTGTTTTAGTGCGAGTCAATGATTCAATAAGGCGAAAAGCTAAAGAGTTAATGAAATCAATCAACAATAAACTACTGACGGGGTATGATGATGTGGTGGCTGTTTGAAATACAAGTGATTGAAAAACCATAATTTTCTGACCCCGAACAGATCATTTTTATCAATATTTCAAAATAAATCTAGATCTGCAGATGCAATAGCCATCAAACATGACATGAGCATTCACATTTTGACATTTTTACATCAAAAGAGCAATCATGATCGGACCCACATGAATCACCCATAGGCCATTCACCAGGACATTCCGTGTGCCGATTCCTTTTACAAAAGAAGGTTAAATTCATTTAAAACCAACAAGAATACTGTCGTTTGAATATTTGAATATTTATGTTTCAAGAAGCTGAAAATAACATAAAGTATATTATTTGAATAAATTTTATATTCTAATGCATGAGCAACAAGGTTGCGATTATTTGTATTACTAAAAATGGAATCAATATAGCAAGAAGAATAAAAGAGAAAATTCCTTCAGCTTCTGTTTATTCCCAGTCTAAGCATAAAGATTCTTCTGATGGGATTATTTGGTTTGAGAAAAATACAAAAAACATGGTAGAAGAGATTTTTAAAGAATATGATAGTATCATTTGTATTTTTTCATTAGGAGCCGTTATTCGTTTGATATCAAATCTTTTGGTGGATAAGAAGACAGACCCGGCGGTTATTGTAATAGATGACAAAGCTAATTTTGTCATAAGTGCATTATCAGGTCACTTGGGGGGTGCCAATGCATTATCCAAATCAATTGCAGATATTCTTAATTCAACTGCTGTTATAACCACTGCTGCCGATGTCAATGAAACAATAGCAGTAGATCTCTTGGGCAATAATTTTAAATGGCGTATTGAAAACTTTGAAAATGTTACTAAAGTGAGTGCTCATATGGTAAACGAAGAAAAAATAGGCGTCTACCAAGATGCAGGCGAATCCAAATGGTGGGATAAAGAATTACCAAAAAACGTAACCGTAGTTCAAAACATCGATGAACTAAAATCGGATGATTTCAAAGCGGGCTTGATTATTTCCGATAAAATCATAGAAGATCCAATACTTGTGAGAAAATCTGTAATCTATAGACCAAAAAGCCTTGTTGTGGGAATAGGTTTTCACTGGGATACCACCCAGGCAAATATAGAAGAAGGAATCATGAAAGTGTTGGAGAATAATGGTTTGTCTTTTCTTAGTATTAGAAATCTATCCACCATAAACAGAGGCAAGTCTCCTCTTTCCTTGGAAGCATTTTCAGACAAACATGGAATTCCTCTAGAATTTTTTGATAAGGATAAATTGGGTAATGTGACAGTTCCAAATCCATCTGAAGTTGTAAAAAAATATGAAGGCACTTCGAGCGTTTCGGAAGCATCCTCATTACTCAGTTCAGGCGGTGAACTCATTGTCAATAAACAAAAATTCCCGCCAAATCTTACAGTTGCAGTTTCTCGGATAAATTACAATAATGTGGGTGCCTAGTATGAATAGGGCTCTATTACTAATTGATAGGGGAAGCAGGGAACCTGAGGCAAAAGAAGAGTTAATTCAGTTATGTAATATGATTAAGGAACAAAGCAGGTATGTTCTTGTCGATCATTGCTTTCTTGAAGTCATTCCACCCTACATTGAAGAAGGTATTATAAGATGCGTCTCTAAGAATGTGGATTCGATAACAGTCATGCCGTACTTCCTATACCCCGGGATGAAATTGAAAGATTCTGTAAAAAAGACAGCTAGAATATGTTATGATAAAGGAATAAAAGTAATAATTGCAAAACCCTTAAGCTATCATGACCTGCTTATTTCAATCATAAGAGATAGAATAAGTGCTACTCGAGTAAAAAACGGAATAGTACTTGAAGATGACAAGTGCGACATACTTGTTATCGGTCATGGAAGTAGTGACAAAACTGCCAGGACTGCATTTATACACACCGTTAATGAATTAAAACCAAATTTTAGAAGCGTTACTTTTTGTTTTCTGGAATTAGATGATCCACGAATAGAAAAGGGAATAGAAAACGTAATTTCCTCTAATCCAAATGTAATAATTATAGTTCCCTATTTCCTACACAAAGGAGCACACGTAAAAAATGATGTTCTGAAAGATATCAATTTAGCACTAGAAAATTTTAATACAAAAAAAATTCCTGTATATATTACCGAGCATTTTGGTGTAGATTCAAAACTAGTAAATATGGTTCTAGAGAGAACAAAAGAGGCCGAGGGAAAAATTGTCCAAAAGTAATGATGAGTTAAAGAGAACATTTAGGGCAAAATCAAGGGACATGTCAGAAGCTGCCCTTGGTATAGAAGAAAATAGTATGAAAATTATTGAATCTGAGATAGGAATTCATGATTACACTGATGCGCAATGGAATATTGTCAGGAGGGTTATACATGCCACAGCTGATTTTGACTTTGCTAAACCCAGTACAAATGGTATTATCTTTTCAACCAATGCAATTGAAAGCGCTTTTGCTGCATTCAAACAAAGACGACATATTGTTGTTGATGTTGATATGGTTTTATCTGGAATAAACAAAAAATCTATAGCAAAAATTGGTACCAATTTGATATGTAATATTTCAAACAAGGATGTAGTTGAAATCTCAAAAAGTCAAAATGAGACTAGATCCAAAGTAGCAATGAGATATTCATCAAAAGAACTTGACGGTGGAATAGTTGTGATAGGAAATGCTCCAACAGCTCTATATGAAATAATTAAAATGGTAAACGAAGATGTAGCAGTACCCGCACTTGTTATAGGGATACCCGTAGGATTTGTTTCTGCTTCAGAATCCAAGCTAGAATTATCAAAGACCAAGGTAGAATTTATAACAAATATGGGAAGAAAAGGGGGAAGTCCTGCAGCTTCATCAATAATTAATGCCCTAATGCTGATGTACATTAATAGTTTGAATTGATAAGTATGAGCACACAGGCCGCACATACTGCAGAACACGCATTCATAGGCTCGCTTCAGAAAATATTGAACAAGACATTAAACGTGAGAAAAGTTGAACATAAGGATAAGTATAATGTAGCTTTTATCAATGCATCGGAAGTCCAGCTAGATATTAAAATGATATCTATGGCACAGAAGGATGTAAATCGGTTAATCGTAGAGGACCGAAAAATATTACATCATTCATTTCATTCACTAAATGAAGCCAAAACGAAGATACCGAATTTAAGGGCCAATGAGTCAAGATTGGCCGAAGCTGATAAGATTACTGTGATTGAGATAGAAAACCACGATGTTTCTGCATGTTCTATGGAACATGTTAATAATTTATCCGAATGTATATTTTTCTTGGTAACTAGTTTGACAAAGAATGGTGCTGACTATGAAATCAAGTTTATGGTAGGTAAAAATGCGATGGATGAAGCAGTCAAGGCAATAGAAAAAATAAATATGATTTGTCATCAGATAGATGCAAATTACAATACTGTAGAAGCAACTATTAGCAGACTTTACGCTGAAAGGGAACAGTATTATGAGCAATTAAAAATAATAACAAATAAAATGCTAAATGATTTACCAACTCAACATTTTAAGAAAAAGAATGTAACCGTAATATCCTCAATCTTGAACAATGCAAATTGGCGAATCATTCAAAATTTTGCTGGAGAAAAGATATTAGAACCAAGAACTATAATTATTTTGGTTAATACGGATGATGGAGATATGGCTAATCTCATATTTGCAAGGAGCGTCGACGTTGACCTGGATTGTGTTGAAATTTTTCAAAATCTGAGAAAGAATCAAGAAATAGGGACAGGGGGTGGAAAACCAAATTTCATTAACGCAAAAATAGTTAAATCAATGTCGAACAAAATACTTGAATCTCTGACCAATGAGTCTTTGAAACTGTTAGCCTCATGAGGCTTTTGCAATGTTATGATTCAACAAACATTATCACCTAATAGAATCATTAAGGCAAATTTTTATTAGGTTCAAACTAGTTTTTAATTCAATTGAGTAGTTAATTTTCAAAGTAATTCAATAACGAGTCCTGTCCTGATATATCCTTTAGATCGGTAACTACCACACCCATCCTTCTAATATTATCTAAAGATATTGAATTATTGGCAATTATTTCATTTACGATTAACAATGAATTCTTATTTAATTCTTCTAAAGAGGCAGAGTATAACTTTAGGCTTTTTGAAATTGATACGTGTTGGAGATTTTCTAAAATTAATATTACTGTAATAATCCTGAAAGCCTGTCTCTTATTCTTTAGACTCTCAAATACCGATGCACAAAGTGTGGCAGCTGTCATTTTGATCTGTTCAAATTCAGTTTTATCCTTCTTTAAGGTAACAATCTTGCCTATTTGTTTTGAAGTTCCACGAATTTTTATTTGAGAATAATCAATTGCATTTGAAGCATTCGCCAAAAAAGTGGCAGTCTTGTATCCCAATGCGTCTCTCAATTCAAAAATATTTTTATTTGATATATCTGAAATGGAATTTATCCCTAGAGATTCCAGCTTTAATGCTGTTTTTGGACCTACTCCAGGAATATCTTCAATCTTGCAGTTTGAGATAAAATTTTTGGCATCGTCCTGATTTACCACCGTTATTCCATTGGGTTTCTTAAAATCCGATGCTATTTTTGATATCAACTTATTCGGTCCCACTCCGATGGAGCAAGTCAAATTAATTTGTTCTTTGATATTCTTTTGCAAGGAAGTTGCAAAAATCTTTGCGTCATCAAAATCTGAGTTGGTTATTTTTGTAAAATCAACATAACATTCATCAACGCTGACCTGTTCGAACAAATCTCCATAGTTTTGAATGACCTTCATAGCGTTCCTGGATATTTCCTGATAATACGGAATATCAGTAGGCAGAAAAACTGCTCTCACGTCTTTCAATTTCGACTTTGCCAGTCTAATGGGCATTGCCGCCTTAACTCCATATTTTCGTGCTTGATAGTTGCATGTGCTGACGACCCCAGAATCGTCCTCTCGTCCGGAATAAACACAAACAACACTGGGTATATTTCTTAATTCAGGTTTTCTTATCTCTTCACATTGCGCATAAAAATAATCAAAATCAATGTGAAATATTATTTTCCTTCCTATACCATTTAAAGAAATATTATCATCATTCAATATTACTTGTTTATACGATTATTGGGATAAAAATTATTCAGTATATGTATGAAATTAAAAGAGTAATTGTAACTGCAAAAATTTCATATATTTTATAGTATTTTCTTATAGTCAATGAATTTATTTTCTTGTTGTTGATCTAAGTAATTTTTTCGACATTACGTAAATATAAAAGATTACCAGTTAGTCTTGGATTCATTTTGATAAACTCGTTGTACCAAAATAGAAAATACCTTTTATTTTCATCACTTTTACTATTGATAGTAGCATCGCCCTTGCAAAGCACATTATTTTTATCTGCTCACGCCGAATCTGACGAAAAAACCGACCCTTCTGCTGATACCAAGAAATTATCTGCTGATGAGAAGAAAGCGGATTCTGACGAGAAGAAATCAAGCGCCGGGGCAAATGCAGATAATAACAAAATACTAGAAAAAAGCGTCCCTGTTGCCAAAATGGTTTACAATGGCAAATCATATGCAATGGCACCATTCGTTGTTGTGGAAAATGAAGACCTGAAGAGACTTAACTTTCCACATTTAGCAGATGATTTTCAACCAGTGGCTCAAATATCACCAGATGATAATATTTCATTTAGCTTTTTAACAAAACCACGGGAATTGAATGCGTTCTTTGTTGACTATGATGCAGATACAACAGAAATGACTCCTCTTCACAGAGTCGGGAAGAATCAATTCAGCTTTACAGATGTGTATGGACCAAATACTTTGGAGCTTAGGGTAATATACCCTGATGGCAAATATGTAACGTATACATGTTTGATTGACGTAATGAAACCTGAGGTTAAGGAAGTGAATTTAGATTCCAACCTAGCTTCAGACAATAATAATATGTTGAACGGTAATGATGATTCAATTCCTGCTACCCAATCCTATAATCCCGATTCTTCTGAATTTGGTAAAGTATCTCCAGCAGAGGAACAGGTAGCAAACCAGTATAGCGAAATGTTTGATATGGACAATGAACAAAGTACAAGCGTTAATTCCCTAAATTTCAATGAAGAATCGACAAATAGTTGTGAATATAATGAAATCCCAATAGTAGATATACAAACCGAGGCTGATAATAATACTAATTCTCATGTGAATGCATCGAATTCGGATGCTAAACCAAGGTGGGCAACATTGGACCTGGGCAAGGAACAAAACATATGTGGTCTCAAGGTAAGTTTTGCAAACGTAAATAACGAAATTAAATTCTTCACGCTTGAATTTTCAAATGATGGCAAAAAATACACTACAGCGGAATATTACTCATCAACGGGTACCAACTCACCTTCTGAAATTTATGATCTAAAGGAAGGTCCTATTAAAGCACGATTTATAAAAATAACTGAATTGGATGTTACAGAGTCGATTCAGTGGATTTCCGATCTTATCGTTTTAGGAAAGACTGCATTGTGAGCTCTGCATTCGAAGACAGTTAATAGTTCGTTAATGATTGAATGTCAGAGCGACACAATTCGTATAGATTTTATCTTGTAAAATATAAGATATGAAATGTGGAATACCCTGTTATTGTTGAAAAGGACGGAATTAAAATTGACCCAGAAAAAATGATTGTCGACAAAATGTATTACTGTATTTACGACAATAAGGTCTATATTTTTTACAAAGATGAAGAAAGCCTGACGCATTGTTATGAGGTGGATGATCAAACAGTAGTTCAAGAAATCGTGAAGAATCCGAATAATTTGGAAGATATTCTTCTAAAGCATTCCAAAGAATGAGAATATAACTCTATCAACAACTTATATTTAGGATTTGGATCTTTACTGATAAATGGCTTCAAGTGCTGGCACGAGGCGGGCGAATAATGAAATTTTGATTGGAAAGAAACCTTTGATGACTTATGTAACTGCAACACTGGTACAATTAGCAAATGAGCCGACAGTACTTATAAAGGCCAGGGGAAAAAGTATAACGCGTGCAGTTGACGTAGCCCAAATTATAGTGAAGCGAATGGAAAATATGGGATACAAAATTGGACACGTAAAAATAGGAACACAAGTAATTCAATCTGACGATGGAAGAGAGCGAAACGTTTCAACCATAGAAGTTCAAATATCTAGATGATACTTTTGCTACTTTAGTTCGATTAAATACCAATAACAAGAACAAAAAATCAAAAACCAAATCCACCTACTTAATTTGCAGTTACAAATTCTGTTAATTAAATTCAAGTTGTGCAAAATATAGTAAAAATTTTCGTTGGAAGGTAGGAAAATACCTTATATCCACTGCCGATCATATTTAGTCTATCTGTGCTAGAGTAACATAAATATTAACTAGCTTATAATCAACTAATTTTTCTTAATACACACTTACAGATAATCACATCACATAGAAACAAATAATAGATGTTGTATTCAGTAAATGGTAATGGAATATTGTTTTCCAAAAATCCTATCTATAAGCCTTTGAATAGGTCTGATATCCCTATAGAATCTGAATTCATTGATATTAGTTGAATTCGTATCTTCGATTTCAAGAACAAAATAACCTGATGTTCTCTTATTTATGTACATTATACACTCTGTATTCTTATTTGATTCTATTCGTATCCCTTCATCAATATCCAGATTCATTAGTTCCTGTGATAATTTTTTTGAGAGGAATAAAGTTGAAGGCATTGTATTCTAATATACACTAACGACTTTAAATTTTAATCTTCGTAATTAAGCAGAATTCTCTCCAGTTCGAATCAGAGGGATATGATGACACCATTCAGCAACCAAAGTAATCTTCAAATGTGAACAGATAATATTTTGGATTCTTAAAATCTTAAATATTGAAGAGATTAAATTGTTCGAGTGAAAAAGTACGGCTGCGGAGCCTGTGGTGAAACTTTTAATGATAGATTCGAGTTAATAGAACATGCAGATGCCGTACATGATAAGAAAACAACTTATTCTTGTATAGTGTGCGACGAGTCATTCCAAAGTGAGGCATCATTCAAAATACATATGCTAAGAAATCACAAGTTTGCTTAGCAATAGTCTGGTAACAACAATTTTACCAGAATACATCTACGAAATACCTCAATCATCAAACTGGTATTGCTTTGGGTCGAATATCCTTAAATACTGCGGCATTTATTGATTCGTGACTCAATGGCAGAAATACCAATATCTTATCCAATAATAGTGATGGCGTTTGTTGCTGCAACAGCGGTCATTGGAGTGTTAGCAGTTAAGTTTGTTAAGAAAAGTAGTAAACGATATATCGTTGCTGGAAAAAGTTTGCCGTTATTCTTTGTTGGAACTATGCTGGTCTCCGAAGCGGTAGACGGAAATGCGTCCTTGGGCAATGTGGCATTATCGTATCAATTCGGATTCTGGGCTGGAGCGGCTATACCTCTTGGGTTAGCGGTATGTCTAGTATTGACTGGGTTGTTTTTTGGCAGGACATTTAATAGAATGAATATGATAACTCTTGCAGATTTTTACTTTAGGAGATATGGAAATGCTGCAGAGTTAATGTCAGGTACTTTAATGTCTATTAGCTTTATCGTTCTTGTGGCTGGGAATCTGGCTGCCAGTGGTTACATATTATCGGTTGTTTTAAGTATCCCGCTTATCTACGCCATGTTAATTTCCACTGCTATTGTTTTGCTATATACTTACTTTGGTGGATTGTTTTCCTGCGCATACACAGATATCTTTCATATTTACCTAGCTGTAGTCGGGTTCTGGTTAGGATTTTTGTATTTCATAGGGCCATGGTCACCCATTCCGGGGGGACTGGATACAATAATCGCAAACGCGCCTCCAGGCTTCATGGATATGTCTGGTCTATTCGATCTCAAGGCCGGAGCGCTGGTGAATTGGGCAGGTATACTGTCTTTGGGACTAGGTGACATAGTTGCATTAGATTTTATGGAAAGGGTATTCTCTGCATCAGGAGGACGAACTGCTCAGAAAAGTTGTTACTTGGCAGCTGGCCTGACCATGGTTATCCTAATTCCTACCACTATGATTGGAATTGTTGGTTACACACTAGAGCCTAACATCGGAGATGCGTTTACTCTATATCCAGTGGTGGCCATAAAGCATGTTCCTGAGGCGATTGGTATATTGATGTTGGTTAGTACCATTAGTTGCGGGATGTCTACTGCGAACGGAGGCACCTTGGCAATTGCCAGCGTGCTATCAAGAAACATATTGCAGAGAAATATCTTGCCTAGATTAAAAGGTAAATTACTCAGTGATAGACAATTACTCCTTGCAACTAGACTCTTGGTAATCCCCATGTTTTTTACTGCATTTGCTCTTGGAGCACTCATTCCTCGGCCGGGGGTATATCTAATTCTTGCATTTGACATAGTTTTTGCTGGTTGTTTTGTCCCTCTAGTAATGGGCACATTTTGGAAAAAATCAACACCCCAAGCGGCTATTGCTTCTATTGCAGTCGGTTCAATACTCAGGATGATACTCTATTTCACAATCAGCACCGCCCCTCCAGAAAGTCCTCTGTTTGCATATTTGGGCTTGGATACATTTATCCCACCAATAGTATCGTTCATTGTATTTGTATCAGTCAGTTTAGCCACCTACAAGAGAAGTCCTTCAAAGCACGATGTAATCTATTTGATACCTTCAGAGGAAGATGTCGTATCAGGAACAGATGTTACAAAATGGGTAAATCCAATTGACATAAGGAAAGTTCCAGGTTACAAGTAGATGAGCAGTTACTGTAGCAATATGACTCTGGCAAATAACAAATCAGTAAGTTACTTGATTCAAATCCTTATTTGTAAGGATGCCATTATAAAATATGGGGAGAGCGAAAAATCACGAAAATTGAAATAAAAAAAATACTCATTGCAATTGACAAGTCAGGATACAAAGAAAAAATCGCTTCTTACGCCGTTAATTTATCAAAGTCACTCGGCGCCAATGTGACTGCAATACATGTTGTAGACAATGCATCTCTTGGAGTCATTGGCAGCATGATGGGTTTCTATCGAGGAGGAAAGTCCGAAGAATATGAAATGGCAATCAAGAAACAAGCAGAGGAACTTTTGAATGAAATAAAAATTATATTGGAAAAAGAAGGTGTTAATATTACCACTGAAGTAGTGATCAATAATTCAGCGGCAGAAGGAATCATTGATTATGCCAAAGATAATGGAGTAGATCTTATTTTGATTGGAACAAAGGGAATAACGGGAGTTGCCAAATTCCTCATGGGGGGAGTAGCAAATTCTGTAATTGAACATGCTCATTGTCCAGTCATCGCAATTAGATAGTTTACTGGTTAGCTAGATAGCAAATCATTCAAGTTTAGAACTGTATTATTTTACGTCAAACGTAACGTAAAAGATTATCTTGTCATGGTAACTATCTTTATGTAAATATCGTTTTTCACAAAGCTTAAAGATATTTGTGTTACTAATCTCATGATAACAAGTTAGGACAAAAATGTTGTTCCTAAATGAATAGGTTTAACGATATCCTCACCGCTACCATCAATTGACCATCCAATTGTTTTGTCAATAGCGTTATTGCCCGGATAATTATATGGCATTTTCGACTTAAGTCTCTTACGCAATCTTAGGAATGTATCAATATCACCGTGAATAATAAGCCTATATTGCATTAGCAATTCCTTTAGGATCCAATTATAATCAATACTATTTATCACATCATCAAAACTGACCAATGAGCTTTTCATTATTGTAATTGACTTCATGAGAGCTTTATCAAGTAACAATAATTCCTTGTCATAATTTGAGAGCTCGTTTGTTTCATCATGTTCAACTTTATTTTCAGTATCGATATCCCTTTCTATCATTGAGTCTTGTTTTGAAATCTTTTTGACTAATTTTCTTGCTTCTGATTTTGTTAGTGAATTGCCAATAACATATTTACTCATCTTTAACACTAAATTTTCATCAAGTGTCACTAATTCAAGCGCGACACTAGGAGTTATTCGCTGGCGAATAATTTCTTCTTGAATTTCGCTAGGTAGCAAAAGTAATTGTATTCTCTTGGTTACGAATTCTTGACTTTTTCCAATTTGGCGGGCTAAATCGGAAACTCCGCCCCACCCATAGCTTTGAACATATTTTTTAAATGCAATAGATTCTTCAACAGCATTCATGGTTTTATGTTGTACATTTTCTATCAATCCTACTTCAAATGCTTCCTTATCGGAAAGTTCGATAATATGACAACTTAACTTTCTTAGTTTGAGTAACTTTGCAGCAGCTAATCTGCGATTTCCAGCTACGACCTCGTATCGGTTGTTCTTGGGGCGAATTACAATTGGTTGTAAAAGTCCATATAGCTTAATAGATTCAGCCAACTCATCGATGTTACTTGTATTTTCACGTAAATTATTCTTGCAGGGAGAAATTTTAGAAATATTTACATCTTGCAAAATTCCCAGATAACTCAATTAATCTCATGCAAAGGAATATTACTATATATTATTTTTGCAAATTGACTATGATTGACATATTTGAGATAAAATATTAAATGAACATTTCAATCTTCAAATGCATTTGCCTATGCTATAGCTGAAATTATCTCATCTAAAACTTTACTCTGGTCAATTTTGAATAAAGCAGTGGATCTAATTTCCTAGCTTTATCCAAACAAATTTGTGATTTGTCATTTTCACCAAGCATTGCCAATGCTCTTCCCTTATTGTACCATGCTTTTGCGTATTTTTTATTTAGTTGTATAGCGGTGTCAAAACAATCTATAGATTCATTGAACTTGCGCATTCGAAGCAAAGTCAGTCCCTTGTTAAGCCATGTAATAGAATTATTTGGATTTATTGAAATAGCCTTTGAAAAAGAGGACAGAGCATCTATGGTATTACCGACCTTGTCAAGAATCAATGCTTTGTCACCCCAAGCCATATCATTATTTGGATTGACACTTAGGGCTTTTTCAAAGAATGCTAGTGCGTCATCATATCTCTTTGCATTCGCCATATCTTCGCCGTACTTTACCAATTCATTAGAGGCATCATTCTTGCTAAGTTTTAGAGTATTTACTTTTTGAGTTGAATTTTTCTTTGAGAATCGGTTAAATATTGAATCAAAGATCATTGAATAAAAACTCCATAGATATTCAAAGTTCTATTTTCGAAATCTCTGTAAGCACACTATGTTTGATTAATGAATTTAAACACTCACTTCTTGAGGTTCATTCTTCAGTCCGATTGTTCCAATGTACAACAGAACAGCACTTGCAACAAGTATCACCGTAAACATTGCATATACCCCTGACAAATCCATATTTTGAGTTGGAGCAAGTGCTATTTAAATTTGTGACTCACAAAGGATGGAGACATACTTAGAAATATTTAAGAAATGGAAGTGAATAAGGTACATCGATTAAAATGGGAATGGAATTTTATGGTGATTCTTATAAAGGAAACGACGAACCAATTTTTGTAGGCATACCCACATTTCTCAAACTGCCTTGGATAAGAAGTCGCGAAGAGCTAAAAAGCGTAAAGCCTGATGTCGCCATAATTGGAGAACCTTTTGATTTTGGTACTACTATTCGACCTGGAGCAAGGTACGGTCCTCGTGCTATAAGGGCTGCATCAACAGTGCCCTCTCCTCCTTATGAACACTTTAACATTGAAACCGGTGTAGACCCATTTGGCGTCTTCAGAACCGTCGACTATGGAGACGTAAATATTTCTCCTGGTGACGTTGTTGAATCTCATAGGAGGATGACTGATAAAGTAAAAGAAGTTTTGGATATAGATGGAATTCCAGTTATGCTTGGTGGGGATCATTCTATAACTTTCGCAAACGTTCGCGCCTTCGCCAAGAAATATAAAAACATTGGAATGATTCATATCGATACGCATGCCGATTGTGCCCCTCAAGGATTGACTGGTTTCAAGTATGATCATGGTGCCCATATTAGACGAATTATGGAGCTTGGATGTCTCAAAGGAAAGAACTATACTCTCATAGGACCACGTGGATATTGGCCCGGACCTGATTTGTACAAGTGGATGGCAGATCAAGATTTTCAATGGTTCACAATGCTGGATGTTGAGGAGCTTGGGATTGACAAGATAGCAAAAGAAGCGGCTGATAGAGCAAATGATAATGTTGACGCAGTCTACATTAGCTGGGATATTGATACTTTTGATCCTGCGTTTGCTCCCGGCACTGGAGAACCTGAGCCGAATGGTCTAACTTCTAGGGAAGGCATGAGATTAATGAGGCTTCTGTCTACATCATTTGATCCTGACAGATTTGCGTTTGATCTGGTTGAAGTGGCTCCAAATTATGATGTAAGTGATGGTAATTCGTATAACGGCGGAATTACCTCGGGTTTGGCAAACAGACTAATAGTAGAATTATTGGCTGGATTATCATTAACTAAAAAAGGTAACACCGAAGGAAATCCTGTGCGACCGAATTTCTATAGAGGAACAGGTCACACATATGACTTTGGTAACGGTCCAAAGGCCAAAGTTCCAAAAAGGCCCCCGCTAGATTACGGAAATGATGCCAAAAAATAACATATGGATAGGTTGCGCACTGATAGATGTCATAGTTACTGTTCAAGGGGAACCTGATACAGCATCATTCACTAGAATCTTTCGATTTTGCAACAAATCTGACTACATCATCCTATCAAAAGTGATAAAATCAATATCTGACAAGCTATCAAAAGAAATGAAAATAAATCTCAATGAAGCCTTATACATTTATCTAAATTACATAATGAAGAGCTTAGACTTGGACACAAAAGTACATGAGATAATACCTTTTGCATCAACACTCCTAACTCCAGATCAGGTGATGATAGGAGTTCCTGAAAGCCTTAGGAAAATTACTTTCAGCATATTAAAACCAAATTCACAAAGACTAAATATCATAATAAGAGAACCTATTCAAACTCCAGCCTACATTTTATCTCCTTAATTCTTAAAAAACACAATATAAAGTATAAGTAAAAAACACAATATAAAGTATAAGAAATACTTACTATACCACTAATAAGTAACAGAAGCTAAAATATTAGTTTACAAATAAATTCAATAATACTTATGTATGATTCTAGTGTCAGCATACCAGTACCAATTCTCTTCAATTTGACTAATAATAATGATGCATTGGCCTTTGCAGTTTTCCCAGTTTGTCAAAATGATCATGAGGTTTGCTTCCTCCCTTATGAGAATGTGTTGTGCCATCTAGATGTGTATGAGAATGTCCGTGTGTTTCGACTGGTTTTTTCATGAGGACGTCATCGACTCTCATAAGCAAATCAATTACTTCGGTCGCAGTAATAAGGATCTGTTCCTTTACAAGTAATGGTTCTATAACATGCAATTTCATCATGTTGTCTATTTTTCTTTCTAACGCATTTATTCCATGCCATTTAAATTCACTATTGGAATTGACCTTTTTACTTTTCTTCTTGACCTTTGGATGTGATTGAGAGTAAACTCTTTGCCTAAGTTGTGCTCTTATATCAATAGTGTTTAATCCCGCATTTCTGGCAATTGTTAAGGGGATCTCTTCTAGGGCCTCCGCAAACTTTTGAGCAACAATCTGTTCCTTTCCAGGTAATCTATATGACTTTACTTTTATTTCTGCTGCGATAAATGCCTCTATGGCGCCACCTCCAGGAACAATTTTTGGTTCCGTAATGAAATTTTTCAAAACATAAATACAATCTAATATGGTACGATGAAATTCATCAAGAATTTTTTTTGAATTGGCACGCAAAAGAAATGTTATTGACTTTGGATTCCTGCAACCATTCACGAAAACCATTTTGTCATCACTAATCGTTTTTTCATACACTTTTGCTGCATACCCCAGATCATTTTTATTTATGCTCTCAAGATCTCTGACTACATTGCCTCCGGTAGCCTTTGCTAGCCATAATAAATCATTTTCTTTGATTCTTTTAACTGTTAAAATTTTGTTTTCGGCGAAATGATTTAGTGCAAGGTTATCAATTCCACCGCGCGAAAAAACAACATTGGCACCAGAGTCAATTACACATTGAATCTTATCATTCAAGTCACTAGTTTTTTTCTTTATGAACGAGATCATCTGACTAGGATCTGAAATTCTGATTTCGGCGTCTGTCTTTGTACGTTCATTCTGGACGTCACCGTCAAGAAGCAAAATCCTTGCGTTTTCAACTCTTCGGGGCATTGATGAATCATCTATTGTTTTGTCTATTACAGTTCCATGAACAAGCTCGGTATCAGAACTATTGCCTAATTTTTCCTCTATCTTGATATCATCTACTTCAAGATTACGTCTTGAAAAATCGGCGATGTCACAAATTCCGTCAACAACAATACTGGGAATCACTATTTCTTCTGTAAAGTGAGATACTGCCTTTGATCTCAAGCAAGTCTCTACTAGATATTTCATTATATTTCTATCATGGTTAGTTGTTTTAATGGAAACTTCTTTGACGGTCTGAAGTGCCAAGTGCAGTGCATTATGATAACCATCTGAAATTCTGCTGGGGGCTATACCCATTTCTAATAATTCTTCTGCTTTTTCAACTAGGGCTCCTGCTAGTACTACAACAGATGTAGTACCATCTCCTACTGCATTATCCACCGCATTGGCTGCTTCAATAATAACTTTAGCGGCAGGATGTTCAACATCAATCTTTCTTAGAAATGTTGCACCATCCTTAGTAACAGTCACTTCACCGAGAATGTCAATAAACATTTTTTCTAGTCCTCTGGGACCTAGAAAACCTTTAACAAGATCAGCAATCAGTCTTGCAGCTAATAGATTGTATCTCCTAGCTTCAGTTCCATAAGTTCTTCTTAGCCCATCACCAAATAACTGCTTATTTACATGATTCATGGAAGACTTGTCTTTAATTGATAATTTGAGGACAATTATAAATATCTGACTTTATGATAAATTCTGATGCTAGATGTTTTTATCGCCTAGAGAAATTGATAAATTATACATTTCGATGAGTGCAGAGGTAGCGAGAAAAAGAAAAACAAGGGGTTTGAAACTCAATTATCCTGAATCAGTGGCGTTAATAGCAGATCACATATTAGAAGGAGCGCGAGATGGAAAATCAGTTTCTGAACTTATGAGTTCAGGAAGACATGTGTTAAATAAAGACGATGTCCTGCCAGGAGTCCCAGATCTAGTACAGAGCGTTCAAGTAGAGGCAACGTTTGATGATGGTACCAAATTGGTGACCGTTCATAATCCTATTGTATAAGAGTGCGAAAAATGATTCCTGGTGAATATTTTTTATCCAAAGTTCCGATATTGGCTAATGTTGGAAGAAAAACAGTAAAAATTAAGGTAACAAACACAGGAGACAGACCAATTCAGGTAGGTTCACATACACATTTCTTTGAAACTAATAGAGCATTGTCGTTTCAAAGAAGCAGGACATTTGGATTTCACTTAAATATTCCATCGGGAACATCACTAAGATTCGAACCCGGAGATTCGAGGATTGTAGAAGTAACAGAATATGGGGGCAAAAAAGTTGTTTTTGGATTTAATAGTCTTGTTAATGGTAAACTAACTAAAAATCAAAAAGAAGTATCTCTTTTAAAGCTAAAGAAAAAAGGCTTTAAGGAGGAAAAATGATTATGGTTCTAAAGATTCCTAGGAAACAATATGTGGAGTTATACGGTCCGACAAAAGGCGACAAAATTAGATTAGGGGATACGGATCTTATAGCAGAGATTGAAAAAGATCTCTCAGTATACGGAGATGAACTTGTTTTTGGAGGTGGCAAAAGTATTAGAGATGGGATGGGACAAGCAAGTGGAGTAACCAGTAAATCTTCACTGGATCTCGTCATAACAAATACTATGCTTATCGATCCTTTACTGGGTATTATAAAAACAGACATAGGTATTAAAAATGGATTGATTTTGGCAGTTGGTAAGGCTGGAAATCCAAATGTGATGGATGGCGTGGATGATAATCTTGTTGTATCAGCAAATACAGAAGTTATTTCGGGAGAACACACAATATGTACACCAGGGACGATTGATACTCATATACATTTTATTTCACCCCAGCAAATTGTAGAAGCAATATGCAGTGGCACCACTACCATGATAGGTGGTGGTACCGGTCCTTCTGAAGGTACTATAGCCACTACTTGCAGTCCAGGACCGTGGAATATTCATAGAATGCTAGAGTCATTGGACGAATATCCATTAAATTTCGGATTGCTGGCAAAGGGAAATGATTCATTAGAGCCTGCACTCTTGGAGCAAATA
>Ga0134128_10003251_pt1 | contig 19852 bp, 12 predicted proteins | sample KB31754_FD_96462 | JGI IMG/M metagenome (GOLD analysis project Ga0134128, IMG submission 96462) | Terrestrial soil microbial communities with excess Nitrogen fertilizer from Kellogg Biological Station, Michigan, USA - KB3-175-4 | ecosystem: Environmental > Terrestrial > Soil > Unclassified ...
AGAAGCCCGAGCTTCATCCACAGGCGATTCAGCGGGTTCAGTAGCGTCGGTCTAAGCCAGGCAGCCGACAGAAACAGCACCGCAACGGTCAACTCCCACGGCCATAATCGTCCGTGATGCCAGCCATTGATGAGAGCGAGCAGCGCCAGCGCACCCGCCATGACAAGGCCGAACGTGCGGTCGGAAGAACCGACGGCGGACACCTCGTCCCGACTGAAATTCTCGTGGGTTGACTGGTTCATCACAAGTGTCGACAAGACCCCCGATTTGGGTTCCGGTGCTTTATCAGGTCAAAGGGCGACGGTCCTGCCTTTTTGGACTTTTTTGCAGCCCCGACGCCACGGTTCAAGAGCGTTATGAAAAATGCAGGAAATGCTGCCGGATCAAGCGACTTCTCCCCCAAAAGCGGGTTTCTGGAGCGCCGCCTTCGCGCCACGCCGGATCCTGCTCAATTCGGCGATGTTCCTGTATTGCCTCGGCTTGTTCCTGATCTTCGACTTCGCCTATTCCACCTTCACGCGCGGACAGGAGCAGGCGCGCGTTGCGCGCGTCTACGACCCCGTCTATGACCACGGCCTTGCCGCCAAATTCGACGGCTACGATGTCTGGGGCGAAGCGCGCTACCGGCTCATCACCAACAATCTCGGCTTCAAGGACGCCTCGACCCGCGACGTGCCGCTGCAATCGCCGGCGCGCCGGATTCTCCTGATCGGGGACTCATTTGCCGAAGGAATTGGTCTGCCCTTCGAGAGCACATTTGCCGGTTTGCTCGAACACGCCGGGCAATCTCGGCCCGACAAGGTCGAATTCCTCGACGCCGGCGTCGCGTCCTATTCGCCCTCGATCTACTACGCGAAGGTCAAACATCTCCTCGACCTGCGGCTCAAATTCGACGAGGTCGTGCTGCTATCCGACAGCTCCGATGTCGAGGACGAAGCAAGTTCGTATTTCTGCATCGACGACGATCCGAAATACAGGAAATTCTGCACGACGCCTCCCGGCGCGGTGCCGGAGCCCGCGATCAAGCGGGATTTCTTCATCGACCATTTCGTCGTCACCAACCGCGTCCGCGTCACCATCAAGCGGTGGATTCTGACGAAACTCGGCAATAAGCGGCACGCGATCGAAGGCGATCACAACCGGATCGGCTGGACCACTCCGAATCCCGATCCCGCGAAGTACCGGCCGCTCGGGGTCGAGGGCGGCGTCGCGCGCTCGCTCGAGAACATGGGAAAGCTGTCGGACCTGCTTGCGAGCCGCGGCATCCCGCTCACCATCGTGGTCTACCCCTGGGCCCAGCAGATCGCCCAAGGCGACCGCGACAGCAAGCAGGTCCGGCTATGGCGGGACTTCTGTCCAAGCCGCTGCAAGGCCTTCATCGATCTGTTTCCGGCCTTCTTCGCCGCCGCCGATCGCGACAAGGACTGGTACGAGCATCTCTATATCCTCGGCGACGACCATTTCTCCGCCGCCGGAAACCGGATGCTCTATGAGGAGCTTGCAAAACGGATTCTGCCGTGAGCGGGTTCTATCCCTGGACGATCTTGGCGACGCAGAGCAGCACCACGGCCGCCAGGAAGAACAGATCGATATAGGATTTGATCTCGCCGTCTCGGCGCAGCAGGGTGACGTCGGCGACGGTCTTGGCCTTGATCGGCGACGTTGCGCCGCCCTGGGTCACAAGCGCGATCACGCGGCGCGATTCGATCTCGAGCTTCTCGATGCGCTGGAAGAAATAGAACGATCGCAGCGCGGTGGCCGCGCGCATGCCGGCATACAGCAGGATCGCGATCGCCAGAATGGCGCGGTTGTTGTATTTCTCGATGTAGTTCAGGCTGAGATAGACCATCGCCAAAAACGTGAAATTGGTGAGGAAGCGGTAGGCGAAGCTCAGGAATCTCATGCGTGTGCCCGTGCCGATGCCTTCTCAGGCCTGATTGATCGAACGCACATGTTCAGACCGCCGACGGACGTTCCGAGAGAGGTCTGCAGCCTTGTCGATGTACGCCAGGGTCGTAACAGGAAGGCAACGGATGCGCCGCAGCGCGCTCGGATCCGCGAATTGCCCCGACCGTTTAGACGCGGGCGGCCTACGTTTCAACCCCCGATCTCCGGCCACGGCGCCTTTGACACAGCTTCCGGTGAGGAATCAACGCCGCTACGATGTCGATCGCGAATGTTGGGGATGAGTCCATGAAACGGCGACAATTCTTGAGATCCATGATCGGGGCGGCGGGACTGCCGGTGCTGCCGCGAGTGGCTGTTGCCCAGGCCGGCTATCCAAGCCGGCCCGTGCGCATCATCGCCGGCTTTGCCGCGGGCGGCGGCGTCGACATCACCGCGCGCCTGATGGGGCAATGGTTCAACGAGCGGCTCGGACAGGCCTTCGTGACCGAGAACCGGACCGGCGCCGACGGTAACATCGCGACCGAAGCTGTCGTGAACGCGCCGCCTGACGGCCACACGCTGTTGCTGGCGACGCTTCCCAACGCGGTCAACGCGACGCTCTATCCGAACCTGAAATTTGTCTTCCTGCGCGACATGGCGCCGGTAGCCGGCGTCATCCGCGTGCCGATGGTAGTGCTGGTGCATCCTGAAGTGCCGGCGAAATCGATGACCGAGCTGATCGCCTACGCCAGGGTCAATCCGGGCAAGATCAACATGGCCTCGGCCGGGACCGGCAGCGCGCCGCACATGGCGGGCGAGTTGTTCAATTCGATGGCCGGCACGAAGATGCTGCACGTTCCCTATCGCGGCCAGGGTCCGGCGCTTTCCGATCTGCTGGGCGGCCAGGTCCAGCTTCTGTTTGCCGCGGCGCCGGGAACTGTCGACTACATCAAGACCGAAAAGCTGCGCGCCCTGGCGGTGACCAGTCCCACGCAAGCCGACGTCCTGAAGGAGCTCCCCACCATCGCGAGCACCCTGCCCGGTTATGAGGCCAGCCAGTGGTACGGGCTCGCCGTTCCCGTCAGGACACCGGCCGATATCGTCGAACGTCTCAACAAGGAAACCAACGCCGCCTTCGCCGATGCCGCAATGAAGGCGCGTTTTGCCGCCATCAGTGGCGAGCCGATCAAGGGAACGCCTGCCCAATTCGGCACGTTGATCGCGGATGAGACCGAGAAGTGGGCGAAGGTGGTGAAGTTCGCCGGCCTCAAGGTAGAGTAGCCGTGCTCGACGGCTTGATGGCGGTCTGTCGCGGATCGCGGTAGAATGTGCGGCGCCACGAGATGCGGGGTGAGCTGATGCCTAAAAAGGGAGTCACCGGCCACGACGGATGGGTCGTCACCGAGGCGCTCGCGACTGCGCTGGTGGCGCTCGAACAGCTTCCGCCAAAGCACCAGCCGCGAACCCATATGGACGACATCAGAAAACTGCTCGCCGATGGCCGTGAGCCTGCGGCCGTCAGCCTGCATCTTGCACAGGCCAAGTGCCGGCTGTTTCCCCACCTCGACCGCCTCGAGATCTACCGCGAATACGGCATCAGCAGCGACGAATACGGCTAGCTGCGCGGATTTCTGCCTATGACGGCGCGATTTCGCCTGAAACGGGCCAGCAAGCTCGGTGGATCGAGAACATATTAGAAATTTCAATATCTTGCGCAGATAAGCAAAGAACTTGGGTGCGGGTCGGGGCTTTCGCCAGTTGCACAATCTCAGGCGAAGACGTGGTCTTGCGACCATTTTCGGATGCGCTCCTCCGAGACTTCGAAATGCATGGTGTCATTGAAACCCACCCCGGAAAACCAGCCCGCGTCGTTGAAAAGGGGAATTAGTAGTGCAATGAACCGTGGAACAGTGTGCCCGGTGTTGGCGGGGGCTTCGAAACCCACGATCTTGAAATCGACTGCTGTTCCCCAGGCGTGATTGGAGACATGCGTGCTGATCGAGCCGTCGGTCGGCTTGCGCATACGCACGCTCAGCATGCCCTCCGTGGACAGTACGCTCTCCAAGTCCGGCTCCCTGGCGAATGCCTTCCCCAGTATCGCCTTCACGTCGTCAATCGCCGGTTTCAGACCCTGGAGCCGGAACAGCGGTGTCATGCGCTCGATGACGACGTTGCGCTTGACGAGGTCCGATGCACGCTCGTTCTGCCCGACGGTCGTCAGCGGCATGTGCGGAGACCCGAGGAGCGAGATCATCGTCTGTTCTTGCGCGCTCGTGAGACGCTTGTTGATTGGTAACAGGTCGGCGAGTTCGACGCGTTGCATGAAATGACGGGCGATATCCGCGCGGTCAGGGCTGCTTCTCGTCGAAACTGCCGCTGCCGCCATCAGCTGAACCGTGCCCCCGGTACCCGCGGTCATCGGCGCAGCAACGATTTGCTCCACGGCCATCAGCAGTTCCTTGGCTGCAGATCGCACCTCCGCGTCATGACGGATGATCGGCCCCCAATGCCCTGCTTCCTCGCGAAGCCCTAAAGCGGCGATCTCGACCGTCATCGCCGGACACTCCTTGCTGAGCTTTTGAAAGGCAAAGCCAGGGGAGCCCGGCGCACCGAAATTCTCGAGATCCTTCGGCCGCGGCGGGGGCGATACCTCCTTTTCGAAAATCTCACGCAGCCCTTCGTCCGGATGGCTCTGATAGTGATGGAAGACATCGAGCAGCTCGGCACGCGGCGCGACCAGATCGAAGCTGATCTGGAACAGGCCGGCCTCCGCATTGTCAGCACTCGTGTTGTGCGCGCTGCGGTCCCGGCCTTCGCAGAAGCGCCCGCTGCTTTCGCGCATCCCAAGGCCAAGAAGCAGCACGAACAAGCGCCGCAACCGCTCCAATGAAGTCGCAGAGCCCATGCCGATGGCCCTTAGCTGCTCGTCGTACCAGGACAAGGCGTCGCCTTTCACGAGACGCCCGCGAGAGTCACGAAAGACCGGTTCCAGCGCGCGCGACATCCGGTCTGCGACAGGATCATGCGCCTGCAATCTCGCAAAGACTGCGGCATAGGCGACCGCCATGCCGGTCGTGTAACCGATGCAAGCCGGACCGCGGTCCTTCCAGTCAAAGCGAGCGATGGCCGATGCTTTTGCGGCTGCGATGATCCGAGGGATCACGGAGGATAGCGCCGAAGCGGTGTCGAAAAGCGGAGCAATGACATCGAGCGGTTGAGCTTCGCCGTTCAATGCCTGTATGGTCGCAGGGATTGCCTGCGCGGAAACGGGGATCGGATCCTGGCGGTGCTGCTCGGAACGCTCCGATGCCTTTTTGGCTTTGCTCTTCTTGGACAATTTATTTCCTCCAAATACGGTGTAGCCGCCGGCGGATGCTGAAAAATAAGCGCACTTGTAAGCGAGCGCCCGAAATCATTTTCACTCCGCAGACGGACGCCACAATTGGTAGCCAAGCAGAACGAGCAGATCATCGTACCGCACGACGAAGGCTTTCGCCTCAAACTTTTCGTTCGGTTGTTCTATTATTTGTATACAACTAATTCGTGAGGGACAAGTGGGGCTTGAAAAGCTGCGTCGCGGAAATCGACATCGTACCTTCCAGTCGCCGCGCCCTGGCGCTGGTCTTCGAGGTAACGGAAAAGCCTGGCACAGGGATCTCGTTCGTTGACGCCGTGAGAATATTGGCATGCACCGAAGCAACAAATCCAAAACAGATCTCGCCCCGCAACTCTTCTCGGACGAATTGCACAGACGAAGAAATGCTCGACCAGATCCGCTAGATGGGATCAAAGGCGCGGATCGGCGGCAGATTGCCGTTGAAGCGCTCCACCTCAACCGTTGTGAGCTGACCGGTGCATCCTTGCGCGAAGGATGAGGTGCCGATGTCGCGCGTGAGCACATTCGGATTGCCGTGAACGCAGAGCGGCGCCTCTTCCTCCGGATCCATCGGATCGTACCAGGCACCCGTCGGAAGCTGAACAATACCTGGGGCGATATCCTCCGTGATACGCACCGCAGCAAGGCAGGCGCCGCGCGCGTTGAACAGGCGGATGATGTCGCCATCGGCGATGCCGCGCACTCTCGCATCACGCGGGTTCATGCGTGCGACCTCGCGCCCGCGATGCTTGGCCGCGGTCGAATGTCCGCCGAAGTCAAACTGGCTGTGGAGGCGCGTGACCGGCTGGTTGGCGACGAGGAAGAACGGCGAGCCGGGCTTGGGGACATCGGTCTTTTCGAGCCAGACCGGATGGCCCGGACAATCGGCATCGCCATGGCCTGCGATCTTCTTCGAGAAGATCTCGATGCGTCCGCTTGGCGTGCGCAGCGGATGTGCAACCGGGTCCTCGCGGAAGCGGCGGAGCGAACCGCCGTCGTCTGCCTGTTGCGGCACGGTCAGGCTGCCGCTCTCCCAGAATTCCTCGAAGGTTGGCGCCGGGAGGCCTTGCGCGGCGAGCGAAGCACGGGTCGGCTCATAGAGATGCGCCAGCCACTCGCGAGCTGTCCGCCCTTCCGTAAAGGGTTCGCGGGCCCCGAGGCGCTCGGCGAGATCGGCAAAGATATCGTAGTCGTCGCGCGCGAGGCCGAACGGCTCGGCGATCCGGTGCATGGCAACCAGCAGCGGATCGTTGGTCGAATAGCCGACATCCTCGCGCTCGAGCGTCATCGTCGCGGGCAGCACGATGTCGGCGTGCCGGGCGGTAGCGGTCCAGGCGAGCTCATGCACCACCAGCGTGTCGAGGCGGGCGAAGGCCTTGCGCAATCGGTTGATATCCTGGTGGTGGTGAAAGGGATTGCCGCCGGCCCAGTAGACAAGACGGATGTCCGGATAAATGCGGGTCTCGCCGTTGTAGCGATAGCTGGTGCCGCGCTTAAGCAGCATGTCGGCGATGCGCGCGACCGGAATGAAGTCGGCAACGCCGTTGCGGCCTTGCTGCAGTGTCGGTCCCGGCACCGCGTTGACGCGGCGGCCGTAATAGCCGATCGCGCCCAGCGAATAGGCGTAGCCGCCGCCGGGCAGACCGATCTGGCCGAGCGCTGCAGCCAGCACCAGGCCCATCCACACCGGCTGCTCGCCATGCTCGGCGCGCTGCAGGGAATGCGACACGGTGATGAGCGCTCTCCGCCCGGCGAGGCGGCGCGCAAGTGCTTTGACGGTGCCGGAAGCGATGCCGCAGATCGCCGCGGCCCACTCGGCATCCTTCGGCTGGCCGTCCGCTTCACCGGTCAGATAGCGCAAAAAGACCGGCCAGCCCTCGGTGTAGCGGTCGAGGAAGGCTTGGTCGTGCAGGCCTTCGCTGACCAGCGTGTGCACGAGCCCGATCATCAGCGCAGCGTCGGTGCCGGGGATTGCCGTCATCCATTCGGCGCCGGCCTCCGCGGGCAGATCCTCGCGCAGCGGGCTGACCAGGATGAACTCGCAGCCGCGCCGGCGCGCCGCTTCCATGGCGCCGCGCTCGACATGCTTGCTGATCGAGCCTCCGGCCACCATGGAGTTCTTCAGTGCCATGCCACCGAACGCCAGCACGATCTCGGTCTCGGTCGCGATCTGTTCCCAGGTGACGTTGCGCTTGGTGATGTCTTCGTAACCCGCAAGAATCTGCGGCAGCAGCACCGAAGACGCTCCTGAGGAATAGCTGTTCACGGAACGCACATAGCCGCCCATGGCGATGTTGAGGAACCGATGAACCTGGCTCTGTGCGTGATGGAAGCGGCCCGCGCTGGACCACCCATACGAGCCGCCGAACACCGCACCGGGGCCACGCGTGTCGCGGATGCGGCTCAATTCCCCGGCCAGGAGATCGAGCGCCCTCTCCCAGCTGACGGAAACGAATTCATCGCGGCCGCGGCGATCATCGGAACCGGGGCCGCGCTCAAGCCAGCCACGGCGGATGGCCGGTTGGGCGATGCGCGCGCCGTGCCGCAAGGCGTCCGGGAAGTTGCCGATAATGCCGTTTGGATCGGGATCGCCCGCATACGGTCGGACTTCGAGACCAGCCTCGCTGAGACGCGCCGAGAATACGCCCCAGTGCGAGGTGTGTGGCTTGAAACCGTCCGACAGGTCGAGACCGGCGTCGGGATAACCGATATTATCGCTCATTAAGCTTTGTCCTTGGCACCGGGCGGCCCGGCCCGGTCACAACTCATCCCCTGCGCTCCATCACATCAAGCGCGCCGCACGTCAATTCCTTGTGGGTGGGTTGGCAGCACGGCCCCGATCAAGTTTCGGCTGCTTCCGCACGAGCGACCGTCGGGTTATGCTTCGGCATTTATATCTGACCATCTGTTATCCGAACCCACCAGGCGCCGAAGCCCGCCGCCGTTCCACCTGCCCGCCGCGTCGATTCGGGATCCCCGGCAGGGGCTTAATTGCGACGGCCGCCTCGTTAAGGAAATCTTAAGAAAGACGGCGGAGCCGAACACGAACTTTCCGCAATTCCCCGGATGCTCTTCATGATCTTGCCGCCGGCAGGCCGGAAACGATCGGCACCTTGTGCCTACTGGCGTCAGTTGCGTAACCGAGTAGCTCCGCTCCATCTTCAGAGCCCCCAGCCCCGATGGAGCGGAGTTTGCGCTTCGCCGCGAGTTTCCATCGATCTGGCGTCACTTTCATTGCACCCCACGATGGGACGGGCCATTTTCCTTCCGCGATGGCAGAATGTCGCGCTTCACGCCGCTGTCCTGTTCGGCGTGCGGGCCTGCAGGATCCCATGGGGATCGCGGAATCTGGCTGCGCTGATTGATGCAGCCTGCCCGTTCGGCCGACGATCCCTTCGGGATGGACAATAATCGTCTCGTACAAGCCGACGCGGCAACGCAGCGAACTCCATCTGGCAGCAAGCGCAGGGTTGTGCTTGAAGGAATTGCAGACCAGGGAGAATATCTTGAACAGCCAAATAAGAACGACGATCGTGACCGGCGGAGCCGGAAGCATTGGATTGGCGACCAGCGCGCGGCTTGTCGCGCGAGACATGAGGGTACTCGTCGTTGATAAGGATGCTCATCAGATCGAACAGATCGCCGACAGATTCAAGGACAAAATCGTCAATTTGCCTGCGATGCGACTGGTCCGGAAAGACGGCGTGATCTCCGCGAGCGCCGCTCGCGACTGGGCGCGGCCATGACCGGGGCCGGCTGAGATGGTGAGTTCGGCCGACAGCATCCGCAACGCGCTCTGGACAGCGACCGTTCGCGAGCCCGCGGTTGCGGCCGACACCCTTGAGGCCGGACGCGAGGTCGACGTCGCGATCGTCGGCGGCGGCTTCACCGGCCTTTCGGCGGCCCTTGCCGCGACCACGCGTGGAGCGACTGTCGCGCTCTGCGAGGCCCGGACCATCGGCTGGGGTGCGTCGGGCCGCAATGGCGGTCAGGTCATTCCAGGCCTCAAGCTCGATCCGTCCGAAATGCGGGCCGCTTGCGGAGCGACGATCGGCGATCGCCTCGTCAAGGCGGTGGGCGGCGCAGCCGATTCTGTCTTCGATCTGATCAAGCAGCATGGCATCGATTGCGAACCCAAACGCGCCGGCTGGATCCAGGCCGCCCATGCCGGGAGTGCTCTTGCGCGCGTGCAGAAGCGCGGTGACGAGTGGGCCGCCGAAGGCGCGCCGGTCGAACGGCTTGATGCAACGGCGCTGAAGCTTTTCACCGGCACGGATGCCTATCTCGGTGGCTGGATCGATCGGCGCGCCGGCACCCTCCAGCCGCTCTCTTACACGCGAGGTCTCGCCCGGGCCGCGCAGCGCGCAGGCGCAAAGCTTCATGAAGGCGTTCGAGTCAACACGCTTACCCATGATGGGAATCTCTGGCGGATAGCGAGCTCAGCCGGCGAAATTCGAGCCCGTAGCGTTATCGTTGGGCAGGACGGCTATGCGGATGGCCTGATTCCCGGCGTTGCCGAGAGCCTGATCTGCGTGCAGAGCGCGCAGGTGGCGACCGAACCGCTGCCCGAAGACTTGCGCAGGACGATCATGCCGGGCGGGATCTGCGCCTCGGAGACGCGCCGTCTCGCCTTTTATTTCCGCCAATCGCCCGATGGCCGATTGCTGTTCGGAGGGCGAGGCGCGATCGGCGATGCCGAGAATCCAGCCTTCCATGGCGCGCTCGTCGCAGCCATGCACCGCACTTTTCCAGCGACCAAAGGGCTTCGGATCGATCATCGCTGGTCGGGCCAGGTCGCGCTGACGCTCGACGGCCTTCCACACATCCACGAGCCGCAACCGAAACTCCTGATCGGGCTGGGCTACAACGGCCGTGGCGTGGCCCTGGCAACGCTTATGGGCCAATGGCTCGTCGCCAAGGTTCTGGACGAAGAAGCACCGCCCCTGCCGATTACCCCGCTCCAGCCGATACTCTGGCATCGCCTTCGCAAGCCCGCCATTCAGCTCGGCATTGCCTGGGCCTGGTTTCGCGATCGCATGGGATTTGCCGCCTGAGCAGCACCGATCACCTCTGCTCGCCGATGACGCTTCGCGAGGTGACGGTCCGCAATCGCATTGTCATCTCTCCGATGCAGCAATACATGGCCGCGCGCAAACCGAGCCCAATGCGCCGCTATCACAACTCGTGCCGCGCCCAAGAGCCATGCCGGGGGGAACGACCAGCCATCACCACAAAGCCGTCATGGCGCGGAGCTTGGCCCTCGACAGCGCTCGGATTGTCATGTGGAATATCACGATAAAAACGGGGGTGATCTATGGCGCAAGCTTCTGTTCTGGCCGCGCCTGGCGAGCGTCTGGCGGAGAAATCGCAAAAGGCGTTGTGGGCGGCTGCGATCGGCAACCTGCTCGAATGGTACGATTTCGGCGTCTACGCCTATCTCGCGTCCCTGATCGCCGCCAAATTCTTCCCGAGTTCCGATCCGACCGCCTCGCTGCTGGCGGCGTTCGCGGCCTATGGCGTCGGCTTCCTGGCGCGGCCGCTCGGCGGCATCGTGATCGGCCGCCTCGGCGACACCAAGGGACGGAAGACCGCGCTCGTGCTCACCATCTTCCTGATGGCGTTCGGCACCGTGGGGCTCGGCCTGCTGCCGTCCTACGAGAGCGTCGGCGTCCTGGCGCCGATCCTGCTCGTTGTCCTGCGCCTCGTGCAGGGACTGGCGGCCGGCGGCGAATGGGGAACCTCGACCGCCTTCATGGTCGAATGGGCGCCGCAAGACCGCCGCGGCTTCTTCGGCAGCTTCCAGCAGGTCTCGACCGCGGGCGGCTCTCTGCTCGGCTCGGGCGTAGCCGCGATCATGACGTCCTCGCTGTCCTCGGCCACGATGCTCGACTGGGGCTGGCGCGTGCCGTTCCTGCTCGGGGCGATCCTGCTCGTCGTCGGCGCCTATATGCGCCAGAACGTCGACGAGACGCCGTCCTATGAGGCAAGCCGCCAGGCAGCGGCCGGGCAACCGGCGGCGGCCGGGTTCCCGCTCGGCGCCCTCGCCTTCGGCTTCACCATCTTCTGGACCATCGCCTACTACACGCTGCTCGCCTGGATGCCGAGCTTCACCCAGCGCTTCGCCGGGCTTTCGCCGTCGCAGGCGCTGTGGTCCAATACGATCGGCCTGATCGCCATGGTGATCGCCGTTCCCGTCTGGGGCGCGCTGTCGGACAAGGTCGGACGTCGCCCGTTGCTGATGGCGAGCGCGATCCTCATCGGCGCGCTCTCCTATCCGCTGTTCTCGCTGATGGCCGGCGGTGGCGGACTTGCGTTGGTGATGCCGATCCAGATTCTCTTCGGCATCCTGCTCGCGCTCTATTCGGGCGCGGGGCCCGCGGCGATTGCAGAGATCTTTCCGACGCATCTGCGCTCGACCTGGATGTCAAGCGGCTATGCGCTCGCGGTCGCGATCTTCGGCGGCTTCGCACCGTTCATCGCGACCTGGCTGATCCAGGCCACGGGATCGCCGGTGGCGCCGACCTATCTCTATCTCCTGCCGTCGGCGGTGATCTCGCTCCTGGTGATCTGGAGCCTGAAGGAAACCGCCGGCGCAAAACTGAGCTGACACGCGGCCATGCTCATTCGGTTCGACGGACGCACCGTCATCGTGGCGGGAGCCGCACGCGGCATCGGTCAGACCATCGCGCGCTCGCTGGCCCAGGACGGTGCGCGCGTCATCGCCTGCGACCTCCTGATCGACGAGCTCACAGCCATTGCGGGCCGCGTCGATGGCGGCGGCGAGATCATCGCCATGCCGGTCGACGTCACCGACGAGCATTCCATCACCGAGGCCGTGCGCACGGCAGGCGGCGCCGACATCCTCGTGTATGTCGCCGGCGGGGTGCGCGGCCAGAAGCCGCGGCCGCTGGAACAAGTCAGCACGGATGATTTCGATGCGATCGTCGATGCCAACCTCAAGGGCGCCTTCCTGTTCGCCAAGGCCGTCGCACCCGCGATGAAGACAAAGGGAAAAGGGCGCATCGTCACCATCTCGAGCCGCGCCGGGCTCGCGACGAGCCTGACTGGCATCCAGAGCTATGCCGCCGCCAAGCATGGACAGATCGGCCTCGTGAAACAGCTTGCCCAGGAGCTCGGTCCGTTCGGCATCACCGTCAATTCGGTCGCGCCCGGCTTCATGGCGACCAGCCCCGATTACGAGCGGCAGTGGAACGACTGGCCGGCCGCCTTCCGCGACAATTTTGTCAACACGATCGCGATGCGGCGCATGGGCGCGCCGCAGGACATCGCCAACGCCGTGACGTTCCTCGCCTCCGACCACGCCTCGTGGATCACGGGGCAGACATTGCCCGTCACCGGGGGCCCGCTGGCGTGAAACCCGCATGAAGAAGAACAAGTTGGGAGGACGACCATGAACGACATGACCAAAATGGAGCCTTGGCAATGGCCGGAAGCGCATTGGCGCGGCCTTGTCAACCAGGTCCGCGCCGGCCGCTCCTATCGTCCGAAGGGCTGGAAGGGTGGCGCGCGATGCGCCTTCGCGCTGTCGTTCGATTCCGATCACGAGACCAACGAGCTGCGCGACGGGGGCAAATCCATCGGACGCATGGCGTGGGGACAATATGGCAATCGCGTCGGCGTCCCGAGCATCCTGAAGCTGCTGGCAAAGCATTCCGTGCCGGCGACGTTCTACGTGCCCGCCGTCGTCGCCCTGCTCTATGGCGACGAGCAGCGCCGCATCATCGCCGAAGGCCATGAGATCGGCATCCATTCATGGATCCACGAATTGAACTCGGTGCTGCCCTATGAGGCCGAGAAGGACCTGATGCTGCGCGCCTCCGACGTGCTGGAAAAGACCACGGGCGTGCGGCCCGTCGGCGCCCGCACCGCGTCCTGGGATTTTTCGCCGCACACGCTGCGGATCACCAGGGAAGCGGGCCTCCTCTATGATTCCTCGCTGATGGCTGATGTCGATTGCTACGAGCTCCTGCTCGATGGCGAGCCTACCGGCGTGATCGAATTTCCCGTGGAATGGATCCGCGACGACGCGGTCTATTTCATGATGCACCGCTTCCAGGGCTTGCGCCCCTACACGCCGCCGGCGGACGTCTTCGACGTGTTCCGGCGCGAGTTCGAAGCGGCCTATGAGGAAGGCGGCATCTTCCAGCTCACCTGCCATCCGCACATGATCGGCTACCGCTCGCGGCTCTGGATCATCGATGAGCTGATCCGGCTCGCGAAGACCAAGGGCGATGTCTGGTTCGCAACCCACGCCGATGTGGTCCGCTACGCCCGCGACCATGGGGCGTCCTGAGGAAGGGCTTGATACATGGCAAAAACGGCTCTCGTTACCGGCGGCGCCCGCGGCATCGGCCGCGCCTGTGCCCTGGCGCTGGCCGAGGCCGGCTTCGACATCGCCCTCGTCGATCTCCTGGAAGCCGAAATGGCGGCAACTGCGCGCGACATCGCGGCTCGGGGCGTCCGCACGCTCAACTTCCAGGCAGACGTGAGCGACTTTGCCCGCGCCCACGCGATCTCCGACGAGATCATCGCCAAATGGGGACGGCTCGACGTGCTTCTGAACAACGCGGGCGCGCCCAATCCAAAACCGATCCTCGAGATCAGCGAGGCCGAATTCGACCGAACGATCGCCGTCAACCTGAAAAGCTGCTTCAACTATGTCCATGCGTCAGCGCCCTTCATGATGAAGCAAGACACCGGCGGACGGATCATCTCGATCTCGTCGATCAACGCGCTATCGGGCGGCGTGACCAGCGCCGTCTCCAAGCACGCCTATGCGGCGGCCAAGGCAGGAATTCTGGGCCTCACGCGGTCGCTCGCCAAGGAGCTCGGGCCCAAAGTGGCGGTGAACGCGATCTGCCCGGGCATTATCGCCACGAACCTCCTGGGCGGCCTGCTCACTGATCGGAAGGCGGAACTCGTTGCCGGGATTGCCATGGGACGAGTCGGCGCGCCAGAGGACGTCGCCAGTCTCGCGCGCTATCTTGCCGTAGAGGCGCATATGTTCATGACTGGCCAGCATTTCGTGGTCGATGGATTTCAATGGAGCTGCTGAGTGCAGAGCGGCAGCCTCACCTTCGCCTTCTTATTGAGCCCAAAACTACGTTTCAAGTTATTGGTCCGTGGGGGAACGAACGTGGCCAAGGAAAAAACCAACCGAGCGAAATCAGTTGTGGCAGCCCGACGGCTTGGGTCAAAGATCGCAACTGAAACAGGCAGCACTTCGGATCGATTTCAGCTCCGTCTGCCAGACGGGATGCGGGACCAACTGGCCGAAGCGGCGACGGCAAACGAGCGCTCGCTCAACAGCGAAATCATCCACAGGCTAACGCAATCCCTGGAGCGCGACGGAATGCCGAAGAGGCTTTCGCAGCACCTCAAGACACAGGGCGACCGCATTGCGAAGGTGGAGGAAGAAATAGCCTCCTTGGTCGAGCAGCTCAGGCTAAACGACGACTAGCATAGGGCGAACAGGAGCTCCCGACTGGCTTCCCAACCTATTTCGCCGCTCTCCAGGCCCCGCACCTGCGCCAGAACGACGCGGACCATGGGCTGGCCGGCTGGATCGTTCGCCGGAGAGAACTCTGAGCGGTGAAGACGGCCATTGTCAGCTTTTCTTCACGCTGCTGCTAAAAATGGAAGAAGTCCGCGCTGGTCAACGTGCTTGCGGTAACGCTGGTGAGAACAATTTCCATATTTGCCGAGCCCTGATTTTCGGCGACTGCCGTATTATTGGCATATATGAAAGTGTCTGCACCACTTTGGATCCACGCGATGCTGTGCGCTGCCACTTGGGTGCTGCCAGAGATAAATCCTTGCACCAAGGTAATTCCGGTAATCGCCGTCGTGTCGATAGTGTCGGTGCCATGCAGAAAATCGCTGATCGTATCATGACTGGCAATTGTCGAATCTGACGTGGCAAGGAAGGCGAAGTTGTCCGCGCCTGTTCCACCCGTCAGGAAATCCGCTCCGCCACGACCAAAAATCTTATCGTTGCCAGCGCTACCCAAGATGGTGTCATTGAAGTTCGAGCCTTCGACCGCGTTGACGCCTGTAAACGTGTCATTGCCAACGCCGGCGGCATCGCCGGACGCCGTGCTGTGCGAAGTGCCCGCGTTCATGTCAACGGTCACACCAGCCGCAGCGTTGTAGAACGCAATGCGGGTATTGCCGTTACCCGTGATGGTGTCGTTGCCGGCCATTCCTTCAAACTCGTTGAAGGTGCCAAAATCGCCAACATCGTTCGTCGAAGTGTCCAGGAAACCGAGAGCCCCGAAATTGATTGCGACGTATGTATCGTCGAAGTTGGTCCCGCGGATCGATTCGACCGATCGCAGCGTATCCGTTCCGATCGCAGCATCACCGGTCACCACACCCGAGGCCATATCAATATGGATACCCGAAGTGGCTGACGCATCATTATTGTAAAAGGCTCTGTCGAATCCGCCCTTGCCGTCGATGAAGTCGTTGCCGGCGCGCCCGGCGAATTCCTCGGTGGTACCGCTGGCATTATTTGAGCCGGAAATGATGTCATCGAACGCCGAACCTGCCACGGCGGTGACACCCGTGAAGGTATCGGTGCCGACGAACGCGACATCGCCGGATGCCGTCCCGTGCGAAGTGCCGGCGCTCAGGTCGACGGTAACGCCGTCCAGCGCATTGTAGAACGCAACGCGAGTGTTGCCATTGCCGGTGATGGTGTCATTGCCGCCGCCGCCTTCAAACTCGTTGAAAGTACCATTATTGCCAACATTCAGAGCGCCGGTGAGGCCGTAGCCGATTGCAGTATACGTGTCCGCGAAATCGCTACCCGTAATCCCCTCGATTGATCTCAGCGTATCGTGGCCGACCGAAGCATCTCCACTGACGGTTCCGGCTGCGAGATCGACGGTGATGCCGCCGGTGACCGCATCATCCTGTGTTGTCGAATAAACTGCGCGGTCGAACCCGCCTCGCCCGTCAATGAGATCATCGCCAGAGCCTCCCAGGAAGTATTCATTATTCGCGCTTCCGGAAAGGCTGTCGTTGAAACTCGATCCGCGGACGGAATTGACGCCGCCTAAAATGGTATCATTGCCGACACCCGCATTGTCGGCAACAGTACTATGCCCGGTCCCGGCCGTGAGATCGACGGTGACGGCCGCCAACGCAAAATTATAGTCGATGCGGGTATTGCCGTTTCCGGTAATCGTGTCGTCGCCACCCATCCCCTCGAACTGGTTAAATGTGCCGAGGTCGCCAACATTGTTGGTCGCGGTGTTCAAAAATCCAATCGCGCCGAAGTTGGCGGCATTGTAGATATCATTGAACTGCGTGCCTCGAACCAGCTCAACGGACCGCAGCGTATCCACACCGACCGACGAATCTCCGGTGACGATGCCAGCAGCCAGGTCGATCGAGATGCCGGCGGTAACCGCGCCAGGATCAAGGAAGCTCGTATATGAAACGAAATCGTAGCCGGCGCGGCCGTCTATGAAGTCATTGCCCTTGCCACCGTAGAAGACGTCAGCATGGATCGTGCTGTTGGTCCCAAGCAAGGTGTCGTTGAAATCGGAGCCCACGATTCCGTTGACCCCGGCAAAAGTGTCAATGCCCACATTTGCAATGTCGCCCGCAGCCGTGCCATGCGCTGTTCCGGCGAGGAGATCGACAGTTACGCCATCCAAAGCGTGAGCATAAGAAATCTGCGTGCCGGCGAATCCGGTTGAATACGAAGCTTGTGCGCCGGCGCTACCAACGATGACGTCATTGCCACCACCACCCTCAAAGGTGTTGCTCACGCTTGAAAAGATTTGAATGTCTAGAGGGCTAGTCGGAGTGGGCGTGGCGTAGCCGGTAGCGACATAGGTGTCACTGAAGTTCGTGCCGCGAATATATTCAATCGAGCGCAGGGTATCGACACCGACCGACGCATCTCCGGATACGACACCCGAGGCAAGGTCTACAGAAATGCCTCCTGTAGCATCGCTGTAGTCCGAAACGTCGCGTCCCGTGCCGCCGTCGATAAAGTCGTTGCCTTGAAGTCCTTTGATGATGTCGTTGCCGTCAAGGCCAAAAATCGTATCGGCCTGGCTGGTTCCGAGCAGCACGTCCGCCCCGGACGTGCCGTTGATGGGAAAGCTGGTGGGGAATATGAAATCGCTTTGCTGAAGGCTCGTCACACCATTCAGGGTCAATGTATTTCCGCCACCGAAATCTATAATGGTATTGCTACCACTCAGCGTTGCCCTGGATTGAATATCGGCGAATGTAAGGATGCCCGACACGCCTCTGACGTCGATTGTGTCGCCTTGAACACGATTGAAGTCCGTGATGACGTCGGCCCCGCCGCCATCAGCATAAACGAATGTGTCCGCACCACCTTCGCCCGTCAGGCTGTCATTACCGCCGCCCCCATTGATCGTGTCGTTGCCACTTCCACCATCGAGGAATTCGTTGGCGCTGCTGCCCGAGATTGTGTCGTTGAAGTTCGAGCCGAAGACGTTGTTGACCCCGGTGAAGGTATCATGCCCGACCGAGTTGTCGCCGTCCGCGGTGCCGGCCGCAAGATCGACCACAACGCCGGCGGTGGCGCTATTGAACTGGATTTGCGTGGAGCCGTTACCGGTGATGGTGTCGTTGCCACCCTGGCCCTGGAACGAATTGAATCCAGCAAAGCTCGACGCATTGTAGATGTCGGCAAAATTGCCGCCGACCGCGCTGTTGACTCCGGTAAAGGTGTCGGCGCCAACGGAAGCATCGCCCGTTGCTGACCCGGCGCCGCCGGCACCGATGGTGATCGTCACGCCGGAGGTGGCATTGCCATACTGGATCTGCGTGGAGCCGTTACCAGTGATGGTGTCGTTGCCGCCCTGGCCCTGGAACGAATTGAAGGTGTTCGTGCCAATGATAAACCCGGTCGCGTTATAGACATCGGCAAAGTTGCTGCCGGTGGCGCTATTCACGCCACCGTTGAAGGTATCCGTGCCGATACCGGCGGCGTCGCCAGCGGCCGTCCCATGCGCCGAGCCGGTGCCGGCGGCGCCGATCGCGATGGTCACCCCAGCCGATGCGTTGGAGTACAGAACGCGCGTATTGCCGTTACCGGTGATCGTATCGTTGCCAGCCAATCCTTCGAACTGGTTGAACGCGCCATTGTTGCCGATATTCAGGGCCCCTGCGAGACCGTATCCCGTCGCCACAAAGGTATCGGCGAAATTGGTACCTTGAACGCCCTCAATGGAGCGCAGCGTGTCGGTGCCCGTAGATGCGTCGCCGGTCACGCTGCCGGTCGCGAGATCGACGGTGATTCCACCGGTCGTGTACGTCATGTTATTGTATTGGGCCGTATCGAACCCGCCACGGCCGTCAATGAAGTCGTTGCCAGCGAGACCCATGAACGTCTCGTTGTTGGCGCTTCCCAAAAGGGTATCGTCGAACATCGAACCCATGACCGAGTTGACGCCAGTAAAGCTATCGGTGCCGGTGTTGGACAGGTCACCTGCTGCCGTTCCCTGCGCCGTGCCTAACGCAATGTCGACGGTCACCGCCGCCAATGCGTTCGAATATTGGATTCGGGTGTTGCCGTTGCCGATGATGGTGTCATTACCACCCGCGCCATCGAAATTATTGAATGTGCCGAGACTGCCGGCATTGGTGCTCGTGCCACTGAATCCCAGGGCGTTGTAGGTGTCGGCAAAGTTCGTTCCGCGGACTGCTTCTACGCTACGAAGCGTGTCTGTGCCGATCGAAAGATCCAGAGGATTGATGGCCGCCACGGTTCCCGCGGCAAGGTTCACGGTGATCCCTGACGTTGTCGTGGGATCGTTGTTATAGACCGCGAAGTCGTAGCCGCCGCGGCCATCGATCAGATCGTCGCCAGCTCGTCCTTCGTATTGCTCGTAAGTGCCGTTCGGATTGTCGCTGCCGCGCAACACATCGTTGAACGCGGATCCGACCACCGCATTGACGTTGATAAAACTATCGCTACCGACCGACGCATTACCGGTCGCGGTACCCGCAGCAATGTCCACGGTGACCGCTGCCGTCGCGCTGGCATAAGAAATGCGCGTCAGAATTTGGCCTTGGATGTTGACGGCACCGACGATGACGTCATCGCCGCCCATGCCTTCGAAACTGTTGAAGCCCGCCGGCGTACCCGGCACTCCGGAAACGCCGGTAAAGCCAGCCGCGGAATAATGGTCGGCGAAATTGCTGCCCTGGATCTGTTCGATCCCGATCAATGTATCGGTTCCGACCCCCAGGCCTGTCACCGTCCCTGCGGCGAGATCAACCGTGATACCGCCGGTTGCGTCGGTATAGACCGAACGATCATTGCCCAATCCGCCATTGATCGTGTCGTTGCCGCCGAAACCCTGGAATACGTCGTTTCCATTAGTCCCCGTCAGCGTATTGTTGTTGGCGTCGCCAAAGATCTCACCCGGGAAAGGAACAAAAAGGATTGCACTCGCCTTGCTCTCGGCCGTGCCATGACCGTCGGTGTAGCTTGCGACCACATCGATGGTGTGGCCGACGTCGGCATTGCCGAGCGTATAGGTGGTGCCGGTGGCCCCCGCAACGTTGACCCCG
>Ga0134128_10003252_pt1 | contig 19852 bp, 15 predicted proteins | sample KB31754_FD_96462 | JGI IMG/M metagenome (GOLD analysis project Ga0134128, IMG submission 96462) | Terrestrial soil microbial communities with excess Nitrogen fertilizer from Kellogg Biological Station, Michigan, USA - KB3-175-4 | ecosystem: Environmental > Terrestrial > Soil > Unclassified ...
ATGACACAGCACCGCCGTTGCCTCCTGAGCCGCCGCCGCCGCTTCCACCGCCCGCGCCGCCACAACCGGCAGCGCCACCATTGCCTCCCACCAGTCCTGCACTACCACCAGCGCCACCACCGCCGCCACCACCAGTACCACCCGACCCGCCGGTTCCACCGGCGAATCCGGCTGCGAAGATGCCGAACGTGGACGCGATATTCGTAGCCGCCACGACTTTCACGCTGCCGGCTGAGCTGCCGTTGCCGCCTGCCGCGCCAGCCCCCGCGTTACCGCCGCCGGCACCGCCGCCTCCGCCGCCGCTGGCGCCGATTCCGAAGGCTGTTCCGCCGCTGCCGCCAGCACCGCCGCCGCCGCCGGCGCCGCCTTGACCTCCGTTGCCGCCTGGATCACCGGAAGCCAGGATGCCGCCGAGTGAAACTGACGATCCTGTAGAGGTAATGGAGACGGCACCACCGGCGCCACCATTGGCGCCCGTGCCGGCATTAGCGCCGTTGCCGCCGGAAGCACCATTGCCGCCATTACCTGCGCAGCCGCCAATAAAGGTAGAGCCGCCGGAGCCACCATTTCCGCCCGTGCCGCCGGCGCCACCGTTACCGCCGTTACCGCCGGCGCCGCCTTGATCTGCCACAAATCCCAATGAAACCGGTCCAGCCGCGGAGACCGTGATATTGCCGGCTCTGGCGGCCGCGCCGCCACTCCCGCCGTTGCCGCCGGGCATGCCAATGGCGCCCGCGCCGCCGCAACCGGCGTTCTCGGCAGTGACGCTGGGGGCGTTGGTACCAGGTGCACCATTGGCACCATTCGCGCCGGCACCACCATTACCTCCCCAACCGCCTTGAGCAGCCAATTGTCCCGTTGTGACAGAACCACCTGCTGCGATTGTGATATTGCCGGCTGCGGCACCGGTGCCACCATTTTGACCGGCAACGCCTGTGCCATTGGGCGTATGTCCGGTGCCGGCCGCACCGCTGCCGCCGAGTCCGCCTGAAGTATCAATGCCACCGGGCACACTGAGGTTGCCGCCGCTGGTCAACGAGACATTGCCGCCTTTCTGTCCATTCACACCCGAAAAGGCAGCGCCACTTGCTCCCGTTGCGCTCACAGTATTGAGGGTGATATTAGCGCCGGCCTGCACCGTGACGTTGCCGCCTGGCGAAGCCTGTCCGCCAGTCGATGAGGTATTGATATTGCTTACCGTTATGCTTCCTGTGTTGGGCAGGACACTGTTGGCTGTCAGGCTCACAGTGCCGGCATGACTAACCAGATTCACGCCGCTCATATTGATATTGCCGCCGGACAAACTCGGAGCGTTCTGGATGTTTCCATTATTGTCGAACGTCACACCGGCGCCGATTACGATCTGTGCGCCGGGGCTGGATGTATTGCTTGCATCGATTGTGGGCGTATTGGTGATTGTCACGTTACCGGTCGCAAGTGCTATGAATTGCTGGCCACCTGTCGAGTAGTTATTCCCCAGAGACAAACTCACCGAGCCATTGCTGTTGAGGAAGATAGGATCACCAGTCAGGTTGGCAGAACCGATGTCCAGCGTGCCACCATTAGCCCTCACTTTCGTCGAGCCGCCGTTGTCGTTTACTACTCCGTTGATCTCGCCGGCATTGACGAGCACTGCATTAGTCGGGCTATAAAAATTGACGTTGACACCAGATATGGTGCCACCCGTTTCCGTAATACCAGGCAATATTTTTTTCGCGGATGATTGCAGCACATCGTTGGTGAAACAAACGTTGGTGTCTGCGGATATCGTTCCGCCGGTGTTGCGGATTGACAAAAGCTCAGCGCTGAAAGCTTCAACCAGCACGTTAGCCTGCGCTGCCTGGATTGAGCCGCTATTGATCAAAGTTTGCGTATCGATGGTGAGAGCGCCCTGCTGCGTACTTATCGTGCCGCCATTGATTATCTTCGGCGCAGTCATCGTCAGGTTTTGCACCGCACTGATCAATCCGCTGTTTCTGATCGCACTTGCAGTCAACACCAAGTTCGCGCCGGATGAAATCGTGCCTGTGTTGACGATGCTATTGATGGCAGTCAAATCGATGCTTACCGGACCCGAACTTCCCAGCGTTCTGGAAAGGGTTCCTGGCAAGATTGAACTCAGCGTGCCGCTGTTGAGTATGTTCGAAGCTTGAATCGTCACGGAATTGGCATCTGCCGAGTTGGTGTACACCAACAGCGAGCCCCTGTCGGTGAGATTACCGGTGAGCGAGACGCTGGACGTGCTTCCCGCATTCATTAGCCCAGTGACGCCTTTGGGAATCAGCAATGAGCCGAGGAAGTTAGGAATGTTGGAACCCAACATAAAATCGCCGGAAACGGCATTGCCATTGCGACCCAATCCTATTAATTGCGCTCCGCTCTGCAATACCTGGGAGACCGCCACGCGCTCCGCAGGGGTCAACCTTGTGGAACCATTCACCGTCAGGTTGTGACCGCCTACATCTATGATCACCGTTCCGCCCCTCAGGAGGCTGCTCGCTGTGAGATCGTGCGCGGTCGACGAGAGGTTCACATTGGTGGCTTGATGTGGCGGTCCGCCGGTGCCGGCGTGCGATGCAACTTGGCTGAAGGCGGGGAGAACGGGAAAAGCGCTGACCAGAACTGAGAGGATCGAGGCCAGACCTGCACGCAATTGTTTATTCATTAGGCAACCTTAGGCAGCAGAAAACGAAGCCCGCCAGACCCTTTCCAGGCTTAACGCGGACCACTTGGAATCCCAGTATCACTCAAATTTCTGAAGAAACTCAAGTGAACTTTTGGTCCCGTAGAATCATCACGGGCGAGGAAAATTCCGTCCCCACATGGTACCTGAGCCGTTAGGCACCTCTCGGTAATCGTGACAGAATTAATGTGCCGGCGAAGTTTTGCAACGGCGCACGTAGTGCGGAGTTCACTTTCTCTGCTCGAGTGAAAGAATCGTGGCGCTCTCGAGCGAAAAAATCAGACTTCGGCGATTCTAACTGCCCGGTCGTAGTACCCTTTGTCCAGCCTTTTCGTACGAATGTTCGCGTCCGCTATTCGCAACTGGACGCGATAATCGCCTGTCACTTCCGGCGACCACTCGTAGTACCAAAGTGTCCAAGTGGAGTTGGTGGTCTGATCATAATTCTCGACCGGATAATACTTTTCGTCCGGCAAGAACCGGATCTGAAGATCCCGGGTCAGTTTTTGCCCGCCCCACATGATACCGACGACGTTGTACTTTATCTTGCCTGCTACGCTCCATTGCTCCACGCGAATCGGCATAGCAGCTTGATCGATTGATGGCGCCTTGAAATCCCGAGCAAGCTCTGGGATGCCGTCCTGGTGCGTTCGACCGGCGAATTCTTGCATCTGACTCGTTGCCCGTGCATCATCGGGTACGAAAGTTATCTCGTCCACCCACTTGATGCAGGTGCAGCCGTACCAACCAGGCACCACAAGACGCACTGGAAACCCATGGTCATGCGGCAATGGATTGCCGTTCATTTGTGTGGCGAGAAAAGCATCGGTGGACTTCAATTCCTCAGCTGTGAAGATCCAGCTCGCACCAGGAATGGACGAACGCAGCCCGGGCACACCCGACGGCTTTGCGTATTTGTCAAAACCGGAAACGCAGATACGCTGACCTTTATGGGGAACCATCCTGATGTGATGCAAGAAAGCAAGCAATGGAACACCCGACCACTGACAGGCGCTCATCAGACCGAACTGTCCGGCCCGCTCATTGCCCGAGCATTCCATCAAGTGAACACCCATGTCTCTGCTTAATTTCTCAATCGTTTCGAGCGGTATCATATGCGGTGCGGCGTCGAGAGAGGCAACTTTTATTTGCCATGGTTTGCTGAAATCGATCAAATCGGAACACGCCGTCCGTACGTAGAATTCGTCGGCCGGGACAATCAATTTATTGGGCTGCAATTTGGATAGGTCAGCATACAGGCGTCCGTCCAATCCGCTCTCGAACAATTTGCCTGGAGGTATCTGCACCTCACCGATAAAGGGCACCACTTTTACCAGCGTTCCATTGGCGAAAGCACTGTGATTGGCGTCGGCATCGCGCGCGAGCGCGTCGAGATTGAGCAACAAGCTTGCTCCCGCGAGCAATGTGCCACCGATAAATGCGCGTCGGGTAACCTTGTCCGTCTTCGGTTCGAGCCGTTTCACTTAGCGTCTCTGAGCTGACCCTTGAGCTGCGATATTTCTTTTTGCAGTCCCTGCACTTCGTCTTCGAGCTTTTGCAGTTGGTCCCTACCTCTTGCGTCGATGGGAACTCCAACTTCACCGCTAGCGCCCGTTTTCTCTTTTTTGCCGTCACAGATAATATTGACTTCGGCGAAAATCGGAGGGTTTAGAGGCTCGTGATTAGGCGTAACCAGCTCTGCTCTGAGAATGTGCTTGCCGGGCGGCAGTGACTTATCCAGCGGTTTTTCCAAAAGCCATTGCATCTTTTCGCTGGCGAAAATAGGACCATCATCCAATGTATAGTGGATGTGTCCGGTGACGCGGTCTTTTCCAATAACTCGATCCCAGTATTGCACGGGAGGAGCAATGGTGAAGTTGTCGACCGTCGTCTTGACCAGAATTGGATAATCGGAAACATGAACGTCGGGCGGCGGAGAAACTATGTGAATGACAGGAGTCCCATCAGCCAGTGCCGGCACTGGCGCCACGACCAAAGCGACCAGCAGATATGGAATCACTCGCGCCTTCATCACTAACACCGTCCAAATACCTCGTTTCCCGTCTATTCGGCTGTTTGACCTGATTGCACCGGCATCGGAGTATAACCGGCATCTCCCGCCTTCAGTTTTCTCAATTCGCTTTCGATTTGTTCCATATGCACGCGCATCTTGTACAGTTCGGCGGCGGTCAACTCTGCTCGTTGCGAGCCATGCGCGGTGTTGATTGCTTCGACGGTAGCCGGGTGTCCGGTAAATACCTCAGTCACAGTCTCTGCCGGGGGATTGAGCGGCTTGCCCGTTTCATCAACCAGCTCTGCTTTGAGCACATGCAAGCCCACCGGCAGATAGTTGGCACCAAGCTTCTTGCCAATCATAAACTGCGTATCGTCCGTGGCCACCACCGGGTAATCATCGAACTTATATCGAATGTATCCATAATTTTCACGTGACTTGCCGTTGTGAGGCTCTCCCGGAGTGACAAGGTGGAATCCCGAGACGAAGAGCTGCACGAAGATCGGATAATCGAAGAAGCGTTCGTCCGCTAGCGGACGTATGAATTGCAGAGCCGGAGCAGGTTGTGTTGTCTTGTTCGACGTTGACTGTGCACACGCAACACTAACGGAACTCGCGATGAAAAGTGCCGACACAAACAAGGCGATGTGATTACGCACGAGCAAACATCCTACTCAAACGATACCGATTCAATGATATATCACATTGCAAGAGCTATCACCAATCAGAGCCGTGATTCGTAATGAGACGTGCTCTTGAAAGCGGCGGAAATGAGAACTGTCCAATAAACGCTCGGCTACGCTGCCGCTGCAGCCAGTTGTTGGTCGGCACGCCGTCCGGCAGCGCGTGCAAGAGCCTCAGGCTCAACCCATCCTACTTCAGCGAGGAAGGCGTCAAGATCTTGACCGCTCAGGCGGCAGCAGTGATATGCGAGCAAAGCTTGCTCGATGCTGATAAGCGAATGTTTGACAAGAAAGCTGCATCGCACCGCGGGGATCAATTGTTCACTAGAGACAAATCCAGACAGAAACTGTACCTGCTCTCGATTCTCGAGGCTGCTCTGGTCGATGCTATCCAACTCGGTGACGTACTGTTGGAACAAGCCTGTGCGCTTCAGGAACCACGCTACGGAAATATCAATTCCGGTTCCAGGCGCATCACTGATCGCGGCGAGCGCCGCGCTGACTGTTAGATTGTTCTGATGCGCGATGTACAAAGCCTTGATGGCGCGGCGTATACGAATGCGTCCGGTGCGCAGCAATTTCTGTGCTTCCAGCGCTTTGATCAATAACGACTCGGTGACCAGTGAGAAAATCAGCAATACTTCTCCAAGCGGCTTGCCGTTCAATGCTGCAATTTCCAGCACATCCGACAATTGCTTCGAGTCAATGATGCCGGCATGCACCAGCAAACTTCCTAAAGGCATCTCTTGAATTTCGACAATCATCGGAGCGCCGGCTCCATGTTTGATCGTTGCCAGCGCTTCAATTGCATGTTGCGGTGCAATCGCATTGGCGCGGAGCAAGGTCTGAGCTTGAAGTGCCGTTTCCACCAGAGATTTTGCAATCTGCTTGCGCATTGTCAGCGTGCGTCCGAGCTGAAGTCCGACGCGACGTGAATAATTCAGGTTGTTTTCAATTGTCGCTTGACCGACACATCCCGCTGCTACTAACAGCTCACCGAGCCTATTTGCGAAATCCGAGCTTGCGTCGAAATAGCGACCAAGAAATATCAGCAGAGCGTCCTCCAGCGACAATCCGGAAAGCGAGCTGATGGTCAACGCCAGGCGCGCCTGCATCTTCGATATCAGCCCGTCGCGCATCAGAGACTGTGCCATTACGAGGGCTCGAGCTTCTTTGCGAGTTAACTTCTCGAGCAAGATCAAAACTTGTCCGAGCGGTTGCCCCGTCTCTTCCGCCAACAGCAGCGCCTCTTCGATGTCCGTGGCGCTGAGCCAGCCCATTTCTTCGAGCAGTTCGCCTAAACTTGCAGAGGCTTGCAACATACTGTTCCTTTCCCCATAGAAGCGCGCAAACCAGCGAAGGTTGCCTATTTGCGACTGATTGGCGTGGTCAGAACAGCTCTAAATATATGCATGGCCCCGCAGATAGGCTATGGGGGAACTACGCACTCTGCGGCGTTTTGCCCATGGCATGAGCCGTTCCCGCTGTGTGGTCCTCCTCGCGACGAGTGACGCCCGGGCGTGAGGTTCCGTTGGCGCAGCCGATCGCGCTCTTTGACAGGATGGAGCCTCGTTTTGCGTCAGCCTTCCTCTGTACTTTTCGTACACGGCGAGGAGGACCACTTCAATGTGCTACTGCGACACCATTGTGGCTATCTGGAATATGATCAATCCTAAGGTGTAGCTCGACAGGGCGCCGAGAACAACGGCCAGGACTGCGACCACACAGTGCACGAGGGCGCATGAAAGTTGTGATTGCGGTACGTAGATGGCTTGGCTTTGTGTCGTGTTCATTGTTCGGTCCTCGTTTGCGGTTCCAACACTCCCAAGATACGGGCGGACGAGTTAGGGTTTTGTTAGGACCGGAAACTCCGGCTGGGTGTATAAAGGCGCCGGGTTCGTATTCGCCCCATTGCGCACAGGAACCTTCCGGTGTACAACCGAAGCACGCAAAACCGGGCGAGCCCTTGGCTCACCGGCAAAGCCGATCCACGCGCAAATATTAAATCCATCGCAAACAATCCCGCGGTTTGCTGTCGCAGCTATGCGACAAGCCCGTGGGATCGTTGCTTTTTGCGTCCCCAAATCTATGGAAGAGACAAAGATGGAAAATACCTCCCGTTGCAACGACAATCAAGATAACAGCCCAGCCCGCATTGAAGCGGATCAGGCGCGCGGAACTCTAGCCAATGAAGCAATTTGCCGAGCGCCGGCGACGGCGATGCAGCAAACTGCAGAGGACCGCCGAACAGCGGAGATAGCACCACCACCGGTGCCCGAGCATTTCCATGTGCCCTTCCCGATCACGGCACATACCGAAGACGGCAAACGCTTGCGCCTGGGCGTGAATATTCTCGGGCTGGTGAAGGCGGGCGTTACATTGGGAGACCACACTGGCGGCTATGCCGGCTCCGACATACTGCGCACCGACGTGCGCGCAGGCGTGGACTTCAGCAAAGAACACGTCGGGCCAGTCGCGGCGTGGAGCGTCGTTGATGGCAAAGTTACACAAGGAAGTGCGCGCGTGGGTATAACACCAGGCGATAACGAGGCACGAATCGGCGCAGGCGTCGACATGCAAGCGATCGGCGGCGTGTTCAACACCGGGCACCATGCTGGTCTGGAGTTAGGCGATAAATTCGGACCATATGCCGACACACACACTTCGGTTGGACCAGGCGGAGTTGCAGGCGCCGCCGATGTTAATCTCTCAGACGCGGGCTTGCGCACGCATGCAAATGCCGGAGTCGGCATCGACAGAGCGATCGGTGTGGAAGGGCAAGCACGCGCAGGAATCGGCGCAGAAAACGAAGCGCACGGCGATGTTCGTGCTTATCTGGGAGACAACGCTGTCAGCTTTGGAGCAGGATTGTATCCGCAGGTTCGCCCCGATGCATACGTCAGAGAGCAAACAGCAACCGACGAAAAGGGAGCCGCCCTCTATCCGCCTAGAACGTGGGACGTACAGAAAGACATTGCGTCCACCGCGCAACTAGCTGTGCCGGTGGCTGCCGAAGCAGCAACTGCGGCGGTACCTCAAACGAGTGGCGTAGAAGTATACGCACTGCCGCCTGCGCCTGCAGTTGAATCCAGACCGCTTCCGCCTGTGGAGACCGCCAGTGCAGAACCGCGTGGTGCTGATGGTTTATCGATGGCTGAGCGCGCCGCCGCCTATCGCGAAAATCGTGCGCACGCCGCGGACACCTCAGCTCGCAACCTCGACACCATGTTCACCAACGGCGGCGTTTCCAGCAAAGATATGCTCGCCGCCGTCTACAATGCCAACGAAGCCACCGGCTTGGATCACTTCACATTCACCGACGGAAACGGACATCGGATGAATGCGCAGATCTCACGCGTGGACTACGGCATCAACTCGATGATAAACGTCTTTGCGATCGATTCGCACGGACACAAACAACTGATGCTGCGCGGCGTGCAAGATTGGCACGGCAACATGGTTCAGCAACATGATAAAAATGGCCAAGCGGTGTCCTTCGAAGGCGCCCGGTGGCAAAAGCAACAGTGAGCAGGTCTGGCTGATGTTCACTGCGTAGCGGCGGGCGAAAGCCCGCCGCTTTCTCTCAGCGGGCGACGCGGATGGCGTCGGCCCTACTCAGTGATTTTCTTTCTCGCGCCGTAATCGATCACAACCGTTTTGCCGATGCCATTGATGCCGACCTGCTTGTGAGGATAATAATCGTCGGATTCATTCGTGTAATCGGTGAGTTTCCATCCACGTGACTGCATCTCATCTCGCAAAGCCTCGGCTTGCGGATACGTGGTGGGCGTTTTCACATACTCTTGCAAGGACGCAAATATATGCTCTGCACCGTCGCTGGTTGGACGAGTCGATAGAAATAACAGCGAATGCAATTGTTTTGCATCATCAGGAGCGTTTCCCCAGTCGCGGGTGGAAGGAAGATCCTGTTCGGGCACTCTAGTGACTTTCATCACGGCGCCGTTGGCCAACAATATTGCACCGGAGTAAGAGCCGCTACCGATAAAGCGCGTCGCCGGCTCAGTAAACCGCGAAATTAAAGGTGCCACCAGGTGTTTGTCGGTATAGAGCAGCTCGGAAGAAACAAGATCCTGCACCGAGCGGAATCCCGGACGCACCACCATACTCCAGGGCTGGGGAGTTGCACCCGGCGCCGTAATCGGTCTGCTCACAAACCTCAGTTGATCGGGCGCATCGCTGATCGCTTGCGCCGTTCCTGTTATTTTGTTGTTCACCAGCGATATCCAATCGATCGGTACCTTTTGCTGCCCCACATGCATCGTTTCTTCCGTGCCCAGCGTTAGTCCATCGCCCACCGGCTTCACCGTCACATTAGTGGGGGTCTTTTGTGCGGCAATTCGCTGAACATCGGCTCCTGAGATTGCCACCAACTTATATTCGGCATCTCGTGTTCTCGCGGCCTGTTCCCAAGGCCAATTATTCGCGTACTGGCGTTGAGCGCCCGGAAGCGATGCCACCGCAGATGATGCCGCGCGTGCCAGCGGATAGGCGATTAGTCTCGAGGTGTCAAACTGCCCATTCTGTCGCTCGCGAGAAACTTCCTCAGTCATGCCGCTTGCGTAGCCGGTGAGGAAGCCGGTAGTGGCAACCGTGCGGAACCGGTTGCCGGCAAGCAATCCGCCCGTAGACTTGATGAGTCCGTACGACAGCCCCGCCGTCGCAGCGTCCACTGCCAATGCCTGCGGATCGAATGTGCGTTCTCCCACACGCAGCAGCCCGGTTGCAACAGATGACATCGACATGTCGCCTGTTTTAGGGTCGAGGTAATTGCTTCGCGTCAGAGCCGCGTCCAGTGCCCGACCAGAAATTCCCAATCCCAACGTCATACTCGCTGGGTTAAATCCGCGCCCGGCTATCGTCAGCGCCACAGCTCGGGACCCCAAGCCTTTCGTCAATCCCAGCGCCGCGTCCATGAAGCGGGGATCGTCGTATTTCACCTCATCGGCTGTGAAGGCAGCGCCGGCTACCAAAAAGCCGAGCCTGCCAGGCGTAAACATGCCCACCGTCTTCACTACGCCACTGGCTATGCCGTATGCGTCCTGTTCTTTCTGCTTTGCGGCGCGATTGGCGGCAATCGCCTTGTTAATTTGCGTCGTCTCCGCCGCAGCCAAGTCCTTATCCCCGCCGGCGTTCAGCCGATTCGCCAGCTGCTCCAGGTTTGCGAAAGCCTCGCTGCTATGGTGATACGGACTAGTAATGCCATCGATCGCCCAACGCAGCAAGCTGCGGCTCTTCTGAGCATCTTGTGTCTTGTATATTTCATCCTGCAACGCAGCTAAAGGCGAGGCGTGGTCCTCTGTGCGGGCGGATTCCGATTTGGCGACGTCGGACATAAATGAGAAACGACCCAAGGGTGTGGACAAGATCTTAGATATTAAATAGGTTGGTGGCAATGGTGATCCTCCCACAGGCTGCACCGCATGCCACCGTCGCCGGCACAGTAAGTTTGCTGATGGCGGCGAATTATTTCTGTACGGTCTTCGCCGCGTTGATCGTTGGTTTTGCCGGCAGCGTCGCCGGACAAGCGATCATCGCAGGGCTGGCGCAGCGTTTTTGCGCGCAGAGAACCGCTGCCATCACTGAGTTGATAATGGTCAACTCGATCTTCGCGGCATTAGCACCACTTACGGTGGCAGCCGCCGCAGCGGCAGTCATTTTTGTTATTCCGGCCCGATCTTGACGGAGTCTACCGTGCCGTTGTTGATTTCCAGATGCAACCAATCGAGCGTTTCAACCAGCCAGCTTCGCTGGGGTCCAAGACAATAAAGATACGTGTGTTGCTCTCGCTTGGTCGGTGGTCCGAGCAGTTGTTCGAGATCTGACCGTGACATGCCGACCAGATGGTAATGACTCTGGAGATCGTCCACCATCTGAATCCTGGTGAAGTCGCCCATGCCGCAATTGTCTGCATGATTCTTCCATTTGGTTGCATCGAATGGCACGTTAGTAAACTGCGGCACATCCTTCGTCATTTCATGCCAGAACACAACGGCGGCCGCCCCGACAACGATGACAATCCCGGCAGCGAGAATCGCGAGCTTCAGTAGCAGGCGCTCGGGTTCGAATTTGACTTTCATGGCGGTCCTGTATCGTAGAAGACTATGGCGTCACCGATTTTACCCGAATGCTCCTCAAATCGTTGACAAACAAGCGCATACTGCTTCAGGATGATTTCATATAAGTTGTCCGCCCGGAGCATCGTTGTCAAAGTCTCGATCAGGAAAACGCCGACAGAAAGGCGAAGATACGCCGGATGCCACCGAGGGCACGCCGGCGGAAACAGAACACAAGCCTGTCGCACCGTCGGCCGAGCAGCGCGTGCAGCAGTCCGCGCCCGCAAACCCGCCACAAGCTGCAACGAAGCGAAAATATACACTGAGCCCGGAATATCAGGAGCTCGTGGATTTACTCGACAAGGCAGTACCAACGTGGCGTCCTCAGCCGAAGAAGAGCGGTCAAGAAACGGGCGCACGCACGACGGTGCAGGCAGATTCGCAGCCGGCAAGCGGCCGGGTTATGCCTCCCGCTGCCAACGCGGCTGAGCCACAAGTAGATGCGGGCTCTCGCCCGCCGCTACCAGCCGAACCGCCGCCATTACCAACAGAACACCCCACGGTAGAAGCGCAGCACGCGCCGGTACAGACGAATTTACAAGCCGAAAGCGGGCTTACGCCCGCGGCGACGAACGCCGGCACCCAGGAGGCACATACTGCCGAAGAGGGCTTGCGCTTGCCCGTAATGAGGGAACGCTCGCCGGTGCAAAAGCGCAAGCCACCGGCAGAGCCGAAGCCGCTGCCGATAATCACCGACGACTACAAGGCATTGATAAGCTTGCTCGGCAAAAAATCAGACGGCGATGAGCTAAAGCGTCTGGCGGATAAACTTAGCGCCCGGGTTACACGTCATCGAGCCGGCAAGCATGAAACCGGCATCGCATTCCAGGGCGCGGGACTGTGGTGGGTTACCGATGCGGGGATTATCTCGGCTGTGTTCATCGAGCTGCGCGATCCCGAAAAAGGTTTTGACTCATTTACAGGCAGCCTTGGATTCGGCACCACGCAACAACAATGCCACGCGGCCATGGAAAAGATCGACGCACAGTTCATAGACTCCGGCAAAGCTCCGCAGCACAGCGGCGCTTCCAAGTTACACATTTGGGAGCGCTACATTCACGGTGACACCATACTGCGCTTCAATTTCGATCAAGAGTCGGGCAAACTGCATAACGTGAGCATTCTTCGACTTGAAGCCGCGCCTGTGCGACCGAGCGGGCGAGCAACGTGCGAACAAATTGTGCAGAATCATCTGTCGCCGGCCGCGCAAGGAGTCCTGGCACGCGCGAAGCAGGAAGCGCGACGGCTCGACCATGATGAGATTGGCACGGAGCAGTTGCTGACTGCATTGCTCGCCACCGAACGTGGTGCCACCCACGATCTCTTCCACAGGTTCAATTTAACAGCAGACCATGTTCGCGCTGAGGTCGATAAGATTCTGCCTCGCGGCCAAGGCAAAACAGAATATTGGCTTTCTCCGCGTTTGCGCGCCGTGATTATGGTGGCATGGGATGAGGCGTGTCGGCGCGAATCGACAAAGGTGCACACCACTCACTTGCTCCTGGCGCTGCTGCGGTTTAGAAACGGTTTTGCCATCCGCATTCTCGAGGCACTGGGCGTTGACATCGACCACATGCGCAACGCGCTATTCGACAGTCTGGAAGCTTCTCAGGACGGGCAATGATCAGCGGCTTGCTCTGGAGAAAACGTCAGAGCCGACAGTTGCGGTGACGGCGCAATCTGCCGCAGCTTCTTGCGATAACCCTCAATAAAGCAAGCCGCCAGTTTCTCCTGATAGTACTGTGCCCGCCACCTGCTCTCGCCCGAGATTAGGCTGCGCACACGTGCTTGCAAAGCCGCTTGATGATGCTTGGCGGCGCTCGATGCCACGAGCGCATGCCAGCCTTTTTCGCCGGGATACAGTGCGTCCAAAATACATGCAGACTCGCCGGACAGACGCATGGTGCCGGCGCGTTCGTCAAGTGTTACGGCGTGAATGTGCAGGCATTCCGCCTCTGCAACAAACTCTGAATACATGCCCTGATTGAACAAACGCAGTCCCATCTCGTAATCGTCCCAGGCATCGTAAGGAAAACGCTCATCAAAATATCCGCAATCAAGTAAAGCCTGTTTGCGCAGAGAGCTGTTTGCGGCATAGAAAAATTGCCGCGGCAATGTGAAGCATTCGCCGTCGAATGGCACGCCGAATAGGCTACCGCTGTAATCCAGCCAGCGACGGAAATCCGATTGCAGCAGCTGGGCCGGGAACCGTCCAGCACCAATACCAATGAGATTGGGATCTTTCTTCGATTCATGGAACCGCCAATGAGCTTCCACAAACCCATCACAAGGCTGGAAGTCGCCGGCAAGAAAAATAATCAGATCAGCACGCGCCATTTTCAAGGCAATGTTATGCGCCATTGCACGACCGCCGCGCATGCATTGAAGCGCGCGCACCTGCATATCGCAATGTTGACCATTGAATACGGCATTCAGATCACCTTCAAATTCCTGCCTGCCAGCAGAATCAACGACTATGACCTCAAAATCCTCTCGCGCCATCGTCTGACGCGACAGCCCGAGCAAAGTGCTGCCGATGGATTGCTCCTCAGCACTGATTAAAACAGATACCTTCGGCATCCGGTCGCTTACCTGGTGATGGAACATGCGCTCGGTAACTTCCTCGAGCGATGCTGCGCACGCACGAGGACGCTGACGGATTTCGGGCACCACATCCGGTAAGCGCGATAATGTTTGCCGCAGCGCCAGCGTGCCCGTCTCGGATTCGCGGCGAATGAAAGTTGCTGTTTGAGCCAGCACTGAATCTCGCAGCGCCCACGATCTGCTGCGCTTGATTCTACCGATGGTGGTGCGCAAGACTTTTATGTAAGCCTTCTGCTCCTCCAAAATACCATCGAATGAGGTGCTTGTTTTGCGCGCATTAGACAACTGAAGCAGGTAGCTGTAATCGAGCACTTCCTCCTGCTCGGACTGGCTGCCCAACCTGATAAGCCGATTGACTTCGCGAAATATGCGAGTCAATTTCCAGCCGGGGTCTGTCATCAGCTTGCGCAGAAGCAGCTCTAGACGAACGATGCGCCGCTGGTTGAAGAAGATCGCGCGTGATGGTCCGCAACGGCCAACTTTTGCCACCTTCGGCTCACCAAGCAGCATGAGAGCTTGAAATGCAATTTGGAAAAGCCCCTGCGGCGAAACATTATCTGTTTCATTCGATTTGGCCGCGGCGTCCACTTGTCCCTGTCGAACCAACTGATTAAGGTGAGTAGCGACACCGATCAAATTTTCGGAAACGAAGTGCTCGCAAGACAAACCAACTTGCTCGAGATGAGAGGCGAGCCGCCCGGACAGCGTTATCACATCAACCGCAACAGACAGATTTTGGAAGTTCTTGACGGTTTGCCGATCGCCGTGATGGCGGATGCTGCATACAATATCATCGGTGCAACTGTAAGCACCGCGTTCAATAATCCGCAGCCAATATTCGAAATCGCCCAAATGGCTGTAATCTGCGCTGAACCCGCCGCCAGCAAACTCCGCTCGAAAAAGCACCGCGGATGGTTCACCGATGAAATTGACCAGAGGAAATAGGGCACGGTCCAAGACACTGTCGAGACTGTGCGCCATGCTCGCTCCCATAATGGGAGCCGCTGAAGGGTGAGCGAACGCCCCGCTGGCGGCCGCGCCGCTTTCATCGATCCATTCGCGTGTGCCGCTGGCAAGGGATATCTGTCCGTCCACCGAAAAGCACTGCAACAAAGATTCAACGGCCGTTGGTTTCAGAAGATCATCTTGCGCAAAGGGCTTGATGAATTCGCCGGCACTTCTGCCAAAGCATTCGTTATAGTTGGCAAATAGCCCGAGGCGTTGTTGGTTGCGATAAAACCGTATGCGCGCATCGCGCTGCGCGTAGCCAGTGACAATCTCCGCGGTTCGATCCGCGGATCCATCGTCGATGACTATTAGTTCAAGCCGGTGATAACTCTGCGCAAGCACGCTCTCGATGGCCGCGCCAACGAAAGCTTCGCCGTTAAAGACAGGCAGACATACTGATACGAGGGGTTGCATCTGAGAGCACCGAAATATGGCCGATTATAGGCGAAGCCTCGTCCAGGCGTATGACAGCCTCTTAACTGAAGCCAAACGAACACTGGTCCACAAGCAGCATTCATCTTTGAAAGGTTCGGCTCAAAATCAGCATGGGGCATAAATTTCGGGACAGACCGACAAAAGACGGGGCTCGTAATTTCAACATAGGCGAATGGGCCAATTTCGGTTACATTGAAAGCTATCCCCTGCCCCGCAAAGAGGTTACCCCATGGCTGACCTGGATACTCGCCTGCATAATATTGAAACGGTCTGCGCTCCGGCCAAAGACAACGCTTGTCTCCACAAAGAGCTTTCCGGGCTTTCGGTAACGGACGCTATGACGGTGATCGGCGGCTATGTCGCGTTCAATACAGCCGCCAAACACCTTCCAATGTTGGACATGGATGATTTGCTCAAAGCCATCCCGCCAGGGGTGGATCTGAGCAAACCGGCCAACCTTAACGCCTTTAACTTCCACGACCCCTACTAAACACTCAGCCGCCGCCAGAATGGCGACGGCCGATGAATATTGCCAGGCTCAGGCGCTAAGATGCTTCCAGCATCTCGAAATCGGGATCGTCATCATCCTCAGGAAGCAGGGCAGCGGACATGGCCTTCAAATGATCTTCCGGACACATGGCCGCCACCACTCGCAGAATTCTATACGCACGATCCATATCGTGGGACTTGAGATACGCCAACCCGAGATAAAACCACGCCACCCAGTGTTGCTGGTTGCCTTCGACCACCGCCGATAATTGAGCGATAGCAGTCACGTAATCGCTGTTGCGATAGCTCTGGATTCCAGCATTGAAAATGTCGTCCACGATGCGCCTCTAATGCGAAGGATTTGCGTTGCTTCCTACTTTCAGTTTACGAACCAGGCATGAACCTCGCGTGAAGAACCAGTAAAACCATATCGTCGGCGCGCGCCGCCATTAAGCGCCGTATGCACGGGCAGGAGACTCTTTTCGGGCTTGTGAATCAGTTGTGTAGCGCAGGTAAGGAATGAAAATGCCCAATTTCCGCTCATTCTCATACGTGAGACCACGCTTGCTCAGATGCACCGCAGTGCCTAAATTGGCTTCTGGACGGGCTGATGGAGTGGCTGGAAATGGGTTGGGACAAGACAGATCATGTGCATCAACTGCGCGCCAAAGAAACGGCCGCAGCAGGCGAACCAAGCCAGTTGTCGCTGACGGATCTGGCTGGAAACGAATGCAAGCAGCAGCCGAACTCCAATCAAATCCCAGTGCTCAAGCCCGATCAATCAAGTAGCGGATGCACTTTCAAAACATTCTCTCACGCACCCGGGCGGCTCGACGTCAGTTCGTTCTTCGCAAAAGAAAAGCCACATTCGGTGTGGATAGACGCCAATTTGTGGCTCGGCGGTATGAGTGAAGGAAGCGGCGTCATCGTCGGCAAGAAGAGTCCCGCGGAGTGCATAGTGCTCACTGACAGACATGTGGTGAGAGGAACGCAGGAACAGGAGGATCGCATCGCCGATCTGGAATTCATCAGTAACATGAAAAATTCCAGGCCGGACATTACGGTGCACGCCACCAACGGCAAAAAGTATCCTGCCGAAGAAGTCGGCGAAGATCCATCGCGAGATTTGGCAGCACTCGTCGTGAAGACGGGCCCGGACACCAATAGCGTTTGCCGCCTGGTTGATATTCCGAAGAAGTACCATGAATCGCCCTACGGTACCTCTGCTTACGCCATCAGCTACCCGCAAAATAGCAAAACGCCATATCTATCAATCGGGACTGTGACGGGCTCACTCACACTCGATGAGATGAACAAACGTATGGGAGCCGACGTTGCAGCGCAAGAGAAGCTGACGCGTCCACTAATTGACGATCAATTGGCGATCAGGCACGCCAGCTCGGGCGCCGCGCGATACGACTACCGTGGTCACTTTAGTGGACTGATCGACCGCGAAAACGATAAAACCGGGCATGCATTTTCAACGCCGCTTCGCCGCTCTGACATTGATTCGATTCTCGCTAAGCCACCTGTATTCCCGCAATAGCATAGTCCGCTAACGTTTCAGCAGACGAAAGCGGTTTAACTGGCTTTGCTGATTTGCCCTAGCTGCTGCTGGGTCAAACCCTTCTGGATCTTGCGAGTGACGTTTTCCTGCTGGAACTTCCAGTAGAGATCAAAAGCTATATACATAATCGCAAAAGAACTTTCCCCTGCCATCAACGCTCCATCTCGAATTCCCTTGTATATCGCGAACGCAAGGACGCCCAGAGGAAGTAACTTATTCACCTCGGGCGTCTCCGTCAATCGGGCAACCGACATGTCGACGGCGTCGCTCATCCGCACGACGTCGGGAAACCATCTTTCGAGCAGTGACCAGGGATGCTCATCAGCACCGACGTGCTCAATAACCAACGACTTGCCGGTTAGACGAACGGTTTTAACCTGCGGCGAAAGTTTCAAGTCGGCCTCAACTTCCTTGCGCTCGGCCGGGGCCAACGGTTGCGCGAGCTTAAGTCTTATACGCCCGGGCATCATGTGAGCAACTCGAGCTGATCTTTGGCTGGTCATTGTGTCCTCTCGGTTTTTGAGTTAGCGGACGGCTGCCCCCATGCCTCAGTTCCGCAAGCTGTGTTTTAGCACCGCTTGCCTTTTTTCTAATTTTCGGATAATAATTGGGCACCCCCGACAAACATAGGTCCGTATGGCACGTATTCTCCTCGTAGAAGACGAAGACGCCGTGGCTTTGTCCACTCGATTAATCCTCGAGCACGAGCGCCACATCGTCGATTTATGCACCACAGGCAGCGATGCCCAAGCACTTATGCGCACCGTAGACTACGATGTGCTGATACTCGATTGGGGGCTTCCGGACACCACCGGGTTGGAGATTTGCCGCGCATATCGATGCAGCGGCGGCACCGCTCCGGTAATGTTTTTGACCGCACGCAACAGCCTGCGTGAGAAGACGCTCGGACTGACTGACGGAGCCGACGACTATCTAACAAAGCCGTTCGAGCTGAAAGAACTCGTCCTGCGTGTCACTGCTCTGCTGCGTCGGCCCCGACAAAAGGTAGATACGGTGATTCGCGTGGCCGATATTGAGCTTGACTGGATTAAACACACAGTTAAGAAAAGCGGCACCCCGATTTCGCTGTCGCCGACTGAGTTTCAAGTGCTCGAATTCTTCTTGCGCCGGCAAAACCAGTGTTTCAGCCAGGAAGCGCTATTAGCCAACGTTTGGTCCATGGATTCAGACGCGACGGTCGAAGCTGTAAAAGCGACGATCAAACGTCTGCGTCAAAAGCTCGATCCCGATCAGCACTTCTTGCGCACGTTGTACGGCGTCGGTTATATCTTAGAACCGGCTGGGCCCGCGACTTCTGTTTCGTCGTGAGGCCTTTCCGGGACAAGATTTAAGCTGTTTTGACTCAAAGTTGACCACAGCCACCAGTACGATCAACATACCGGAAACCAACCGGTGCCCCGCCCACAACGCACACTGCTAGGAATTACTACAACCGGATTTTAGTGATATCAAACCAATTCTGTGCAGGGCTTGATTTCACAACGAATCCGCTCGGCTAATTCCGGCAGGAGAAACTCAACTTCTCGCCGATTGTGTGGTCGGTGGACGGTGTGTGCTCAGCAATGAGCACACACCGCCCAGTTGAGATATTTAGCGACACCCGTCACCAGAAAGGGGCTATGACATGGCTACAGCGGAAGGTAAATCCAGGCAGCGGCAAGCACGTCCGCAGTTCACCAGTTAACAACGGGGGTAGTGGTGCCGCTTAGGCGGCGCCACTACCAGCATTACTAGGTATCCGCCACACACACACACACACACACACACACACACACACACACACTTCGACTTACTAAGGGCACCATCATGAGCAGCAACTGGAACAACAACAGCGATGCAACGCAAACCCAGCCAAAAGAAGTTTCCCAATCGTCAGATTCGACTTTACCGAAGAACTCGCCCGGCGTGGCGTCGGCCGCCGTCGAAGCTCAAACCGCTGCTAACCAGCTGCCCGTCAATACAAACATAAACATCGAGAACGATGTTCCGGGACTTCCGCAGCAAAACTTCCCGGCACTGAGCATCAATATCAATGATAGTTATGCCGGCGACAGCGACGGCATTTTGCGTTTCCCGGCTCCGATGCAATCAGCGAACAACGAAAGAACCACCACCCAGAGTGACGCCTGGGGAACCAGCGGCAGTGGCGCGGCCGGCAGCGATACAACAACGACAGCTACCACGACGACCGCCGCAGCAGGTAATGACTGGAAT
>Ga0134128_10003254_pt1 | contig 19843 bp, 32 predicted proteins | sample KB31754_FD_96462 | JGI IMG/M metagenome (GOLD analysis project Ga0134128, IMG submission 96462) | Terrestrial soil microbial communities with excess Nitrogen fertilizer from Kellogg Biological Station, Michigan, USA - KB3-175-4 | ecosystem: Environmental > Terrestrial > Soil > Unclassified ...
ATGGATTGGCCCCCCGGGCCGTCCATCCTCCGGTCATCGGCTTGGGCGGCCAGCGTGGAAGCCCGCCGGCGTCCCGTTTCGCGAATGCCGAAGAGGGCGGCGAAGATGGCCAGGGCCCCTGGGACTGCCGCCACCCAGAAAACGCCGCGAAAGCCGAAGCGGACCAGCAGTCCCAGTGCTATCAGGGGACCGGCGATGGCGCCGGCGGAATCCATGGCCTGGAGCAGCCCGAAGGCGGAGCCGATTTTCTGCTGCGGCACCGATTCGGCCAGCATCACGTCGCGGGGAGCGCCGCGCACACCTTTGGCCAGGCGGTCGCCAAAGCGAACCAGCAACACCTGCCACCATGCCGTGGTCACGGCCAGGACCGGCTTCAGAACGTTGGCTACCGCGTAGCCGGCGACCACCAGGGGCTTGCGCCGCCGCATGCGGTCGGTGAGCAATCCGGAGAACAGTTTGGCGAAGGAGGCAACGCTCTCCGCCACCCCTTCAATCATCCCCAGCCGCGCCGGGCCCGCCCCAATGGTCAACAGAAAAGCGGGCAAGATCCAGTACGCCATTTCACTGGCGGTGTCGTTGAAGAAGGAGGTGGCGCCGAAGACGTAAAGGTTGCGTGAGCGGTCGGAGCGATCGGGGTCAGGGGAAGCAGCCATTCCTATTCCTTGTACCACGATGGCACTCGTCTTTCGTCTCCTGTATGGAATCAGCCACCGAGCTTAAACGCAAGGCCCCTTTCACTCGGACGGGCATCTGTATGGCCCGTCCTTGCTTAGGATGACACTTCTAGACTGTTTCTTTAGAGGGACAAATGAAAATTGAAGAAACTCAGTACAAGGCGCCGTACTTGGTGGCCACCCAGCGGCCGTCTTTCTCCATGCTGGTGACCCAGAGATCTTCCGGGTAGGTGTTTGAGCCATCGCGGCGGGTCACATGGTAATGCAGGATAACCAGTGGCGGCTCGTCTTCCCGATCGAACAAGGTCCAGGAAACCAGCGGGTGCTGCTCTTCCGACTTGCAGATGAATTCGGCGTACTGGCGACGATAGTCCTTAAACCAATCCGCCAGTTCGCGCCGGCACTTACCTTCTTGCATGGCGTTGACCATGTCGTCGCCGGGCTTTTCCGGCGCACGGTCGCGGATGGGATTAAAGCGAACCCGCAGCGGGTAACCGGAGAGAGGATCCTTCTCCTCGGAACGGGAAAGGATGGGCGGCTGATTGGATAGCCATATCAGCATGCCAAAGGCGTAGAGCACAAGGAGTACCACCACGCCTAGCCCGATCCATTTCTTTTGAACTGCCATGTCCTGAAGGCGAGTTTAGCCCTGATGGGTGGCCGATGGGGTAATGCAGAAGGTACAGGTACGTTAGTACCTAAAACGCTGGCTAGCTGACTAGCTTACTGGCTGATGTGATTTAGCCGAGCAGAGCCTAAACCCCGTTGGCCCCTAAAAAAGAACGCACCCGAGATCGGGTGCGTTCGCCGTGAGTTCTCAACGGGTCAGGCGGAGACCTAGCAAGCTACGTCTCTGCCCGACGGAATACCTAGGTACTGGGCACGGGTACTACGAATTCCTAGTCTTTCTCTTCTTCCCCGCCGGCAGCCGGCGGTTCGCCGCCGCCTTCGGCCTGCTGCTGCGCCTGCGCCTCTTCCATAGCCTTCTTGGCTTCGGCGGCACGCTTGGCGCGGATTTCGGCGCGCTTCTGGCGTTTTTCTTCGACCACCCGCTCTGCTCCCAGCAGTTCGATGAACGCCTTTTCGGCGCCATCACCCTTCTGCCAGCCGGTGCGCACGATCCGCAGATAGCCGCCCTCGCGGTCGCCGAAGCGGGGCGAGAGTTCGAACAGCTTGTCCACGGCTTCGCGGGTCATGAGATAGGCGCCGGCCTGACGGCGCGCCGCCAGATCCCCGCGCTTGCCCAGAGTGATCATTTTCTCCACGTGCGGCCGCATGGCCTTGGCCTTGACCACCGTGGTCTCAATCCGTTCTTCCAGGATCAGCGAAGTCACCAGGTTGCGCAGCAGAGCGCGACGGTGGCTCGTGTTCCGGCCCAGTTTCCAGCCTGCTTTTAAATGACGCATAAGAATCCCTTGATTCAAGATTTGACGATTGACGATTGCGGAAAAACCCGGCAAGTGCAATCGTCAATCGAAAATCGGCAAATCGTCAATGCTCAGTAGTTTTGTCCCTCGCCGAAGCTGGGCGCGCCCAGCGCGGGAGCCGGCTGCGGCGGAGCGCCGGGCACCGCATTGCCGTGCTCGTCAATCTTCATACCCAGGCTCAGCCCCATGGAAGCCAGAATTTCCTTGATCTCGTTCAGCGACTTGCGGCCGAAATTCTTGGTCTTCAGCATCTCGGCTTCGGTCTTCTGTACCAGTTCGCCGATGGTCTGGATGTTGGCGTTCTTCAGGCAGTTGTAGCTGCGCACCGAAAGCTCCAGTTCCTCCACCGAGCGGTTCAGATTCTCGTTGCGGATCTCCGGCTTCCTCTCCTCCGAGCTAGTCATGGTCTCCAGCTCTTCCTCGAAGTTGATGAAGATGTTCATATGGTCCTTGAGCAGCTTGGCCGCCAGGCCGATGGCATCGGCGGGCAGCACGGAGCCGTTGGTCCACACTTCCAGTGTGAGCTTGTCGTAGTCGGTGATCTGGCCGAGACGAGCAGCTTCCACCGTGTAGTTGACCTTGCGCACCGGCGAGTGCACGGAGTCAATGGGGATGAAGCCAATGCCCAGATCCTCATCGAAATTCTTGTCCGCAGCCACGTAGCCACGGCCGCGCTTGAGCCGCATCTCCATGTCCAGCTTGCCGCCCTCGCTGATGGTGGCCAGGTAAACTTCCTTGTCCAGCACCTCGACGTCGGCGTCGGCTTCGATCATGCCCGAAGTAACCACGCCCGGCTGGTCGGCGCGCAGGTAAATGGCCTTCGGGCCCTCGCCGTTCAGCTTGAAGGGCACCTGCTTAAGGTTGAGGATGATGTCAGTGGCATCTTCCACCACGCCGGGAATGGACTGGAACTCGTGCAACACACCTTCGATTTTGACCGCCGTAACCGCCGCGCCCTCGATGGACGACAGCAGCACGCGCCGCAGGGCGTTGCCGATGGTGGTGCCGAAGCCCCGCTCAAAAGGCTGCGCCCAGAACATTCCGTATTTGTCGGTGAGGCCTTCGGTGTCAACCGCCAGCCGTTTTGGTTTTTGAAAACCTTTCCAAAGCATTTGCGTTTTTCTCCTCTTCGGCCATGCTGCTCAATTTCGGCTTGCCGGCTGGCCCGCCGCCGGCTCCAGCGCCGAAAAAGGCCGATCTGGCACGAAATGTGTGGGCCGAGAACCAGCAGTCAGCACTCGGCTTACAGCATTCAGCCCGTGTGACTGCATTACCAACCGCTGGCTGTCATTGCCGCGGCTGTTACTTCGAATAGAGTTCGACAATCAACTGCTCATTGATAGGCAGGTTGATGTCTTCCCGCTTGGGCAGGTTTACCACCCGGCCCTTGAGCGTCTCGCGATTTACTTCCAGCCAGCCAGGAGCGGCCTGATGCGCCGTGTATTCCATGGCCTGCTGGATGATGGGCAGCGAGCGGCTCTTTTCGCGAATCGCGATTTCGTCCCCCGCCTTCACTTCATAAGACGGGATATTGACCTTGCGGCCATTGACCTCGACGTGCCCGTGGCGTACGAACTGCCGAGCCTGGCGCCGAGCCACCGCGAATCCCATTCGGTACACGATGTTGTCCAGACGGCGCTCCAACTGCTGCAGCAGCAACTCGCCCGTTACGCCAGGCTTCCGCGCCGCAAACTCGAAATAGTTGCGGAACTGCTCTTCCTGGACGAAATAGATGCGCTTCGCCTTCTGCTTTTCGCGAAGCTGCAGGCCGTAGCCCACGATCTTGGCCTTGCGGTCTTTACCGTGTTGTCCAGGCGCGAAGTTGCGCTTCTCTATGGGACACTTCTCACTGAAACACTTGGCCCCCTTGAGGAACAACTTCATTCCCTCGCGGCGGCACAAACGACATACTGGTCCTTTATAGCGTGCCAATTTTTCTTCTCCTTTAAATCATCGGTTTACGGGCGTGGCATACCTTTCGTCCCGATGGAATAGTCAGTTTCCAGTTTCGAGAGAACGCTCGACGGAACTTGCAACCTGAAACTTGAAACTAGACCCTCCGCCTTTTTGGCGGCCGGCAGCCGTTATGCGGGATGGGGGTAACGTCCCTAATCTGGCGCACCTCGATGCCGGCGGCAGCCAGGGCGCGGATGGCCGATTCGCGGCCCGAACCCGGCCCGCTTACCCGCACCTCCACGCTGCGCACACCATGATCGCGCGCCATGTTGGCGGCGTTCATGGCCGCCTGCTGCGCCGCAAACGGAGTGCCCTTGCGCGAACCCCGAAATCCCAGCGAGCCCGAACTCTTCCATGAGAGCACATTGCCCTGCATGTCGGAGATGGTCACGATGGTGTTGTTGAACGACGCCTGGATGTGCGCCACGCCGTGCGGGACGTGCTTGCGCTCCTTGCGCTTGAACTGTTTCTTTTTGCCTTTTTTCTCCGGCGCCGCTGCACCGGCTGCGGGTGTTGTCGGTTTTGCCATAATTTATGTCTTCGCCGTGGATTTCTTCTTCTGTGCCACTGTGCCCTTACGCGGGCCTTTGCGGGTGCGCGCGTTGGTATGCGTCCGCTGGCCGCGCACCGGCAGGTTGCGGCGGTGACGGTAACCGCGGTAGGACCCGATTTCGATCAGTCGCTTGATGTGCATGGAGGTGTCTTTGCGCAGGTCGCCTTCCACCTCGCCTTCAGTCTCAATGACATGGCGGATGCGGTTGACCTCATCCTCGTTCAGGTCCTGCACCTTTTTGGCTCCGTCCACCTTGGCCTCCTCCACGATGCTCTGCGCGCGGGAGTGACCGATGCCGTAAATGTAAGTCAGCGCAATCGCGGTGTGCTTGTTGCGCGGTAAATCAACCCCTGCTATGCGTGCCATGAATACTCCTGGTCGTTAGCTGCTGGCCGGTGGCCAAGAACCAACCACAATCGAGCGTCAGCCCTGCCTCTGTTTGTGTTTCGAGTTCTCGCAGATCACCCGCACTACGCCTTTGCGGCGAATGACCTTGCACTTGTCGCAAATTTTCTTTACCGATGCACGTACCTTCATAAATCAGTTCTCAGTTCCCGGTTCTCAGTTCTCACTTAAAAACCTTGTGGCGCGGGCGGCTCGCCCCGAGCTCAGGGTCGAGAAGCGAGCGAGGCAAACCACGCCCTAACACGTCATTTATATCTGTACACGATGCGGCCGCGGGTCAGGTCGTAGGGAGAAAGCTCCACTGCCACCTTGTCGCCCGGCAGAATGCGTATAAAATTCTTCCGCATTTTCCCTGAAACATGCGCCAGCACCTGGTGCTTGTTTTCCAGTTCGACCCGAAACATCGCATTGGGCAGCGGCTCAATCACCGTTGCCATCACTTCAATCGCGTCTTCCTTACTCATGCACTCCTTGTAACTTTCGGACCCTCAGATTCGTCGCTGCGCTCAGGATTTCGCCAGGGGACTCTCGCCCGCTAGCCGGCTCAACTTCAATCGCGTCTTCCTGACTTATTCACACTCGTCATAAGTACCAGGTCGCCAGTACCCAGTACCGATTCTTGGATCCCCGTTCCGAAACGCATTTACTCCGTCAAAATCATGGGGCCGTTTTTGGTAACCGCCACGCAGTGCTCGAAATGGGCGCTGTAGCTGCCGTCTTCGGTCACCGCCGTCCAGTTGTCGTTCAACAGGCGCGCGCCCGGCTTGCCGGCGTTCACCATGGGCTCAATGGCCAGGACCATGCCCTCTTCCAGGCGGGCTCCGTGGCCGCGCACGCCAAAGTTAGGCACCTGCGGTTCCTCATGCAGTTGCCGCCCGATGCCATGGCCCACAAACTCGCGCACCACACTGAAGCCGTTGGCCTCCACATATTCCTGCACCGCCGCGCCCACATCGCCCACCGAGTTGCCCAGCCGGGCAGCTTCGATGCCGCGGTACAAGGACTCCTTGGTGACATCGAGCAGACGCTGCAGCTCCGGCGTAGTGCCCCCGCCAACCGGCGCCGTAATGGCAGCATCAGCGTAATAGCCGTCCACCACCACCCCGCAGTCAATGGAAACGATGTCGCCGGCCTTCAGAACCCGCCGGTTCGACGGAATGCCGTGCACGATTTCCTGATTCACCGAGGTGCACAGGACGCAGGGGTAGTCGCGGTAGCCCTTGAACGCGGGCCGCGCGCCCAGTTCCCTGATCTTCTTTTCCGCCGCCCGCTCCAGGTCCATGGTGCTGGCGCCGGGAACAGCCAGTTCGCGAACGGTATCAAGAACCTGACGCAGAATGCGGCCGCTATGGCGCATTTTTTCGATTTCCGCCTGCGATTTACACACGATGGCCATTCCTAAGCGCCCCCGGACTGCGTGCCCACCGGGGCGCTTCGTAAGCGTTCAATTGCTTCGGCGATCTGACGGGTTACCTCTTCCACATCCAGATCGCCATTCACATGCACCAGACGCCCGCGCCGGCGGTAGTAGTCCACCAGCGGGCGGGTCTGGAGTTCATATGTCTTCTGGCGCTCCTCGATCACTTCCGGGCGATCGTCGTTGCGCATCACCAGCCTGGAGCCATCCACGTCACACACGTCCGGCACTCGTGTGCGCTGCGTGTGGATGTTGTAGATACGACCGCAGGTAGGGCAAGAGCGACGTCCCGAAAGCCTGTGCAAAAGATTATTGTAATCTACGTCGAGTTGCACCACAACCGGGGGGTCGCATGGCTTCTGGTTGTCAAAGAGCTTGCCCGCTAGAAAGCGGTCCAGCCACTGCGCTTGCACTGGAGTGCGGGGAAAACCATCCAGGATGAACCCGCGTCCGCAGTCCTTCTGTATGAGCCGCTCGCCGACCATCCGGTTGACCAGCGCATCGGGCACCAGTTCGCCCCGCGCCATTACGGCCCTGGCCTTACCGCCCAACTCCGTGTCGCGCTCCACGTTATCGCGCAGGATGTCCCCGGTCGAGATCTGCGGAATCCCGTAACGTTCCGCGATCCGCTTGGCCTGAGTGCCTTTGCCTGCGCCCGGCGGACCAAGCAGAATGATCGGGCCCACATTGTGCGCCGTTGCGTCCGCCATCGACGTGGTTGGTACCTTTTAATTGCGGCCGCTGCGCCCAACGCGGCCGGAAAGTCAGTACAGGGCCCAAAGCATTGCGAATCTATCGGGTAGTCGGATAAATGCTCCCCGAAACCCATGGTTCTCAATTACCCGATAACAAGTTACTCAATTACTCAATCCCTCTAAGCCCAGGTGCGGCGGCCGCGTATGCGGCTACGGGGGCTAAAGCCCTCGTAGTGCCGCATAATGAGTTGCGCCTCAATCTGGGTCACCGTGTCCATGGCCACGCCCACCACGATCAGCAGCGAGGTGCCGCCAAAGTAAAAGCTCACCCCTAAGCCGTTGGTCACCCAGGTGGGCAGTCGTTCAAAAAAAGCCCCCAGAGCGCCGGGCAGGTGATTCAGGTGAATGCCGGCAATCATCCACTCCGGCAGAAACGAAATGATGATCAGGTACAGACCGCCAACCAGGGTGATGCGGGTCAAACTCTCGTTGATGTAGTCGGCTGTCCGCCGTCCCGGGCGGATGCCGGGAATAAACCCGCCGTACTTTCGCATGTTGTCAGCAACCTCATTGGGGTTGAAGACAATGGACACGTAGAAATATGCGAAGAAAATAATGCCCACGGCATAAAGCAAAGTATAGAGCGGCTCGCCCCATCCCAGGGCGCGTATCAAGCCGCCAAAATAGCGGTTGTCCCTGAAGGCGAACCCGGCAGTCTGGGGCAAGGTCAGGATGGAGGACGCAAAGATGACCGGCATAACGCCGCCGGCATTTACCCGCAGCGGCAGGTGAGTGGATTGGCCACCCATGATCTTGCGGCCCACCACACGCTTGGCATACTGCACAGGGATGCGGCGCTCAGAGCGTTCCACGAAGACGATGAAGCCCACCACAGCCAGCATGAGCACGACCAGCAGGGCCATGGCCGGAGCGGTAAAGGAACCCCAGGCATCGGTCCGGGCCTTGTCGATCAGGTCCACTACGCCGCGTGGCAAACCGACCACGATACCCGCAAAGATCAGGATGGACATGCCGTTGCCGATGCCGCGCTCGGAGATCTGCTCGCCCAGCCACATCACAAACACGCTGCCCGCGGTCAGGGTCAGCATGGTCATAAGGATGAAACCCGGCCCGGGATTAGTCACGAAAGCGGTGCCGCCCGATACCGTCGAGCGCTCCAGGGTGATGGCAATGCCCAGCGACTGCACCGCGCTCAGGCCCAGAGTCATGTAACGGGTCCACTGGGTGATCTTCTTGCGTCCCAGTTCGCCTTCCTTCTGCAGCTTGGCCAGAGGTTCGTAGACCACGGTCAGCAACTGCAAGATGATGGAGGCGGTGATGTAGGGCATGATGCCCAGGGCAAACACCGTAAGGCGGCGCAACTGGCCGCCGCTGAACAAATCCACAAATCCCAGGAAGGTGCCCTGATTCTGCTGGAAGAACTGCTGCAGCAGGTCGGCATTGATACCGGGCGTGGGAATGTGCCCGCCCAGCCGGTATACCGCCAGCATGGCCAGAGTAAACAAGATCCGCTTTCGCAAGTCGGGAATGCGAAATACGTTGGCAAACTTCTCAAGCATTTACTGAAGAACCTCTACCTTCCCGCCGGCCTTGGCGATCTTGTCCTGGGCCGACTTGGAAAACTTATGAGCGTGCACCGTGAGCGCGGAGCTAAGCTCGCCATCGCCTAGAATTTTGACACGCTGCTCCGCCCGTTTGATGATTCCCGCTTTCGCCAGCACCTGCGGGGTGATAGTGGCCTCGCCCAGCCCGGCCAGCCGCTCCAGGTTCACCACCGCGTACTCCTGGCGGAAAATGTTGGTGAAGCCGCGCTTGGGCAGGCGCCGGTGCAGCGGCATCTGGCCGCCTTCAAAGCCGCGCATCATGCGTGAGCCGGAGCGGGAACGCTGCCCCTTGTTCCCGCGCGTGGCGGTCTTGCCCATGCCCGAACCCATGCCGCGGCCCACCCGCTTGCGCTTCTCGCTCGCCTTGTGCGGCGCCCTGATTGTGGAAAGATTCGTTGCCATATCGTTATTCTCTCGAATGCGGTTACTGAACAACTTTGACCAGGTGCGGCACCTTGCCCACCATTCCGCGGATGGAGGGCGTGTCCTCGCGCTCAATTACCTGGTTCAGCCGGGTAAAGCCCAGGCCGCGCACCACTTTCTTGTGCTTCTGCGGAGCACAAATCGCCGAGCGCACCCATTTGAGCTGGATCTTGCCCGCCGCCTTCTTTTTTTCTGCTGTCATGGCCTACAACTCCTCCACTGCTTTGCCGCGCAAGGCCGCTACTGCGTCCCGGTTCTTCAGCTTGCGCAAGGCGTCGAAGGTGGCTTTAACCACATTGTGTGGGTTGGTGGTGGCGATGGATTTAGTAAGCACATTCTGTACTCCCGCCGAGGTCATCACCGCGCGCACGGCGCCGCCGGCAATTACCCCTGTGCCTTCCGGGGCCGGTTTGAGCAAAACCATTCCGGAACCGAAGCGGCCCAGCACACTGTGCGGAATGGTGGTCTGGCGCAGGTGAACCCGCATCAGATTCTTCTTGGCGGCCTCGATTCCCTTGCGGATCGCCTGGGGAACTTCCTTAGCCTTGCCGGAACCATAGCCCACCACCGCCGCGGTGGGATCGCCTACCACCACCAGCGCGGCGAAGGAAAGATTCTTGCCTCCCTTCACCACCTTGGTGACGCGGTTGATGGAAACCACCTGATCCTTCAGTTGGTATTGTCCTGGATCGAGTTTCTTAATCACTGTTGGCATTCTGGACTCGCTTCCAAATTTCTGTGTGCGCCGGCGCCCTCGCCCGCGACTTTAAAACTGCAGCCCCGCCTCCCGTGCCGCATCCGCCAGGGCCTTGATCCGGCCATGGTACAGGTAACCGCCACGATCGAAGACCACCTGCTTAATGCCCTTCTCCTGCGCCCGCTGAGCCACCTTCTTGCCCACGTCCTTGGCCGCGGCCACGTTGCCCCCGGTCTTGCGCTCGCCCTTCTTGCCCTCGGCGGAACTGGCAAACACCAGGGTCTTGCCCTCCATATCGTCCACCAGCTGCACATAAATATGGTTCAGCGACCGGTACACGTTCAGGCGCGGCCGTTCCGGCGTTCCCATCATCTTTTTGCGGATGCGATGATGAACTCTCTGCCGTGTGTCGTTTTTTGATGATCGCGTCAGCATACTGTCAAGTTCCTCTCAATTCCCTAACCATAGAGGATTGAGTAATTGTGCAATTTGTAATTGAGTAATTTGAAACCCACCACGCAGCCGAACAAATTACTCAATTACCCGGTTACTCAATTACTCAATTTCTTCAATCCTTCGCTTCGCTCAGGATGATCGCTGCGGGCTCAGACGCCCGCAAAACGCGATCATTTGGCTCCCGTCTTGCCTACCTTTTTCTTCAGGCGCTCGCCCACATAGCGCACGCCCTTATTCTTGTAAGGATCGGGCGGCCGCAAAGCGCGCATTTCGGCGGCCACCTGCCCCACCTTCTGCCGGTCAATGCCGCTAACGGTAAGCCGCGTCTGCTTGGGATCAATGCCTACGGTCACGCCCGAAGGCAGGGGATATTCGATGGGATGAGAGTAGCCCAGACTGAACACCACCGTTTCCTTGCCCTTCAACTCGGCGCGATAGCCGATGCCCACGATTTCCAGTTCCCGGGTCCAACCCTTGGTGACGCCTTCAACCGCGTTATTGACCAGGGCGCGAGCCAACCCGTGCAGCGCCGCCTGCTGGTCACTCTCCCGCTCCGCTACCAGGTGGCCGTCTTTTTGCTCCATCTTGATGCCCACCGGCAGCTTGGTTTCCAGCTTGCCTTTCGGTCCCTGTACTGCCACCACGTTCCCCTGGATGCTGACTTTCACTTCCTTGGGAAGGGCGATCGGTTTTCTTCCAATTCTCGACATATTCGGCTCTCAAAACTGCTCTTGGCTGTGGGCTCCGGGCCTTTGGCTGCCGGCTCGCCCCGCAATTCGCCCCGCTACAAACTATCAACTTCCCGCAACCCGTCCTACCACACCTCGCACAGAATCTCGCCGCCCACGCCTTCCTTGCGCGCCTGGCGTCCGGTCATGACCCCGCGAGGCGTGGTCAGAATGTTGATTCCCATGCCGCCCAGTACGCGCGGAATTTCGCTGCGCCGCACGTACACCCGGCACCCCGGCTTCGACACCCGCGCCAGGTTGGAAATGGCGGCTTCGTCGTTGCTGCTGTATTTCAGATAAACCCGCAGCACTTTGTGCCCTTCTTCCTCCACCGCCTTGAAATTTGCGATGTAGCCCTCTTCCTTGAGAATGCGGGCCATCTCCAGCTTCAGTTTGGAGGCGGGCACGTCCACCTTCTGATGCCGCGAGCGAATGGCATTGCGAATCCGCGTTAGAAAATCTGCGACCGGATCGGTCAACCTCATCTTCTTGCTTCTCCTCAAATCGTCGCCCGTTTGCTCCGCTCAGCGGAGAACCTGCGGTGACGGACTCTAGTTCAGTTTCAAGTTTCGTGTTTCCATTTTCAGCTCAGGATCCTGAAACTCGAAACTTGAAACCCGAAACCACTCTTACCACGACGATTTCGACACGCCGGGTATCTCGCCACGCAGGGCCAGACTCCGGAAGCACAAGCGGCAAATGCCAAACTTGCGCAGGTACGCGCGCGGCCGACCGCACAACTTGCAACGGTTGTGCCGGCGGCTCGAAAACTTCGCCTTCTTCTTTACATCTTTGACGTACTTTGCGGTAGTCGCCATAAACCCCTTTTGATTTTGTAATTGAGCAATTTGGTAATCGGGTGATGGAAAAATCTCCCCGATGTCCATTTACTCAATTACACAATTACCCAATTACGCAATTCCTAGGCCCGGAAGGGCATCCCCATGTGCCGCAGCAGGGCGCGCGCCTGGTCGTCAGAACCGGCGCTGGTCACGATGGTCACGTTCATGCCCTTCAGCTTATCCACCTTGGAGTAATCAATTTCCGGGAATATCAGCTGGTCGCGTAAACCCAGGGTGTAGTTTCCTCTTCCGTCGAATGACTTGGTGGACACTCCGCGAAAGTCGCGCACGCGTGGCAGCGCCACGTTGATCAGGCGGTCCAGAAACTCGTACATGCGATCTCCGCGCAGGGTAACCATGGCCCCAATGGGCATGCCCGCACGCACCTTGAAGGCGGCGATGGATTTCTTCGCCTTCGTGATCACCGGCTTCTGGCCGGTAATCTGCGCCAGATCGTTGGACGCGGGGTCAAGCAGCTTGGCGTTTTGCGTGGCTTCGCCCAGCCCCATATTGACCACCACTTTGTTCAGGCGGGGCACGGCCATGGGGTTTTTCAGCTCGAATTCCTTCATCAGCGCCGGCTTGATCTCATTTTCGAAGCGCACCCGCAGGCGCGCCGGCTCCTTGCCCCGGGCTTTGGCTTCCTGCCGCTGTTCCGGCTTGGCTTCCGCTGCTTCCGTCTTCTTTGGTTTCGCCATGTCCTCTACTTCGTTTCTCTCACGGTTTCGGAGGACCAGCGCTTAGCAATTAGCTGGTCGAGCCCGGTTCGTGAAATCTCAATTTACAAATTACAAATTACTCATTTACAGATTCTTCGGAAAGTTTGCGCTCACTTCTCCAGCGTTGTTCCACACTTCTTGCAAATTCTCGCCTTGCGGTCGCCGCGCATTTCGTGCCCAACGCGCACCGGTCCACAACTGGCGCACACCAGCATCACATTGGAAATCGAAATCGGCGCTTCCTGGTCGGCGATGCCGCCCTGGATATTGGCCTGCGGATTAGGGCGCACGTGCTTCTTCATCATCATCACGTGCTCCACCAGGATCTTGCCTTCGTCCGGCAGGACTCGCAAAACCCGTCCCTGCTTGCCCCGGTCGCGCCCCTTGATCACCTTCACGGTGTCGTTGTGGCGGATATCTACTCTCTTATGTGCTGTGGTTGTCTGATTCATCTCAAATTCCGTTTCACGTTTCGAGTTTCAAGTTTTCTGTTCGGCGTCGCTTGAGTTCGCGAAACTCGAAACTGAAAACTCGAAACTGGTCTTACAACACTTCCGGCGCGAGCGATACGATCTTTAAGAACCGCTTCTCGCGCAACTCGCGCGCCACTGGCCCGAACACGCGCGTTCCCACCGGTTCGCCGGCCTCGTTGATGAGCACGGCCGCGTTCTGGTCGAAGCGGATGTAAGTGCCGTCGCGCCGCCGGTGTTCCTTGCGCGTGCGCACGATCACCGCCTTGACCACCGTGCCCTTCTTCACCTGCCCGTCGGGCGAGGCTTCCTTCACGCTGGCGGTCACCACATCGCCCAGATGCGCCCGCAATCCTGTTCCGCCGCCCAAGGGCAGAATCATCTGCAGCTTGCGCGCGCCGGAGTTGTCGGCGACGTCGAGCATGGTCCTCATCATCACTGCCATAGTCGAAGCTCCTTACTGGCCTGCCGGAAACCCGGCAATGTCAGCTCGCCTGCGTCTCCGGTTCCGTGGTTTCGGCCACCAGGGCAGCCCGCCGGATCACTTCCTTCAGCCGCCACCGCTTCAGCTTGGAAAGCGGGCGCGTTTCCTCGATCTCCACGACATCGCCCAAGTGCGCCGTGTTCTGCTCGTCGTGGGCGTAGAACTTCTTGGAACGCGACATCACCCGCCGGTACAGGCGGTGGGGGAAGTTGCGCGTGACTTCCACCACGATGGTTTTGTTCATCTTGGTAGAGACCACTTTGCCGATCACGGTTTTGCGCCGTGAGATGTTGGCCGCGGCTTGTCCTGTGCTTTCCGCCATCCTACTTACTCTCCGTCTCTGCCTGCGCCAGCTCCTGCTGGTGCAGAATCGTCTTCACCCGCGCGATGTCCCGGCGCAGGGCGCGAATCTTCTTCAAGCTCTCAGTCTGTCCCATCTGCAACTGAAAGCGCAGGCGGAACAGCTGGTCGGTCAGCTCCCTCTCCTGGTGCTTCAGTTCCACGTCGGTCAGATTGCGAATTTTTTCTGCCTTCATAATCAGTTCTCGGTTCTCAGTTCCCGGTTCTCAGCCAGTGACGGCTGATTGGTGAGAGCTGTTTAATGGCCTGCCACCGCGCGCGATACCAAAGTAGTGCGCAGCGGCAGCTTGTGCGAAGCCAGGCGCATGGCCTCAGCCGCATCCTGCGGGGTCACGCCTTCCATCTCGAACAGGATCCGTCCCGGCCGTACCACAGCTACCCAGTGATCGGGCGCGCCTTTTCCTTTGCCCATACGGGTTTCGGCCGGCTTCTTGGTCACGGGCTTATCCGGGAATAGTCGAATCCAGATCTTGCCGCCGCGCTTGATGAAACGCGTCATGGCCACGCGGCTGGCTTCGATCTGCCGGTCCGTAATCCAGCCCGGCTCCAGCACCTTCAACCCGTAATCCCCGAAAGCCAGCTCCGAGCCGCGCCAGGCTTTACCGGTCATGCGGCCCCGCTGCTGCTTGCGGTACTTAACTTTTTTCGGCATCAACATAAGCAGTTCTCAGTTCCCGGTTCCCAGTTCTCAGCCACAGCCCGCGTCAGGTTGAACATTTGTTTCTGGCCACTGACCACTGTTTACCGACCGCTAAAATGTGCCCGGCGTGGCCACGGCCTGCTGCTGCTCGCGGCGTTTTTCTTTCAGAATCTCGCCGCGGTAAATCCAGCACTTCACGCCGATCACGCCATACGTGGTCTTGGCTTCGGCGAAGCCGTAATCAATGTCGGCGCGCAGCGTGTGCAGCGGCAGCCGCCCCTGCAGGTACCACTCCGAGCGCGCGATTTCATTGCCGTTCAGGCGGCCGCTCACCCGCACCTTGATCCCCTTGCAGCCGAAGCGCAACGCCGAATCCACCGCCTTGCGCATGGCGCGGCGGAAGCCTACGCGCTTTTCCAGTTGCAGCGCGATGGATTCCCCTACCAGCTGCGCGTCCAGTTCCGGCTTGTGCACTTCCTGAATATCAATGTAAACGTCGCGATTGGTGCGCTTCTGCACGTCCTGCTTGAGCTTGTCAATCTCCGTGCCCTTGCGTCCGATGATGATGCCCGGCCGCGCGGTGCGGATGATGATGCGCAGCTTGTTGCCCGGCCGCTCGATCTCGATCGAGCTCACGCCCGCCGATTTCAGCTTTTCCTTCAATTCGTTCTTCAGCCTGACATCTTCCTGCAACAGCTTGTCGTAGTCGCGCTCCATAAACCAGCGCGATTTCCAGGGCTTGGTGTAGCCCAGCCGAAAACCATAGGGATGGACTTTTTGTCCCATAATGCTCCTTAACCTTTCGCCTTTGCGGTCTTCTTCTTGCCCGCTGTCTTTCTGGCGGCTACCTTCTTCCGCGGCTTGCCCGCGGTCTTGCCCTTGGCCACCTTGGCGGGCGCTTTTTCTTCTTCCCCGACCACAGTGGCGGCGCTCTCCGCGCCGGCACGGCGGCGCTCCGCCAGCGCTACCTCGATATGTGCCATGCGCCGCTGGTAACGGTAAGCGCGGCCCATGGGCGCCGGGCGGATGCGCTTCATGCGCGGCCCGTCATTGGCCACCGCGCGCAGCACGTAGAGGTTGTCCACGTCCACGTCCAGACCCTTTTCGGTGCTCAGGTAATTGGCGTTCTCCAATGCCGAACGCACCAGCTTCTCCACCGTCCCCGCCACCCGCTTCTTGGTGAAAGCCAGCGTGTTGAGCGCGTCCTCCACCCGCCGGCCCTTGATCAGGTCCAGCACCAGTCGCGCCTTCTGCGGCGAAACCCGCATGTACCGTGCTTCCGCTCTGAATTCCATGTCGTATTCTCTTTACGCCTTGGGCGCCGCTGGAGCCGGAGTTCCGCCCGCCGGCGCCGCTGGAACCGGCGCTCCCGGCCCGCCGGGCACGCCCGCCGGTCTGGCTGCCACTTCCGCCGCCGCTTTCATCGAGTGTCCCTTGAAGGTGCGGGTAAAGCTGAATTCGCCCAGCTTGTGACCCACCATGTTCTCGGTAACGTACACGGGGATGAACTTCTTGCCGTTGTGCACCGCGATGGTGTGGCCCACCATCTCAGGCACGATAGTCGAGCGCCGCGACCAGGTGCGCAGCACCTTCTTATCGTTGCGCGCATTCATCTCCTCCACCCGCCGCAGCAGGTATCCGTCTACGAACGGTCCCTTTTTTTGTGAACGCATAATTCAGTTCTCGCTTCTCAGTTCTCAGTTCAAAACCACCAGATCCTTCGCTTCGCTCAGGATGACGGCTACGGGCTCCCGCCTGCAATCCGCCGTCACTTGGGACGGTTAACGATGAATTTGTCCGTCCGCTTGTTGTTACGCGTCTTGTAACCCCGCGTCGGCTGGCCCCACGGAGTCACGGGGTGACGCCCGCCGCTCGTCTTGCCCTCACCGCCGCCGTGCGGGTGATCCACGGGATTCATAGCCACGCCGCGGTTGGTCGGTCGCCGGCCCAGCCAGCGCGTGCGGCCCGCCTTGCCGATGGCCACGTTTTCGTGGTCCACATTGCCCACCTGCCCGATGGTCGCCATGCAGTCCAGCAGCACCTTGCGGGTTTCGCCCGAGGGCAGCTTGACCAGCGCGTAGTCGCCTTCCTTGGCCACCAGCTGCGCCGAGCCGCCCGCCGAACGCACCATCTGCGCTCCCTTACCCGGCCGCAGTTCGATGTTATGGACCGTGGTGCCAGGCGGGATATTGCGCAGCGGCAGCGCGTTTCCTACCAGAATGTCAGCCTCCGGCCCGCTCACGATCTTTTGCCCCAGGTTCAGCCCCAACGGGTGGAGGATGTAGCGCTTCTCGCCATCAGCATAGGCCAGCAGGGCCAGACGCGCGGACCGGTTGGGATCGTATTCGACGGACACCACGGTTGCCGGCACACCCAACTTCTCGCGCTTGAAGTCCACCAGACGCAGCTTGCGTTTATGCCCGCCGCCACGGCGCCAGATGGTGATATCACCTTTGTTCCGCCGCCCGTTGGTCCGCTGCTTGGGCTCGGTCAGCGGCTTGTGCGGACGCGCGGTCGTCAACTCGTCGTTCGACAGAGTCGTCTGAAACCGCAACGTCGGCGTGATCGGTCTATAAGTCTTGATTGCCATAAATTCAGCCTTTAGCTTTTAGCCTTTAGCTCTTAGCTTCCCCATCCGCCCCAGGGCTGAATGCTGAATGCTGAGTGCTGATTGCTGCCTTACAGATTCTGCGCGTATTCCGGCATCTTCTCGCCGGATTTCAGCTTCACGTACGCTTTCTTCCAGTCCGGGCGATAACCGGCGAACTTACCCCGCCGCCGTTCCTTGCCCTGGAAATTCGAAGTTCGCACCGAATCCACTTTCACCTTGAAAATCGTCTGCACCGCTTCCTTGATCTCGGTCTTAGTCGCGGTGGGCGCCACCTGGAACACCAGCGTGCCTTGCGTTTCCTTAATCCCAAGGCCCTTCTCGGTGATGATGGGGCGCCGGATGATCTGGTATGCCGACTTCATTACGCTACCTCCGCCGCTTTCCGCCGCTTGCGGCTCTTGGGAGCCGGCTCCTCGCTGGCTGGCCGCCGTTGCCGTTTGGGCAACGAGGCCACCAGGGAATTCTGTAATTTCTCCAGTGCCGGCTGGGAGAAGATGGCGCGCTGATAGCGCAACAGGTGATACGGATGCACCTCGTTGCCCCGCACCAGTTCCACGCCTTCCAGATTGCGCGCGCTCAGTTCCAGGTTGCGATTCTCCACCTGATTCGCTTCCACCACCAGCGCGGTGCCGTCCACTTTGAGCGCGTTCAGCGCGTTGCGGAACTCCTTGCTCTTGGGTTCCTTTAACTCGAAGCTGTTCACCACCGTGAGCTGGCCATCCGCCAGTTTGGCTGCCAACGCTGAACGCAGCGCCCCCAGCAGCTTCTTGCGCGGAAAGTCGTATTCATACGAGCGCGGCTGGGGTCCGTGCACCGTGCCGCCATGCCGCCACAGCGGAGACCGGATGGAACCTACGCGGGCGCGGCCCGTTCCTTTTTGCCGCCACAGCTTTTTTCCCGAACCGGAAACCAGCTTGCGGTTTTTGGTGGCGTGAGTGCCGGCCCGCTGGGCCGCGCGATATTGCTTCACCGCCTCCCAGAGCAGGTCTTCGTTGACCGCGCCGAAAATCTCATCGGCTAAGTCGAACGACCCCACCTTATCGCCGCTCAGATTTAAAACATCAACCTTTGCCATGTTTAAGCTCTCAGCAAACCTATTGCAGATCCTTCGCCTTTGCCTCGCAGCTCAGGCTCAAAATGACCGCTGCGGGCTCACGCCCGCAAAGCGCGGTCACTTCTTTTTCGCGGCCTGCCGCTTGGAGGCCTTCAGCGGGTCAACCGTGCCGGCTCCAGCGAATCCGCGCCGCTCTCTGGGTGGTTTCTTCGCCTTGTGAATCAGCACGTAGCCGCCATTGGGCCCAGGAACGCTTCCCTCCACCACCAGCAGGTTCTCTTCCTTGTCAATTCCCAGCACCCGCAGGTTGCGCATCGTCACCCGGTCGGTGCCCATGTGACCCGACATCCGCATGCCCTTGAACACACGCGAAGGAAATGCAGACGAGCCGATGGAACCGGTAATCTGGAACATCGAGCCGTGCGACTTGGGACCGCCGCCAAAGTGGTGTCGTTTAACCACGCCGGCGAATCCCCGTCCCTTGCTGGTGCCGATGATGTCCACGAATTTTTCGCCATCGAAGATGTCCACCAGCACGCGGTCGCCCACCTTGCTCTGGTCGCCGTCGCCGCTGGTTGCCCCGACTTCGATATCTACTTCGCGCAGCATGCGCACCGGGGGAAGATTGTTCTTGCCCAAGTGCCCCAGTTCGGCCTTGCTCAGCCGCGACTGCTTCACGAACTCGACGAGGCCGATCTGGGCCGCGTCGTAACCGTCCCTAGTCGCCGTCTTGCGCTGCGTGATGACGCACGGCCCAGCCTTCAGCACCGTGGCGGGATGCACCTCGCCATTACTGTCGAACAGCTGCGTCATGCCGACTTTTTTTCCTAAAATTCCCGTCACTGCCATAAATTCAGCTCCTAGCTACTGGCTCCTAGCTATGGGCTAGAAGCAGGCGCTAATCAGCTACTTGTGTTCTTTGCCAAACGCCTTAATCTCCACATCCACGCCCGCCGGCAGGTCGAGCTTCATGAGAGCGTCCACCGTCTGCGGCGTGGGCTCCAAAATATCTACCAGGCGTTTATGGGTGCGGATCTCGAACTGCTCCCGCGACTTTTTGTCCACGTGCGGCGAACGCAGCACGCAGTACTTGTTCTTCATCGTGGGCAGCGGAATAGGCCCCGCCACATTGGCGCCAGTCCGCTTCACCGTCTGCACAATTTCGGTGGTGGACTGGTCCAGCACCCGGTAGTCATACGCCTTAAGGCGAATTCGAATTCTCTCTTTTCCGTTCACGTTTCCTCTGTCTCTTCAGCCTCGCCGCTTTCGGCCGCCGAAGGAAAGAACTTGCGGCGTTTCGCCTGCCGCTCTGGTTTCAGCTCCTGGCTCCTAGCTAGTGGCCAGCAGCTTCTAAACGATCTCCGAAATGGTGCCCGCACCCACCGTGTGCCCACCCTCGCGGATGGCGAACCGCAGTCCCTTTTCCAGCGCCACCGGCGTGATCAGCTCGATCTGCAGGCTCACGTTATCCCCCGGCATCACCATCTCCGTGCCCGCCGGCAGTTCCGCCACTCCGGTCACGTCCGTGGTGCGGAAGTAAAACTGCGGCCGGTAGCCCTTGAAGAACGGCGTGTGCCGCCCGCCCTCTTCCTTGGTCAGCACGTACA
>Ga0134128_10003255_pt1 | contig 19841 bp, 21 predicted proteins | sample KB31754_FD_96462 | JGI IMG/M metagenome (GOLD analysis project Ga0134128, IMG submission 96462) | Terrestrial soil microbial communities with excess Nitrogen fertilizer from Kellogg Biological Station, Michigan, USA - KB3-175-4 | ecosystem: Environmental > Terrestrial > Soil > Unclassified ...
TCATCTACGCAGAAGGCACCGCCGACCGCAACAGAATCAGCGCCATCGACAAGGCATGTATGCTGTTGGGTTTATACAAGCAAGGGCAACCGAACTCCGGTGCCGCCCACATCGAACGCATCAACACATGGAATCTTGAGAGGGCACTTGCACAAGACGAACCTTCTGACTCCCCTGCAACTGGCACGAACCAGCAACCCGAAGTACCAAGTCACGAAGCACCTTCTTCTCCTTCAACGCTTCTGCCTCAAGATCATAGCGACGGACGGCCCAGCGAGGGGCATAATTCAACTCCCTGTGCGCCACGGTAAAAGCTGGTTCATCTCGAAATTCCTCCCTGCGTGGTACTCCATGATGTTCCCCGAAAAGAACATCATCCTGACCGGGTACGGCGGGGACTTCGCAGCCGAATGGGGCCGACAAGCACGAGACATCGTTGCCCGCCAAGGACGACCCTACAACCTCGCTGTGGACAAGCGCCGGGCCAAGGCAACCAACTGGAGCATCGACGGGGCCGATGGCTCCATGCGGACGTGCGGCACCCTTGGCAGCATCACCGGCAAGGGCGCTCATCTCCTCATCTCAGACGACCAAGTGAAGGACCAAGCACAGGCCAACAGCCCCACGCAGCGAGATACCGTACACCGATGGTTCATGGCCGATTGCCTCTCCCGTCTCGAACCTGACGGGAAGTGCCTTGTAGTTCTCAGCCGGCGACATCCTGACGACCTTGTAGGCCGCTTGCTGGAGAACGAGAACTGGCCTACCCTGCGCCTGCCTGCCCTCTGTGACGACCCAACAACCGACCCTCTAGGCCGGCAACTCGACGAACCACTCTGGCCCGAAAGGTACAGCAAAGAATGCTTGCTCTCCATCAAGGACGAATTGGAACTTTCGGGCCAGAGTCACATATGGGAATGCCTGTACCAACAGAACCCGTTGGGTGATCCCGGTGTGAGGGAATGGCCCGAAGAATACCTCAACGGCATCATGACGCCTGGGATGCCCACCAACAACATCAGGCTGCGTGTTCTCGCCCTCGATCCCTCCAAGAGCAAGAAGTCCACAACCGGCGACTTCGCAGCCTTCACCTACCTTGTCCTGACGACCGAGGGGCATGTACACGTCCAAAGCTGGTTCTACCGTGCGCCCGCCGACCAAGTGGTGTCTGAAGCTGTCGCCCTACTCGACCAGCTTCGGCCCCATGCCTTCATCTACGAAAGCACCATGATGCAAGAACTCTTCGGCAAGTGGATTCTTGAGAGATGCAACCAACGTGGAATCCCATGCCCCATTTGGGAATTTTCCACCCAGGAAGAGAAGAACGTCAGAATCCGCATGGCGCTAACTCCTCTACTTGGGCAGCGAAGACTTCACCTTGATGCAAATTCCCCAGGCAACAGGTTGCTCTTGTCGCAGATAAGAGAGTTCCCGACCGGCAACCATGACGACGGGCCAGACTCGCTGACGATGGGGACTTACCTGTTGAACCAGTTGCTCGCAGGAAAGAAACCACAACAGAAATTGGTGTTGAAAGCATAACTACATCCATGACGACTTACCTCAATCTCGGCAGACTCACGACGGAAGCCAACAGCGCAGAAATCCTTGCCACGTTGTCGCCCATCATGGTGACACCGAACGCTCAAACAAGCACCAGTTCCTACGTCATCGTGTCGGGTAGCACTATCGACACCGCCCAAGCGAACCATCTTGTTTCCATCCATTACCGCATCCGTGAAACTGGTGGAACCAACGGCATCACCGTGAAGGTACAGGGCAGCATGGACGGCACCAACTTCACCGACATCACGGCGCAGGACAACACCGGCACCGCTCAGAGCGGAGTTGATGTCGCCGTATCCGCAAGCAGCGCCGCCACCCTGTTCTGCACAGGAGCAACCGCAAGCTGGAGATACTATCGAGTCATGGTCAAAGACACCGTGGCATCCTCGCACGGGCAGGCCACAGTCATAGGGTTCGCTAAGTGATGAAGAAGACGAAGGCACAACTGACCGAAGAACTTGAACAGGTCAAGCTGGAGAGAGAGATTGCCGTACACAGGCTACAACGCAACTTGAGCGAGAGCCTGACGTACAGCCCACCCTACGACCTGATTGACCCGTTCAGTCAGATGTTCGATGGGAACAGACTCATCTTCCCGCTGTTCCCATCTCGCTGGGATTACCGTCTCTTCAACTCTGGCATTTGGGTCAGCGAAGCACAACTCGACCTAATCCGCATGTATTCTCGCTTCCTCTATGACACCAACCTCACCGCCAAAGGAGTCATACGCAGCCTGGAAAACTACATCGTCAAGACCGGGTACGAGTACGTCGTCGTGCCCAAGCCTGGCATGTCAGACCGCTACGCCAAGGAAGCACAGGCGATCCTTGATGAGTTCATGGAAGGAAATAACTGGTTCGAGCGAGAACTTGACTTCTTCCGAAGGTCAAGGAGAGATGGCGAGTTCTTCTTGAGACTCTTCCCCCAGGCGAGCGGCACCACCGAAATACGGGTAGTTGAGCCTGAACAGGTACGACCACCAGACCAGTCCCCGGAGTGGTTGTTCGGAGTGAAGGTGAACCCCGACGACAAAGAGAAAGTGCTGGCGTACTACGTCACCTATGACGGCAACATCAGCAACGGCGATGAAGTAAGCACCGATGAAATGGTGCAAATGAAGATCAACGTAGACGCTGTGATCCGTCGTGGCCTGTCTGACTTCTTCTGCGCCCAAGAGTCACTTCAAGCTGTCCAGAAGCTACTGAGGGCGAGCATTATGGGCGAAAGCGTCAGGCAGGCTATCGCTTACATCCGACAGTTTTCGCAGGCACCACAAGCCACTGTGCAGAGCCTACAGTCCAACAACACCGATTACTACACGCCACTCCCTACAGCTAACGGCATCCCACGACTTGAAGCCACTCACATGGTCGTACCTGGCGAAGTCCAGGACATCCCTGAAGGTCTTCAGTTCCAAGACGGCCCCAAAGGTCAGGGCGCAAATGCTACAGCAGTCCTGGCACAAGCGTATCAGGCTCTCAGCGCCTACTGGCAGATACCGCAATGGATGGTTTCAGGCGACACCGGCAACGTCAACTATGCAAGTTCACTCACAGCAGAAAGCCCTTTCGTGCGCAACTGCGAGAAAGAACAAAAGTTGTACAGTCGCAAGTTTCAAGAAATCATGGTGAAGGTACTACATATTGCAGAGGAACAAGGGCGACTTCCTCAAGGCGCTTGTGACGAAGTGATGGTTTCCGTTCACTGCCCGCCCGTCGTGGTCAGGAATGCCAAGGAAGAAACCGAACGCAACTTGCTCCTGTATCAGAACGGATTGCTGTCTCAGCGAACGTGGGCAGACCGGGAAGAACTCGACTTGGAAACCGAGCGAGAAAACAAGGTACACGACAACGACCCGGCCCCGATGATGCAACCAGTGGGCAGTGAGTCAACCACGCCAGGAGCAGAGTACGCCAGAGAGGTAAACAGACCGTGATGACGGTAGCAATCAAGGAAACTACAAGCTGGGGCACACCGCAAGTTGAAGATGGTGTCATCAAGAACATCAAACTCCTTGGCCCGGTGAGCAAGAACGGCAACCTGTACCCGCTGCAAGCCCGCCAGAAGGCTCACAAGCTGATGGAAGGTGTTCACGTCAACCTGGACCACCAGAAGGGCACAGAAGCGAGCGTAGAGCGTCGGGTGGGCAAGCTGGTCAACGTGCATGAGGGCGAAGACGGCACCTATGCTGACTTCCATTTCCTCACCGCCCATCCCTACGCAGCAACCATCGTTGAAGCAGCGCAGCGTATGCCCGATGTCATGGGGTTCAGCATCAACGGCAAGGGCACCGTGAAGAAATCCAACAAGGGAGAAACCATCGTGGAAAGCATCGACAGTCTGAGGAGCGTTGACCTTGTTGCCGACCCTGGCACGGTCAAGTCACTCTTCGAGAGCGAGGAACCGGAAGCCAAGAGCGTTGAAACCATCCTTGGCGAACTCGTGGCCGCTCTGGTCAGCGAAGGGAAAGAGGAATTCGTCAAAGACGCAATCAAATTGAAGAAAAAGATCGTCGGCGACGGGAGCAGCGAGCCTGATGAAGAACCAGAGGCAGAAGAATCAACTGAAGAGTCTTGGAAGGCTGAGTACGAACAGTTGAAGCTGGAGAAGCACTGTCGGCTGTTGCTGGAGAACAACAGCCTGCCTGTTGAGGAGACGCTTGTAGAGAGCCTGATGTCGATGAAAGACGACAGCGCTCGTGTCAAGCTGATGTCCTGGCACAAGCGGGAGAAGGCAGTGAAGCAACCTCGTTCGAGCGAGCCTGTTGCCGCCACGAAGAAAGAGACTGATTGGGTTCACGTTTTGAGGAGCAACTAAACATGACTGTGACGGCATCGACACCGAACTATCGGTTCAGGCGAGGATGGGAAGAGTTCACCACCATCCCCACGCCTGCAAGCACCATGATTAACCCAGGCGACTTAATTTGGGACAACGGCGGTGTTGCTGCCGTTGCAAGCGCCTTCACTTGGGACACCAACCTCGCAACCACCCAACCAGAGTTCAGGGTCAAGTTCCTGGGTGTGGCGATGGACCAGAAACTAGCGTCCGACCCTTACACTACTGCCATCAGGGTTTGTACCCGTGGCGTGTTCGCCTACCCCTGTGCAGCGTTGGGAGCGGCCCACCACATCGGCGAATGCGTGAACGCTGACAAGGACACCGGCAACAACTTGTTAGACCAACAGCTTGCCATAGTGAGCGGCCCGACCCTGAGTATCGGTGTGCTGGCCGAAGAAGCAGCGAGCGGCGCAACTGAGTTAGTTGTGTATTTGCAATCGTTCCTGTTGTACACCGTGAATGCGACCGCAAGCTAAAGGAGACACATGATTAAAGCACGAAACGTCCGTCAGCTAGTGAAGGAGAGCGGCCCGAACTACCGCTCCAAGCTGCGTGAACTCCTGGGTGTAGAAACCAAGGAAAACCCCGAAGGCACGTTCCCTTCCAGCTACAACGCTGAGAAGGCGCAAATTGGCGCTGAAGAATTCTCCATCAGAGACTTGACCGAGGAGTTCCTGGGACAAGGGTTCGTCTCCGGTCTACACAATGGCAAGACGAAGGATTCCTACAGCGCTCAGTTGCGTGAAGCCTTGAACCCGGTCAGCGCCAGCAACTTCACCGACATCAACGCCTTCAACCAGACCATCGGCGGGTTGATTGAAGTACGCATCCTGAAGGGATACCAACTGCCAGAATTTATTTCTGACCAGTTGTTCGAGACGATGCCGACCCGTGTAAACGGCGGCAAGATGATTGGCATTCCGAACGTGTCGCTGCCAGACGGCCCGACCGTTGAAGGGCAGGAGTATCCGTCCATCGGCCTGACCGAGCGTTGGGTGATTGCACAGCCGAACGTCAAGTACGCTCTCAAACTGGCTCTAACTCGTGAGGCAGTGGTGTACGACTTGAGCGGCGAACTTCTGACCAGTGCGGAAAGCATGGGTCAGAGCCTTGGCTATGTGAAGGAGTATTGGTGTGCTGGCGTGGCGCAGGGCGAGAACATCGCTGCCGGAACGCCTGGGTTCATGACGGGGCGCACGACGAATACCTTCATCTACAAAGGCCAGCCGACCGACAACCCGAACAACACTTACCAGACATCGGCGGGCACCGGCACCACAGCAAAGTACAACTACGTCAACAGCCTGAGCAACCAGCTTGTTGATTACGTCTCCGTCCAGAACGTCCAGGCGAAGCTGAACCTGATGCGTGAGTACGAAACGGGCTATCCCATCATGGCACCGTTGGAAGATGCCATCGTGTCGCCGAACGTGGAGTATGCAGCGAGGGCAGTGATACACGCCACGCAGATTCTTGGTACGCAGGGTTCGAGCGGTCTGGCGGGAGCATCGGGTGTCGGTACGTTTGCCGCCAACCCGATCCCGTCCAGGTTGAAGATTTACTCGTCCCCCATCTGGAACAAGCAGCTTGTTGACGGTGGCGTTTCCCAAAGCAACGCTGACATCTATTGGTACGCTGGTTCCTTCAAGCGTGCCTTCGTCTGGCGTGAAGTGTGGCCGCTCTCTGTGGTTCAGGCCAACCCCCTGACAACCGAGATGTTGCAATCCGACATCGTGAACGCTTGGTACTGCTCTTGGTACGGTGTGCCTGTCGTTCGTGATCCTCACTACGTCGTTCAGAACACCAACTGATGAGGTTGATGAAATGGCAGTCACCGACAGCTTGAACACGGCGATAGCGAATTGGGCAACCGCTCTCGCCAACGACAGTGTAAGTCCACAACCTTCCTACTCCCTGGACGGGCAATCTGTTTCCAGGGAGGAATGGAGGGCGGGGCTGTTGCAACGCATTCAGGATGCGAACCAACTGGTAATCGCCCTGAACCCCTACGTCATAGGAACGAGGATGGTGTTGTGAGATGCCACTTGCGGATTACGCTGCCGTCTTGTACGCAGGCATGACTTACCCGACAGCGGGAAGTAGTGCCATCAGGTCGTTCAAGTACGACTACGCCAGCAACACTCTCATCGTCAACTTCCTCAAGGGCCAGTCTTACGCCTACGATGGGGTTCCTGTCGATGTGGTGGAAGCCTGGATACAGTCAGGTTCGAGGGGCCGTTTCTTCGTGGGGAACATCAGAAATGTCTACGCTTACCATCGGCTCTGATTTCGCTTGTGTGGACAACCTGCACAGCGTCACCTACTTCTCGAAAGTGAACGATTTCAACTCGTTCCCAACTGGTGTGACTGTGCCCAACGTGTTGAAACGGGCAACGACGAAGACCCTCAAGGACGGAAACAAGAACATCACGGTTAGCGTTGCTCATTTTCACATTTGGGCGAACCAGTCTCCCGTGACACCGAAAGCCAACGACAAGTTGACGGATGCTGACGGTGTTGTGTGGATCGTGAAGGAAGTGGAGATTGGGACGTTGGAGACGAGGTACAAGTTGACTTGCATGGTAGCGCAGTGATGGAGGGCGATTGAACACCAACGACTTGATTACTTCGATAGTCTCCTCGCTTTCTGCGCTGAACCTGAACTTGAGCGGCAACCCTGTACCCATCAGCGTTCGCAAGCTGCCCTTGAAGCAAGAGACGATAGACCCTCCAACGCAGGTAATCGTCTGTCCTGGGGACACGCCAGAAGAGTTCAGGCGGGCAAGCTACAACAATCACTTCTTCTACAGTCCCCAGGTTCAGGTTGTGATTATCACGCCAAACGACGCTCAAGAATACACGAACCTGAATACATACCTACAGTGGCGAGAACAGATCGCAGGAGCGCTTGTTGCCATCTCCGGGCCGCTCGCCTTGTCTGTTGAGTACGATGTGCCTCTTGACCGTGAACAAGTGGCCGACAACTACGATTACATTTCGCTGAATGCGAGAGCAACATTGTTTCAGTAAGGAGACACATGCCACTGAGCAACTTGACCCTGAATGCAAACGTCCAATGGCAGTTGAGCAAGACGAACAGCGGGTTCTCCTCAACCACGTTCGGCCCGGCTTCCAGCAACTTCAACTTGAACGGCATCAACCTCACCACCTTCAACCAGCTTGCCGCCCTTGAGTACACGAGCATAGCTTCGTCTGGCAGCGAGACGGTAGACCTGACCAGCTTGACGAACCTCGTGGGCGAGAGTTTTAGCTTCGGTCATGTGCTGGGGATCATGGTGTTGCCTGTCGGGCAGCCTTGCACCTTCGGGCCGGGCGCTGCCAACCCTCAGCAGTGGTTTTTCGGCGGGACCACGGAGACGATCATTGCACCGGCAGGAAGTGGTTTCTGCTACTCGGCTGGCCCGACCGACACAGGTTCGGCGGTTGACTCGACCCACAAGACGTTGACGTTTACGAACAGTGGTGCCGGGACCATGACCAGCTTGACCGTACTCATTTGGGGAAGCACCAGTTAAGGAGAAGCTATGGCATTCAATCCACTTGCAGGTAAAGACGCCAGCGTGACAGTTGGCATGACGACTTACAACTTCAAGGTCACAGACGTTGAGATGAAGTCGAAACTTGGTGATGTGACCGGGTATTTGTCGGGTGGCAAGCGTCAGTTTGTTGACGGCCCAATAGACGCCAAGTTGACTTGTCGTGGTTCCTATGATGGCGGCAACATGACCTTCGCTGTCGGGTCGGCATATACATTAGTCGTCGCCTACAGTCTGAGCATCAATATCAGTATTCCAACACTCTGCGAAAGCATCAAGTTGACTGCCGATGTTGAGAACCCGGACGAAGTAAACATCGTGTTCCAGTCCAACGGCGACTTCACAGCGAGCATCAGCTAATGAGTACACTACCCGAACTGACAGCGGACGGGTACGACTTCGCCCACATGGGGAAGTCGTACCATGTTGACTGCATCGACAACAACATGATGGCAGAGTTCGAGAAGCGTCTGTTCGCCAAGGCGAAGGAGCGTCTGTTGGCGGTGAAGGATGTGTTGTCATCTCAAGCCTACGAACTCCGTTCGACCGCTCTCGCAGATCGCTACATGGCCGGTGAGTTCTCCATGATGCAACAGGGAGAGAGCAACCCCTTGAAGGACGCCAGCAACACCGTCACGTTGTTCTCGCTCATGCTGGACGTGGACGAGAAGGAAGTCCTGGCGCTGTTGTCTGACAAGGCTGTGCGAGCCGAGTTGACTGGCCTGTTCAGGTGTGCCATGCGGGACAGCTTCCCAGGTTTGAGTTTTCCCAATGACCAATGAGGCGCTACGGCAGCGAGCCATATGGGCGGTGTTGATCGACAAGTTCGGCCTGCGCCCCTGGGAGATTGGGAGGTTGACGCAGCGACAGATACACGAGTTGTACTTCCATCCCAGGAACAAGGACGGAACCATCAAGTTCCCCTCTGATGCGCAGAACCAACAACGGCAAGTGCCTGCCACCCTCGAAGGGGAACTTGCCGCTCTGGACGAGTTTGCAGCCTTCATGGGGGCGGGATGGAAGGAGAAACAGCAACTTGACGCAGCGAAGGAGCAGTTGAGGGCGAAGTATGACGGACAGCGACCAGACGACACCGGACTTGGAGGAACTGAGCAAGAGCCTTGCGTCTGCGCTGACTTCGCTATCTGAAAGCGTCAGCAGGGTCGGCGGGCAGATCGTCTCGACATTCTCCTCGTTGAACTCGGCTGTCTCCAACGTCGTCTCCAGTTTCAACCACCTTGCCGCCCCACAGGGCCAGCCTACCGCACCAGCGAGGGCGGCAAGCCTTCCGCCCCTCCCATTGCCCTCCCAAGCCACTCCTACGGCCCCTGGAAGCCAAGGAACCCCTACACCGGCCCAAGAGCCTACCGACCCTGGCAAGACCCTACAAGGGGCACTGGCAGGGTTGGCGGAAGCATTGGGCAAGATCAGCGGCGGGTTAGCGTCCACGTTCGGCGGGTTGACGGCAAGTGCTGGCGGGGCGGGCGGTGCCCTCTCAGCCTTCACCGGGGCGGTTGGTCACGTCGAAGGCATCATGGGAGGGTTGACATCCTCGGTGTCGTCGGCGGGCGGTTTGTTCGGGGCGATGGGCGGGGCCGTCTCTGGTGTCTCTTCCATGCTGGGCGGTGTCCTTGGCCCTGCCGGTGCCGCTGTAGGTAAGGCTTTCGGTAATCTTATCGGCAAGGTGGGTGAAGCCATCAACGCCGTTCAACCCTTCGTTGAAGCGCTCGCCCCCGGAACCATCCTTCTCTTCCAGGACAGCCTCAGAAACCTACAAGCTACGGTAGGCGTGGCGTTCGAGCCGATCTTCCAGGTTCTCACCGGGTTGTTCCAGCGCATCGGCGGTTTGATCCTTCCCGTGATGCAACAGCTTCGTCCGGTCGTCGAGCAAGTCAGCAATAGTTTCGCCAGCCTGATGTTGCCATTGGTCAGGTTGCTGGTTTCCAGCTTCCAGGGGTTGATGCCGTTCATCAAGAACGCAGCCGACTTTCTGAGCAACTTCGTTCAACAGTTGCTTCCGGTAATCGCAATCTTCAACTTGGTCACGTTGTACCTGAACGTGTTCAAGGAAGGTCTGGCGCTCATCTCCAAGCCAATCATCTTGTTCGGTGAGTTGATGGGTGTGATAGCGGAAGGTCTGGCGGATTGGATTGATGCGGTGTCCATTGTGTTCCAGACGCTCATTCAGACCTTGAAGAGTTTCCTCCCTGACATGAGTTTCAAGGACTTGTTCGCCCAGCTTGCCAAGGTGTTGCGTGATGTCACCGCCAACTTCCTCATCTTCATCGGTACGCTGGCGAAGTTCTTCGGGGCCGACAAGTTCCTTGCGAACCTGATTGAGAACTTGAAGCCGAAGTCAGGGGAGGTTGCCGCCCCCAGGAATGCGAGCATCGGGAGCGTTGAGGCGCTGTCGAAGGAGATGGCTACGGCGGCGGCAACAGCATCAGGCAGCGCAGCGACCGAAAAGGAGAAGTCATTCGCCGATGTGGTGAAGGAACTGGAGAAGTTGCAGAGTGGGGGAGACAGCAAGTTCACCACCTTGGTTCAGAAACTCGACGTGTTGATTGAGTTGTTGAGAACCAGTGGCCGGGCGGGGTTCGAGGTTGCCAAGGATGCCGCTGCCGGTCTGGCGGGCGGGCTGCCTGGCATCATATCACGCAGACTGTGGGGGAGATGATGGTAGCGACCTTGACCTTGGCGTATGACGACCCATCGCCCGACAACGGCGGTTTCAGCCTTCAGGGCGGCAAGCAGAGCAGACTGTTCCGGGTGACGAACGTAGAGAACAACCCGGACTTGGCGAACGCCATAACAAAGCTAATCGGTGATACGAGCGTATTCGTCAGCGCTGACGGTAGGATGAGTAGGTCTATGCCTTTGGCCGATCCCAACTTCTCGTGGCTTGTGGCGAGCGAGATAAGCGACATGAGGGGTAGAGGGCAGACGACCAGCTTCGCCTCTGACCCTACCCTCATCGTCCCCACGTTGTCGGAATATCTGCTGTACTCGCAGTACGACTTCCGTGTAGGGTTCACGCAGCCGAAGTATCCCATCGTGCCTGATAGCTACATCTCGACCGTGGCTGCAAGTTGGTATCCCGACGTGAACACGGACAGCACCGCCACTCTCCAGAACTACACCTACGCCACTGAGACGGACAGGTACACGACGGAACCGCATATCACGTCGGCGTTCGAGTTCGTGTCTGCCCAACAGGGCAACATGAAGTTCGTGACGAACGGCACCACCTTTGGAGGCTTCAACCCCAACGGCAAGTCGTACCCTGCCAAGCTGAAGATGCTGCTTCCCAACATGATGATGAGGGTACAGACGGTGGCGATGCCGTACAGGTATTTCACGAGTTCGAGAAGCTACATTACTGGCGGAACAACTCGTGCGCCGTGGATAGGTCGAGTGAACCAGAACTCCATGACGATTGCGGGCAGCACTTTCCCGGCAGGCTCGCTCTTGTACCTGGGGTTCGATGTCGAGATGTATCAACCTCCGGTGCCGCAAATTGGGTTTGCGCCTGGCACGTTCGACCCAAGCAAGCTGATGAACTTGACCTTGAACTTTAGCTACACGACTCGGACGGCGACGGACCTTGCTGGGGCACCGTCTAACAGGAACTACATACAGGCAGGGCATAATCTGCAACCCTGGACGCTAACCCGAAAGTTTCACTATGCGGCCAGTGCGGCGAGCATCCCATCGTGGCCGAGTGCGCCGCTTGAGTTGTTGTGGACTGACCCTGACTTCGTACAAGTGGTGGGATGATGATATACGACGACAACGACCACGACATCAGCGAAATCTTCCCTGTGCAGATAACGGCGGTGACGCAGACGGAAGGTTTCTGGTACTACACATGGGCCGAGCAGAATTTCTCTCCTGACACCGGCTTGTACAGCGCCACGGATGGAGGGCGGGCCGGCGATGATGTGAACGGCCCGTTTCTGGTGGAAGTCAACAACCAGCATGTGAACGTGCCGCTCTATGTGTGGGTGAGGTTGAGGGGCATCGTTGCTGGCGATGTGTACTACGAGTTCGACGCTGGGCAGCAGACCATCCCGGCGGCGCTGACCGTGGAAGACAGCACCGGCACACCGGCCTACACCGACATAACCACAATCCTGATCGACCAAGGGGCACCGCCGACCGGGGGCGACTTGATCCTGACCAACCCATCATCGGGCAGTGTTCAACTCGCCTGGGGAGGCATGACGGTCAAGGACGGGTTCACCGGCACCAGCTTCACCGGCATCAAGGAGATAGATTGGAGTTCTCAAAGTGACGGGCAGGATGGCATAAGCTGGACGAACCCAGGCACCGGGATTGCGCAGGTTCATGTTGTCCCGACCGGGGCGAACGTGAACATCGGCGGCATCACCAACCTGGACGAGCAGATATACGGGTCGAAGCAGTTCAACCCGGAGACTGGCGGGTTGGGCATCCCTGCGCCGGTGATTGTCGGGATGGGGAACATATTCGGTGGGGGAACTCCATCCGGTTGGGGACTGCAACCTTTCGCACAAGTCTCCGGGAGTGGCAGTAGCGGTATCTACAACGCCATTCTCTACACCTTGCCATACTTCGCCCAAGGTTCCGGGGCATCCTTGCGTGGGACACCACTGGCGCTGTCATGGATACAGAACGGGTTGGTTGGCGGTTGGGGTTCGACGCTGGCCCTGTATGACGGTAGTTTCTTCGCCTCCCCACGTTTGGGGTTGCACTCTAGCGCCGGTGATTTCATCGTGGGCGCTCTGAGTACGCCAGGCGATTACTTTTGGATCAACGACGGGTTCGGCGGTATTCTGCCGGGCCGGTCCATCTCCATGAGCATCACGGCGGGGGCGATAAAAGACCAGTCCACAGGGGCGAACGTGGCTTCCATGACCTTCACGGGTGGTATCCTCACTGGCTATACCCTCTCAGGCTCAGGCTCAGGCTCAGGCTCAGGAAGTGGTGGAGGGGGAGGCATCTCCAGCACTGAACTCAACAAGCAGAGCGTCACCGGAGTTGACACTTTGGGTTTCAGCGCCACGGGCATTCCTGCCGGTGGGCCGATCATCCTCAAGTTGGCTTTCAAGAAAACGGGCGGTGTCACCATCTTGAGCGGCCCCACCTTCGGGGGCATCCCTCTTACAGCGGTCAATGCAATCGACCTACCGGGCGGCGCATGGAACCTTTCCATGTGGTACATGCCAGCCGGGGGAACAGGGACGATCAGCGTAGACTTCACCGCCGACACTGACGCAATGTGGCTTATCGAGTACGTCACCGGCCTAACCACCAAGACACTCGACCAGATGAACACCAACAGCGGCACCGGCTCGACTGCAACCTCTGGTTCCATCACTACAACCGTGGCGAAGGAGTTCATCACTGCCGCCATTCTGGAGAAGGACGAGACGAGCAGCTTTGTGTGGGGAACCTGGGGTACGGGGTTCACCGCCGACCAACAGGAAGATGTCATCGACGGGGCGGCAACCATCGGTCTGGAAGACGGCGACGACATCGTAAGCGTCACCGGCACCTACCAAGCCACTGTCTCAAGTCTGAGTTCGTCACCGCCAATATGGGCAGGCATCATCGGGAGTTTTTCATGAGAAGGTCAGTCATGATCCGACCGGGCCGCTACAAGCTGGTTGAAGATACCGGCCCGGCCCCTGAGTGGATTTCAACATCTCAACTCGCCAAGGATTCCATCACCTTGGCTGGGGTGCTTCCTCCCAACATCTCTGGTGTTGTAGGAATTCCTCGCTCTGGCATGATACCCGCAACCATCATCTCGACCTTGTTGCACTTGCCCTTGTGGGAACTTACCAGCGCAGGGCCGGTGCCCATGAACGCCGGTTCTCGTGGGCCGGGCTTGTACAGGGTCAATGGGCCGTTGGCGGTGATAGACGATACCTCATGGGGCGGGGCGGCTATGGCAACGGCCAGAAGGCGAATGCGTGGCTTGCCAGCCGTCTACGGCGTTGTGTATGCCCTGCCTTTGGAAACTTCCCAGCATGACTTGCATGTGCGGCACCTTCATTCACCACATCTCTTGGAGTGGAACTTGCCCAACAACGGCCCGTTTTGGGGCGCTTGTGACCCTGTTGCTTCCTCGTGGTTCAGGGCCGGTTGTGCCTGCGATCTTGATGGAGTTCTTCTCCATGATGAACTCAGCGGCGGCAAGCCTGGGACACCGTACTTGCTTCCTCGTGCGCAGCCGGTGAGGTTGATCGTCACCGGCAGGAGCGAGAGTTCGAGGAATCAGACGGAAGCCACGTTGCGAGCCTGGGGAGTGCGCTGGGAGCGGTTGGAGATGTTGCCTGATGATGTGGAGTTGACCAGCGAGACAGCGGCCCGGCACAAGGCCGAGCATTACGGCAAGGTGGACTGTGGTTTCTTCATGGAGTCATGCCCGGAACAGGCATTCCTGATCCACAAGATTACGGGCAAGCCGGTGATCTGCCCTCGTGTCGAGAAGGTGTTGGTATGAGAAAGGGGCGTGGGAATTTACCACGCCCCTTCTCGCCTCTTTCTCACTTCCGGCCCGCCAACTTGAAGATCGTCAGTCCGAGTTCATCCCTCATCAACTCCCAGGCGTCCGTGAGCGTCTGGTTGCCGATCTGCCCGCACAACCACTTGCCCTCTTGGGCGGTGGCATGAATCAGGTGTTCCACCAGCGCAGGGGCGATACGCAGTTGAGCGCAGATTTGCTCGAACTTCGGAACGGCGTTCGCCTCCATGTCCCTGGCGATGTCCGTCTCGAAGCTGGTGCTGGAGAACACCACCTTGGCGTTCACCTTCCTCTGGAATGCCCACCTACTCTTCATTGGCCTACCCCCTCGTAGTACCAAATAGGTCGCCGCTCCATCACGCTTCTAGGCTGCCAGGCACATTTGCGCAACGGAGCGGCGGTGATTGTTTGCCTGGCAGCATGACCTTCTATTTCCGATACTACGATAGAATTCCGTTTTGTAAACCTCACTCTCACTCACTTTCTCTTTTTGTGGTTGTACAGTCACAAAATCAAGAAAGTGATGTCCGAGTGTTAGGTTTGTGAGGAGTGGTCGTCTAAAATAACACAACCCGCCCGGTGGCTAACCAAAGGCGGGTTGTGTTGAAGTGAAGATGTATAAGCAATATAGTCAATCCAAGTCTGGTTTTCAACCCAAATACTCAATCCCAGCGAGTATAAAGGCAAAATATCCCGTCCACGGGTGGAGCGGCCACGATTGGGACGACGGAACTTGGGTTCCGCATTGGCACTTCAGCGATATTCTCGTTCCCAACATTTCGTGCAACGCTCATTACGGCAAGTGTAAGCGCAAGTCATGCTTGTTGCACGGACACCACGAGCGGCACCGCCAGAGTTATAGCAAGTGGTATTTCGACTTCACGGCTTGGGATACCTTCTACTTCACCTTGAACTATGACTGTTGGGTTGCCCAATCCGGTGCTTTCATCGGCATCATGAAGGAATTCATCGAGTTGTTGAAGGCAGCCTTGAAGTGCAAGCGGAAGTGTTGGCCGTTGTTGATAGTGCCTGAGTGGATGTATGGAATTCCTCATCTCAACATGCTCTTGCGCCTGCCTATCGGGATGATGGAGAGGGCAGCCTTGCATGATCTGGGTCGGACTTGTTGGCGGGCAGCCTTGGCTAAGTGGAATGTTCGTTCCAACAACCGGGACCACCAGAAGGTTCACTGCGAGAGGTTGGGCGAGACGAACCCTGATGGAAAGCCTACCGAACATGACGTGATGAGGGTATGCGATTACATCTACAAGACCAATCGTATCGTAGACATCAACTCCATTCGACCGAAGCACTACCCGTCTGGCATTCACTTCAGCAAGGCCAACTGGTGCGAGCCTGTTCACTGGCCTGACAAGTGGTGGAAAGCGAAGATCGCTGTAGGCCACGATACCGAGTTCGACTTGGGTACGGTGTCGTGGGGTGATATTGAGACTGACTGTACACTAGAGCCTGACTGCTGCCTCAGTCTTGCGGACATGGAGCATGAGGCAACCATTAGTTATAATCCCCTCCACTGCACACACCGTTTCCCGCACCGGCATTTTCGAGCGGCGGGGGCGACGGGGTTCGTGATCCAATCGAGAGATGCAGAGCAAGGGATTATAACTAATCGTTCAATTCTGCAATACTCGCCCCGGAACGCAGGACACCAGCACTACAATACTCAAGGACGACTGGCCCCTTACCGCCCCCGCAAGCACATGCCAGCGTACCCTAGACCACCACCTACCGTCACCGCCCGTGCAGGGGGCGGTGACGGTTCCCACTCCACCACCACGAGACTACAGACGATGACATGGTATCTCTGGCATCCCGAAGACCTAGCCGAACTTGACACCTACATCAACCACGAACGAGGCTATGAGCAGTGGCTTCAAGAGATGGAGATGGAATGGAACCAAGACCAGCGACAGCGTATCCAGGCTCTTGAAGACGAACTCGACCTGTTCTTGAGGCTGGAGTATACCTGACCCGTCCAAGTGCCGTATACGAGCGGTTAGACGCCTCCACGGGGCAACCAAGAAAGTTCCGAACCTAAAGGCGTCAGCGTGGTCTACCTTCCACGAGAACTTACCTCATGGGGACTAGACCATGCTGACGCCAGAAGAAGAACATGACCTGATCGCACGAGCGAGAGAAGCGCACCAGAACATCGGCAGGCTTCACCGTGAAATCCTTCAACATGCCAGAACGGCAGGACAGGCACTTGCCAGGTTGAAGGAACAGAAGGTGTCCGAAGGGCCGGGCGTGTGGCCTGCCTGGGTGCAACCCAACGTGGGCATGACCCGACGACACGCCGAGAATTATATCCGCATCGCCGAGCGCTGGGATTGGCTCGCACCACATCTTGAAGCCAACCCCGATATGACCCTTGCCGACGCTCTGGCGATGTTAAGCGCAGCCTTCTCCACCCGTCGCCCACCTACCCCTCGTACACCGCCACGAGACGAACAGGCACCACCCCACGAGGGACGGCCCGCCACTCCTCATCATGATGAACCTGATGAAGAACCCCAGGATGAGGGCGAAGAAGACCTGAACGAAGATGTTCCCCTTCCTGTCCTGGGGAGATGGATTCCCGACACCGTGGATGACGTGATCGAATGGATTACCACTCTCGACAACGACGACTTCCTACGAGTGGCAAGGGCGGTGATCGAAGAAGGAAGACGAAGAGAGTGAAAGTTTCAACTTGGAAATGAATTTCCAACATGAAGACTTCAAGGTGAAGAGAAACCCCGCCCACGGGAGGTTAGGCACCGTGGGCGGGGTTGAAGGAATCAAGCACTAGAAGCATATCTCGCAAGTATCTATCCACGAGGCGCAGAAAATCACCCCAGGCATTTAGCCCATGCCTGGGGTGAACTCATCTACAGGAGATAAATCCTACAAGGAATTACCACCCTATAGTAGTCGCTACGCCTTCCTTTTCTTCAACCCCGAACCCATCAACGGTTCCGAAGTGACCTTGCCGCCCGGTTCGGTGCGAATCTCCAGAGCCTTCACCCCACCCTGGCGGAAGTGAATCTCGACCGTGCAAGTCTTCCTGCGCCACCCTTCCGCCTTGACGGAAACCCACACTTCCGACACCAACAGACGCAGCTTGTTCTTGATCTGCGCCCGCACATCGCCCACATCCTCAACGCCCCTGATGTCCACCAGCTTCGAGGTATGCCCCTCCCTCAAGGCACTGTTGCACTCCATGCACACCCCAATCAAGTTCTTCAGGCTCTCCATGTCCTTGGCGCTGTCGCCTTCCGCATCAGCCTTGGCCCGGTCAAGCTGGTGCTGCAACGCCTTCTTCTGCTGCGTCTGCGTAGCCAAGACTTCCGCCAGGCTGGCGTGAACATCCTCGTCGTCACATGCCGCCATCGTAGCAACCGTCCGCTTCAACCGAATCTCGCAAGCCTTCAACTCAGCGTCCAGCGCATCAACCTTAGCCAACTTCGGCCCCTTATCCCGCCGCTCAAGGGTCAAGTCCCCCGCCAGGAAGGCCAAGACTTCCTTCTCGAAGATGGGGTACAAGAACCCGTTGCCACGAATCTCCCCGTTGAAGGCTCTCTCGCTGTCCAGGTACTTGCCCGCCGTGGTCTTCTTGTACTGCATCGGCGAACCGTCTTCAGCGCACCACAACAACCCCGTGAACAGGTTCGCCACTTCCTTGCCCTCCCGACCACGAATCTTCAACACATTCCTCCCGTTCAACAACCCCTGCGCCCGCCAGAAGATTTCAGGCGTGATGACTTCCGGGTAGTACCCCTGGACGGGGTTGCCCGAAGGAACTCGCCCACCCTTCTCGTCCCGCACCTTCGGTTGATGCTCGCCCATCACGGTCTTCGACCGGAGAACCCGACCCACGGCACCGACATCCCACAGGCGAGCCTTCCCGAACGTGGCAACCTTCTCCCGGTTGAAGATACCGACGATCTGCCGACATCCCTTCCCCTCAAGGCACAAGTCGAACATGCGGCGCACGACGGCAACCCTCTCCGGGTTCTTGGCGTACTTGCGGGCCGAAGCGTCGTACTTCAACCACTTCGGGCAGGCACCGTTCGTAGGCTTCTTCTTCTCCCTGGCGTCCACCCGCCGACCCTTCCAGACATCCTTGCCCCTGGACGATTTCCTCTCGCTCTCCTCATTCGCACGGGCCATGATGACAAGCGCCTCAAGCAGCGAGCCGAACCCCTCATCGTCCAGCTTGGCACCGGAATACTCCCTCTCCGGGTCAAGCGTCACGATGACAACCCCGTACTCCATGATGGACAAGAACAGCTTCAGGGCAGACCGAACCTTGGCACGGGTAAGCCGGTCGAGCGATTCGACGATCAGCACATCGCCGCTCTTGACCTTGCCGGATTCGCAGTCCCGAAGGAACCGGCCCAAGTCGCCCGTCTCCACGTTGTCGCCCCGGAAACCGCTCACGCCACGGTCAGCGTAAAGCCCGGTGTCCAAAGTCCACCCACGACGGGCGCAATACCCTTCGGCGGTGAGCGTCTGCCGCTTCTCCGACCGGCCCTTGCGCTGATGCCCCCGGCTGTACCTGAGATAGCTGTGAACCGCCATCGTCGTATCTCCTGATGACTGAGCGACCTACTGTAAGGGGAGACCCGTCAGAATCAAGGTTAGGGGCCGTAACCTCGTAATCCTTCGTGTCCCTTGACACCTAGAACCATCTTACCATGACACAGCCTTTGCGCCAACCACTCTTGAGCGGTTTTTTCAAAAACTGTGTCACGGCCCGCCGCACAGCGCCCGCCCCACATCCCGCCACGTCCACCGTACCTCTCGCTTCTGGTCGAGTTCTTCGACCCACACGACCACACCGCCCGGCCCGAAGTTGACCACGACTTGCGCCTCGTAGTCCGTGGTCAGGTATCCCGACAGCACTTCCGACAAGACCCTCTCCTCATCCGTCATGTTCTTCCGCATGATGGTTCTCCACGGGATTTTCAGACCTTCGTACTAGATAATCTTCATGGATGGAAGGTTAGAAGGTAGCAACGTGGTCAGGCAGCTTGCCGTAGTCGAGCAAGTCATCGCCAAGCAGAACGAATTCGGCCCGCACCGCAAGGCAGCCTTGCGCAAGTGGGTAAGAGAAACCTTCAAGGTCTGCGACGGCACGGCGGGCCGCTACATCAGGCTGGCGCAGGAGAGGTTGCGCAGCCTGACGCAGAAATCAGCGGAAGAACATACTCTCAGGTATCTTGCCAAGCTGGATGAACTCATCTACGCAGAAGGCACCGCCGACCGCAACAGAATCAGCGCCATCGACAAGGCATGTATGCTGTTGGGTTTATACAAGCAAGGGCAACCGAACTCCGGTGCCGCCCACATCGAACGCATCA
>Ga0134128_10003256_pt1 | contig 19840 bp, 11 predicted proteins | sample KB31754_FD_96462 | JGI IMG/M metagenome (GOLD analysis project Ga0134128, IMG submission 96462) | Terrestrial soil microbial communities with excess Nitrogen fertilizer from Kellogg Biological Station, Michigan, USA - KB3-175-4 | ecosystem: Environmental > Terrestrial > Soil > Unclassified ...
GAGTTGTTGCAGTCGGGGCGCATCATTCCTCTGGCTCATGTGCCACAAGCTTCCGCAATCGGGCCAGGCGTGGAGGGCTGGCGCGCTGACCTGTTCGGCGACTACCGAGTGGCAGACGTGTGGCTGAGCGGGAGCAGACCGTGAGCTTCCGCCGCAAGCTGTTGCTCATGTTCACCCTGACCGTGTTTGTTGCGGTCGCAGCCGTGGCCTGGACAGTCTCAGTGATAACGAGGCGCTCCTTCGAGCAGTCGGAGCAGGAGCGGACGCGGGCGCTGGTAGCGCAGTTTCACCGGGAATTCAACCGCCGGGGGCAGGAGGTAGCGGACCGGGTGGAAGCCATCGCGGGCAGCGAATCGGCCAGCCGCATGGCCCTTGACTTGGACCGCCAGCCCGCGGATGCAGGCGCCTACGTCAACCAGGCGGGGGTGGAAGCTAAGGCGCAGCAGCTGGATTTCTTGGAATTTGCCGATGGAGGCGGCAGCATCATTTCCTCGGCGCAGTGGCCGGCGAAATTCGGCTACAAAGAGCCGCTGCTGGCCAACGCGGCTCAGGCGCGCTCTGCCGACTCGTTTCTGAAACGCGAAGAGCTTCCCAACAGCACGGTGCTGGGGCTGTTCGCCATTCGAGAGATCCGGGTAGGGGACAAGCCGTTGTACGTGATCGGCGGGCGCCGGCTGGACCAGGAATTTCTGGGGACGCTGGAGCTGCCTGCAGGAACGCGCGCCATGCTGTACTCCAGCACCGGCGGCAACTATTCCCCGACGTCGTTGCTGGCCGCGTCTGGACCCATAGAGGAGGCGGGAAAGCTGGAGTCACTGGTGGACCGGGTTCAGGCCACGGGGGTGGAGCAAAGCGCGGTGGTGAACTGGTCGGCGGACCCTGCCGAGAGCGAGAGTGTTGATGCTATCCCGCTGAGGAGCGAACAGGGCGATGTGCTGGGAATGCTGCTGGTGGGCAATTCCAGGAGAGCACTAGTTGCCGTGGAAACGCGGATCCGTTCCACGGCGCTGCTGGTTGCCGGCCTTGCGCTGGTGCTGGCAATCATCCTGAGCAGTTGGATGGCGGCCCGAGTCACGCGGCCGGTGGAACAGCTGGCGCAGGCGGCGCGCGAAGTGGTGGCCGGCAACTGGCAGGCGCGGATACAAGTGGAATCAGGCGATGAGCTGGGCGAGATGGCGAATGCTTTCAACCAAATGACGCAGGATTTGACGGAGCAGCGCGAGCGTCTGGTACAGGCGGAGCGGGTGGCGGCCTGGCGTGAACTGGCGCGCCGCCTGGCCCACGAATTGAAAAATCCGCTGTTCCCGCTGCAGATTACAGTGGAGAACCTGCTCAAGGCGCGGGAGCACGGCGGCGAACAGTTTGACGAGGTTTTCCGCGAAAGCGCGGGCACTCTGCTGGCCGAGATCGCAAATCTGAAGGCCATCATCAGCCGCTTCAGCGAATTTTCCAAAATGCCCCAACCGCAGCTGCAAGCCGTGGACCTGAACGACCTGATACGCAACGTGCTGCAGGTACACCAGGCGCAGATGGGGGCGGAAGGGCGGCCGGCGATTGCCGCCAGCCTTCATCTCGATAACAAGCTGGACAAAATGTCAGCCGACCCGGACCTGCTGCGCCGGGCGGTGGCCAACCTGGTATTGAACGCGATTGACGCTATGCTCAACGGCGGTACCCTCACCCTGCGCACGCGGTCCAGCGGTGAAAATGTCTGTATTGAGGTAAGCGATACGGGGAGCGGCTTAACAAAAGAGGAATGCGACCGCCTGTTCACGCCCTATTACACTACCAAGGAGCACGGCACCGGGCTGGGGCTGGCCATCGTGCAGTCGGTGGTGAGCGACCACCTGGGCAGGATCACGGTGAAGAGCGCGCCCGGGCAGGGCACGACATTTGTTATCGAGCTGCCGCGGGGCCGGGAAGAAGCCGCGCAGTTCAGCGCCAATTCAGGGTAAGGACCAAGCATGGCCGCCAAAGCACACCTCCTGATCGTGGATGACGAGGCCAATACGCTGGCTTCGCTGTCGCGCGCCTTTCGCCTGGCAGGACACGAGGCAACGGTGTGCGACAACGCGGCCAAAGCGCTGGAACTGGCTAAGGCGCAGGACTTTGACCTGATCCTTTCGGACGTGGTCATGCCCGGAAAGGATGGGTTGGCGCTGCTGGAAGATTTGAAGGCGCAAGGAGTGGCCACGCCGGTGGTCATGATGTCGGGTCAGGCGCACATCGAGATGGCGGTGCGGGCCACCCGGTTGGGCGCGCTTGACTTTCTGGAAAAGCCGATTTGCACGGAAAAGCTGCTGCTGACGGTGGAGAATGCGCTGCGGCTGCAACGGCTGGAGTCGGAAAACCGGCAACTGCGGCAGCGCCTGGGCAAGCACGAGATGGTTTGGGCGGGGGAGGCCATGCGGCGGGTTATGGCGCAAGTGGAACGGGTGGCCGCCAGTGAGACGCGCGTCTGCATTCTGGGCGAGACGGGGACAGGAAAAGAGCTGGTAGCGCGAACGATACACGAGCGCAGTTCCCGCGCCGGCGGTCCGTTTGTGACGGTGAATTGCGCTGCAATTCCCGCCGAACTGATCGAATCGGAGCTGTTCGGCCACGAAAAGGGATCATTCACCGGAGCGGCCGGGCGGCACATCGGCAAGTTCGAGCAGGCGCAGCACGGGACTCTGTTTTTGGACGAAATTGGAGATATGCCGCTGGTGATGCAGGCCAAGCTACTGCGCGTGCTGGAAGAGAACGGAAGGGAGCGCATCGGCGGAGACAAGCCCGTCGCGGTGGACGTGCGCGTGGTAGTGGCCACGCACCGCAGCCTGGAGACGCTGGTGGGGCAAGGGAAATTCCGCCAGGACCTGTTCCATCGGATTTACGTGTTTCCGTTGTTGTTGCCGCCGCTGCGCGAACGCCGGGACGATATTCCCGTTCTGATTGAACATTTCCTGCGTCAGGTATGCGCGCAGAATGGCTGGAAGGAAGCGCGCTTCACGCCGGAAGCGGTGAAAGGGCTGCAGAATTATTCCTGGCCAGGGAATGTGCGCGAGTTGCGCAACTTGGTAGAGCGTATGATTCTGCTTTCACCGGACGGCAGCGTTGACCTGAACTGCGTGCAATCGGCATTGCCTAAGCTGCCGGGCGGGCCTGTGCCGGCGCGCGCTTCCGGTGCGCTTTCGGAGCGAGTGGAGGATTTTGAACGCGAGGCGATATTGGCGGAGTTAAAGCGCAACCAGTTTCACGTGACTAATACGGCGAAAGCCCTGGGCCTGGAGCGAAGTCACTTGTACAAAAAGGCGGAACAGCTGGGAATTGACCTGCAGGTGGCGCGCAAGATGGGTGAAGGGGAGGTGCTGTAATATCAAGGCATGCCCGGAAAACATGAAGGTGAATGATGCACAGGTCTAGCGGCTGGCCGCCGGTGCGCCCGCCGGTCCGTCCTTCGCGGCGCCCCCGCTGGTTGTTGGTGGCTCTCGCCGTGGTTGCCCTTGTCCTGCTGGGTGGCCGGACCTGGCTTTCCTATTACATTGACGCGCTCTGGTTCGGTTCGCTGGGTTATGGCGACGTATTCTGGAAGACGCTGAGTATTCAGTCGGTGGTTTTCCTGGCTTTTGCCGCGGCTACATTCGCCATTCTGTATGGAACATTTCTAGGCCTGCAGTGGGCCTACCTCACCGATTTGCCCATCGGACACACCATCTGGATCGGCGGGCAGCCGCTGCGACTGCCGGTAGAGCCGATTCTGCGCCTCATCGCCATCGCCGCCTCGCTGTTGATCGCTCTGGCCAGCGGCGCGGTCATGATGGCGCAGTGGCCCACATTGGCGCTCTACTGGTATGCACCGCGGACCGCTTCGGTCGGGGACCCGATCTTCGGCCGACCGCTGAGCTTTTACCTCTTCACGCTGCCAGTGTGGGAGTTGATTGCGGGATGGCTGATGCTGCTGGCCGTGATCATTTGTTTGGTCGCAGTTTTCTTCGTGATTGTGGCCGGCGGTACCCGCGCGCTGGAGAGAAGTCGTAGCACCTACCGGCCGTTATCGTGGCGGGGGCTCTCGCTCGCCTTTGCCTTCCTGCTGCTGCTGCTTGCCTTGCAGGTATACCTGGGACGCTTTGACAAGCTGATGGAGGCACACACCATCTTCAGCGGCGTGACCTACACCGATGCGCATGTGCTGCTTCCGGGTCTGCTGGTGGTGTGTATCGCGCTGCTCGCCGGGGTGGGTATTGCGCTGGTCAATGCGATGTGGGCGCAGCGTGGGCGCTGGCTGATTGCAGCCGTAGTCCCGGCCGCTGTCTGTTATCTGGTCTTTCAGGCAGCCGGATGGTACGTCAATAGCTTCATTGTCAAACCAAATGAGCTGGTGCGCGAAAAACCTTACATTAGCCACAACATCGAGCTTACGCGGCAGGCCTACGGTCTAGACCGGGTAACACGCCGTGAGTTTCCCGCCGAGACCAGCGTGCTGGCCGCCGATGCGGCAAACAATCAGGCCACGCTGCAGAACATCCGGCTCTGGGATTGGCGCGCTCTGCAGGATACCTTGCGTCAGATCCAGGAGATTCGGACCTACTACGATTTTCCCGACATTGATATTGACCGCTACGAAATCAACGGCCAAATACGTGAAGTGATGCTGGCTGCACGCGAGTTGAACCTTGACAAGCTGCCGGAAAGCAGCCGCAACTGGATCAACGAGAAGCTGATTTATACCCATGGCTACGGAATCACCATGAATCCGGTCAACGGGTTTACGCCCGAAGGCTTGCCCACCCTGCTATTGAGCAACATGCCGGTGCAGAGCACGGTAGCCAACCTCACGTTGAACCGCCCGGAGATCTACTTTGGCGAGCTGACCAACAGCGACGTGTATGTGAAGACGCGCCAGAACGAGTTTAACTATCCGCAGGGTGAGAGCAACAGCTTTACCAGCTACCAGGGCACGGGCGGGATTGTAATTGGCGGCTGGCTGCGGCGTGTTCTGATCGCGGCCGCGCGCGGTGATCTCGCCAAGCTGCCCTTCAGCGACGACGTGAACAACGGCAGCCGGCTGCTGATGCGTCGCAATGTGCGCGCGCGTGTGGAAGCTCTGGCGCCGTTTCTTACCTACGAGCCTGACCCCTACATCGTGGTGGGCGAGGACGGCCGCTTGTACTGGATGATGGACGCGTTCACCACCTCCGACAACTACCCCTACTCGACTCATTACTTTTTGAACGACGATCGCCTCAACTACCTGCGCAATAGTGTGAAGGTGGTAATCGACGCCTACAACGGGACGACCACCTTTTATGTTTTCGATAACCAGGACCCGATTATTGCCGCTTACCGGCGGGTGTTTCCCGGCCTGTTCAAAGATGCGGCGGCAATGCCGCCGGAATTACGCAAGCATGTGCGCTACCCGGAATTGTTGCTCAGCCTGCAGGCGGATGTGTACGGCCTCTATCACATGACCAATCCTGAGGTGTTCTATAACCGCGAAGATCTGTGGACGGTTGCCAGCCAAGTCGGAATGAATGATTCCGGCGAACAGGCCACACAACCGATGCAGCCGAATTTTGTGCTCATGAAACTGCCGGGAGAATCGGGAATGGAGTTCGTGGAGATTCTTCCCTTCACTCCCGCCAACCGCAACAACTTAATCGGCTGGATTGCCGGACGCAGCGACGGAGTTCATTACGGCAGTGCGGTGGTCTATGATTTCCCCAAAACGAAACTGGTTGACGGGCCACTGCAGATCGAAGCGCGTATCGACCAGAACGCGCAGCTCTCCGGCCAATTGACGCTGTGGAACCAGCAGGGCTCGCACGTGCGCCGGGGAAACCTGCTGGTGATTCCGACCGGCCGCGCCCTGCTCTATGCGGAGCCCATCTATTTGCAGGCACAGCGCAGCCCCATGCCGGAGCTGCGCCTGGTGGTGCTGGCGCTGCAGGACCGGTTGGCATATGGGCCCACTTTCGAGTCAGCCATGGCGGGCCTGTTTGGCGGCGCGGCTTCGTCGGCCAGTACGGAGGGGGCGCCGTCGGGAGGGCAACAGGCGCCGGTCTCGGGAGCCACGGCCGAGGTCGCGACAGAACGCAACGCTCTAATCACCCAGGCCGCCAAAGATCTTTCCGATTACCAGCGGCTGACGGCGGAAGGCAAGCTGGGAGAGGCGGGGCAGAAGTTGGAACATCTGAAGCGTACCCTCGACCAGTTGAACACGCGCGCCAAATAATGCGTAGCCGGCGCGACGGAATCGTCGCGGGCGAGGGCGCCCGCGCCACAAATCCAGTTTGCAATTTGTGTCATCTTGCGGCGTGGCGCGGAATTATGAGCAGCGCGGCCGCAGCATGAGGGAGAACGAACTCATAATCGCCATGCGCGTTCGCCTGGACCTGTGTGGTATGCGGAGCCGCGATGCGGCCGTTGCTATCAAATTGTCCTCCGCCGTAGGTTACGGCCGAGGATGGCGAATCCAGGTCGGGGGCCTTGAGGAGGAGAAGTTTTCCTGAGGCCGCCCTCGCGCCCAGATGCACACGCACGCGGCCGGCGGCGGTAGCGTCCTTATTAATGATCACCACATTCACCGCACAAGTATCGCAGCCTGTGGTGGCATAGGCGCGGACGTTAGCCGCGGCCTGGGTTTCGGCACGCAACAAATGCTGGCCGGAAGCGCTGTGCGCGAACAGGTACATGGCGTAGTAGAGCGGCTGAGCGATGTTTTCGTATTGCTGGCCGGCCTCCCTGTAGGTCTCAACCGGATTGTATGAGCTGCCGCCGGGACGGTAGCTGATGTGGAAATTGACACTGGTGAAACCGTCCTCAGCGTTGGAAAACAGCCAGTCAAGTCCCCACAGCGCGGAAGCAAAGGTGTTGCTCACCCCGGGCATGCCGCCGCAGGAGGCGGAGTTGGTTTCAGCCAGCGCAATGGGCAGCTTGCGTTCGCGGGCGGCTGCCACCCAGGTTCGGGCTTCCTCATTAAAGCGCGTCATCAGGTCCGCAGCCAGCAGTTGCGCAACTGTAACCTTGCGGCCGTTGCAGGTCGTAGTGGGGTATTCATGTACGGTCACCAGTTTGAGATTGCCGGGGCCGACTCCATCCATGAAAGTGGCTAAGTCGCGCGCATTGCGCCAGCGGCAGCAGGTGGCCGGGCCTATGACCGGGTACTGCGCGGTGGTGGGATTCGTTTGGAGAGCGTGGATGTGGGCGAGAAACTCCTTCACGTGATCGGCGGGCGAGTAGGTCTTGAGCCGGGAGGGCGGACCGAAAAGATCAGGCTCATTGCCGATTTCGAGCCCCAGCACTTGTTCCGGCTTGACTTCCTTTGCGATGCCTTGCAGCACTTCGTTCAGAGCCCACTGACTGGAGTTCTGCTTAAGGTTGAGTCCCACGATGAGACGCCAGTCTGAGGCCTTCGCGGCTGCGGAATAAAGCCGAAAATCAGCCGCGCTGAGGGCCCCCTGGCAGCCATCGGGATGGGGAGCAGCGGAAGGATTCCAGCAGGTATTGTCCTGGCTGTTGCCGCCCAAGCGAAGAATTCCCGGACCGAGGTTGCGCATGAACTGGAAAAAGCCGTGATTCGGCGCCCCGATACTGCCCAAAGAGTATTCGGCGCGGCGGGAGGCAGCTTTTCCACCTTCGGCAAAGGATTGCAATCCCTGCCCGGCGGTGGAAACCTCAAGGCTGAAGCCAACGAAATCCTTGGGAATTTGCCGGCCAAGCGATTTGGTTTGAACTGAAATGGTGGCCAATGGCGGCTGGGCGGCCAAAGCGGGCACCGCGCCGAACCCACAGAGACAGGTTACGATCCAGAGTGTCGTGCGCACGCAACTATTCAGACCGAAATTTCGCATCGCCGAAGGATACACCGGGCGCCCGTTGACCGCGGTAGCCTCATTGGTCTTGTCGTTTCCGGTGGCCCCAAACCGCCGGATGCTCAACACATGAGCGCCGGTTGCGTTACCATCGGGCAGGGCGTGCAGGTTGCGACGGGGCAGGACAGCTGCCCCGGAGAGAACGCCGGTGGCGACATTTTTAAGAGAAATTCGGCGGTTCTCGGACATTCCGTCTCCCTGGCGGTCGCGTGTTCAATGCTCCGCGATTCGTGCTGAAAATCTATCCCGGTGGCAAGGTGGCCCAATGGCGGCCCTAGCGTCAAATCGAAAGGCAAGAAATGACTGAAGGCTGACCATCGAAATCGCCGAGAGAACATCGTGGCAGGCCATGGTGGATCCGATTACAAGACCATCCCGCTCTCCTATGAAGGTCCCGGTAAAGGCGCCAGCCGCGCCGCCCGCCGGCCACTATCGCTGGGTCATCTGCGCCCTGCTGTTTTTCGCGACCACCATCAATTACATGGACCGGCAGGTGATCGGGATTCTCGCTCCTTACCTGCAACGAATAATCGGCTGGAACGATATCCAGTACGGCTACATCGTCACCGCATTCCAGGCGGCATACGCGCTCGGCCTGCTGGTAATGGGCGGGCTCATTGACCGCGTGGGCACCCGCATTGGCTATGCCATCGCCATTTCGGTGTGGAGCCTTTCGGCAATGGGGCACGCGCTGGCGAACTCCGTTTGGGGATTCGTTACTGCGCGCTTTATGCTCGGCTTGGGAGAATCGGGCAACTTTCCTGCCGGCATAAAGACGGTTGCGGAATGGTTTCCCCAAAAGGAGCGTGCTTTCGCCACCGGCCTGTTCAACGCCGGCTCCAACGTGGGAGCAGTGCTGGCGCCGCTGACTGTTCCCTGGATCTACATTCATCTGGGCTGGCGATGGGCCTTCTTGTTTACCGGCTTCTTCAGCGCCGGCTGGCTGGCAGCGTGGCTCGTGATTTATCGCCGCCCGGAACAGCATCCGCGGCTCTCCCCGGGCGAACTGGCGTACATCCAGAGCGATCCTGCCGAGCCCCTCGGCAAAATTTCCTGGAAGCAGCTGTTGCCGCATCGCCAAACCTGGGCATTCGCCGCGGCCAAGTTTCTGACTGATCCCATCTGGTGGTTCTATCTGTTCTGGATTCCTTCCTTTCTGCATAGCAAACATGACTTGACGCTTACCGAGCTGAGCGCGCCGCTGGTGGTGATTTACGTCATGGCGGATGGAGGCAGCATTGCCGGAGGCTGGCTTTCGTCGCGGCTCCTGAAACGTGGCTGGAGTGTTAATCGTGCCCGCAAGACAGCCATGGCCGTTTGCGCCCTGGCGGTGGTGCCGATCGTCTCGGTTTCGCGAGTGGCGCAGTTGTGGCCGGCGGTTCTGCTGATTGGGCTGGCTGCGGCGGCTCACCAGGGATGGTCGTGCAATTTGTTCACGCTGGCTTCCGATATGTTCCCCAAGCGGGCGGTGGCTACGGTTGTGGGCCTTGGGGGATTCGCGGGCGCGGTCGGGGGCATGCTGATCGCTGCGGCGGTCGGCCATATATTGCAGTGGACGCACAGCTACGTGATGCCCTTTCTGATTGCGGGATGCGCCTACCTCATCGCGCTGCTGGTCCTGCATCTGCTGGCGCCGCGTTTGCAGGCTGTGCAGATTGATTCCGCAGCCCAGGGATGAGGCAATTTCCCGGCGGCTACGGCTCCAGCTGGAAAATGCGCTCCATCAGCAGCCACTTTTCTCCCGGCTGGGCCTGCGGCAACGGCCGTTGAAACTTCCACATCAGCTCCTCCCACTCGCGCACTTTCGGGTTCGCCTGATCGGCCTTCGCCTTGGCTTCGAAAGAAAAGGTCGGCCCGACCTCGAGAATCATAAACAGCCGCGTGCCGAGGAGATAGATTTCTAGATTCTCTACGCCCGCATCCTTGATGCTCTGAGTGATCTCAGGCCAGATTTCCTGGTGATAGTGCTTGTACTCGGCGATGAGCGCCGGGTCGTCCTTCAGGTCGAGGGTGAGGCAATAACGTCGCATCATGATCCTTGGGCCTGGGCTCCGGCGGCGGCAACCGTCGGGCTAACGGTCGTTAAGGGCTTATAACCCTTCACCCCGAAATAGAGGATATACGTGTAGCAGATTAGCGGGACGATGAACGCGGTCTGGATGTTGCTCATGTCGGAGATGCGTCCCATGATGGCGGGGAAGATGGCGCCGCCGATGATGGACATCACCAGCAGCGACGAGCCCCGCTTCGTGAGCGGGCCGAGGTTTTTGATGCTGAGAGCGAATATGGTCGGGAACATGATGGAATGAAAAAAGCCGATTACGACCACCGCCCATACGGGCACAATGCCGGAGGTAACCAGGGCGATGGTGATGCACAGCAGGCAGCCGACCGCAAACGCGGATAGGAGCCGGGATGGGGCAATGCGCTTCATCATGGCGGAACCGGCGAAGCGCCCGGACATGAACCCGATTTCGTGCCCGAGCAGGTAGTAAGCGGCAAGTCGCGCCGTCATTCCCGGAACAGTATGCTGAGCAAAACGGATGACGAAACTGGCCACCCCCACCTGCGCGCCCACGTAAAAGAACTGCGCAACCACACCCCGCACAAGGTGTGCGTGATCGAAGATGCTGCCGCGCGGTGGCTCGGGGGCGTCGGCGCCAGGGCCTTTGTCCGTGACGTCCGGCAGGTGGGTGAAGCGGATCACCACCGCCATAAAAACAAATATGCCCGCTATGGCAACGTAGGGCAGCCGGACGGAACTCGCCTCCGCGGCGCGATAGAGGCGTAACTGCGCCGAGGTCATCGCGGCCAGTTGACTGGGAGTGTGCTCCACGCCGGTGAGAATGAACGCGCTACCGATCAGGGGGGCCATTACTGCTCCCACCGCGTTGAAGGACTGCGCAAAATTCAGGCGGCGCTCGGAACTGCCCGAGGGGCCCAAAATGGTGACATAGGGGTTGGAGGCGACTTCCAGGAAACTTTGTCCGCACGCCATTACGAACAAAGCCAGTAAAAAATAGCGGTACAGGCCGGCAGCGGACGCGGGGAGAAACAGCAAGGCGCCGGTCGCACATAAGACCAGACCGGTGAGGATTCCACGCTTGTAGCCTATGCGCTCCATCAGCCAGCCGGCGGGAAAGGCGGCGAGGAAATACCCGCCGAAGAAGGCCACTTGGATAAAAGATGACTGGAAATCGCTGAGCCCGAAGGCATCGCGAAAGCGCGGAATCAAGACGTCGTTAAGATTGACCCCAAGCGCCCACAGGAAAAAGAGGCAGGTGATGAGAGCGAAAGGAACCAGGAACCGCCGCTCCGTAAAGGGAACGGGTCGGTTTGCTGGGCGTGTTTGCGATTCACTCGTCATCAGCTCGGCCTCAGGTCAAAGAGCGGTCGAGGTGCACGTACCCGCCGTCCACAAAAAGGAACTGCCCGGTGGTGTGGCTCGCCTGGGGGGAAAGCAGGAAAAGCACGGTGGCGGCGATTTCTTCCGCTGTGGTCATCCGCTTGCCAAACGGTATGTGGCTTACGATAGAGCTCAATTTTTGCTGCGGCTCGGGGAAGCCATTGAGCCACTGTTGGTAAAGCGGAGTCATCACTTCCGCCGGAATGACGGCATTTACGCGCACACCGGCAGAAAGCAATTCGACTGCCCACTCCCGGGTGAGGGCAAGAATGCCGCCCTTGGCGGCCGCGTAACCTGAGGTATTTCCCTGGCCGGTGAGGGCCACCTTGGAGGCGATGTTGACGATCGCGCCGCGCGACTGCTTCAGCGCCGGCAGCGCGTAATGCGCCACGTTGTAGTAATGAAGCAGATTCCGTTCCAGCGAGGCAACGAATGCTTCCGGACTGCCGCCCTCCAGTCCGATGCCATCGTTAACGCCGGCATTGTTCACCAGGGCATCGAGGCGGCCGAAGAACTGCGCTGCCTTGTTCACTGCGAGGCGGCACTCCTCCGGCCGGCAGAGGTCGGTAGCCACGAACCGCGTCCGATCGTGGCCCAACTCCCGCACCAGCCCGGCGCCGGCATCTTCATCGCGGTCCACAATGATCGGAATGGCGCCTTCCTGGCTTGCCGCACGGCAAATCGCGGAGCCGATTCCCTTGCCCCCGCCGGTGACAAGAATTACTTTCTCTTTAAGCTGCAAGTCCATAGAATTTTGCTGCGTTCAGACCAAAGATTTTGTCTTTTTCGATTTGCGGCAGGGCGTTGGTGTAATCGGCAATGATCTTCTTCACCCGACAGTAACTGCCTGCGAGCAGGCACACGGGCCAGTCCGAACCAAACATGAGCCGGTCGCTTCCAAAACAGTCGAACACCACATCCAGGTAAGGTTCAAAGTCGCTCGGCCGCCACCGCATCCACTCGGCTTCGGTTACCATGCCGGAAAGCTTGCAGTGGACGTTAGGAAGAGCGGCCATCCGCCGCATCCAGCGCTCCCAGCCGGCGAGTTCTTTAGCCCTTATCTCCGGTTTAGCGATATGGTCAACCACGAACTTCTGCTCCGGAAATTTCGCCGCGAACTCGACTGCCGCCGGGAGTTGCCGGGCGTAAATCAGGATGTCGTAGGTGAAGCCGAAGGCCTGCAGTTCGGAGATGCCGCGCAGAAAATCTGTTCGCAGGAGGAAGCGCTCATCACCTTCCGACTGCACGATGTGGCGAAAGCCCCGGAGCTTGTCGAATTGCGAGAAAAATTTCAGCTGCTCCGGCAGGCGGTCGGAGCGCAGGTCAACCCAGCCGATAACCCCGCGGATAAAACTGTGGCCTTGAGCCAGATCAATCAGGAACAAGGTCTCATCTTCTGACTGATCGGCTTGGACCGCAATGCAAGCCTCCACTTGGTTGAGCTTCAGCTCCGTAAGCAGGTGCTGGGGGAGATAATCCCGCTTGAGCGCAGCCATCTCGTCGGTAATCCATCCGTCGCGGGCCGGATTGTAGCGCCAGAAATGCTGATGGGAGTCAATGGTCATGGCAAGTCGTGCCGCTCAGAGGGAAACCCCTCGCTTCCAGGGAATGAAATCATCCTGCGACAGGCCTTCCGCCTTAACCTTCCTCTCGCCGCTGGCCACTGCGATTACAAATTCAAAAATCTCTTCCCCCATCTGCTGGATGGTTGTCTCGCCGGTGATAATGCCGCCCGTATCCACGTCAATAATGTCCGTCATTTTCGCCGCCAACTCTGAATTGGTGGAGATTTTGACCACTGGCGCGATGGGATTTCCCGTCGGCGTGCCCAGGCCGGTGGTGAACAGCACCACGTTGGCTCCCGCCCCCGCCTGAGCGGTGACGCACTCGACGTCGTTGCCCGGCGTGCGCAGAAGGTTCAGCCCGGCTGTGGTGGAATATTCCGGATAATCGAGAACGGCTGTGACCGGAGAGGTCCCGCCTTTTTTCGCTGCCCCCGCCGACTTCATGGCGTCGGTAATCAGACCGTCGCGGATGTTGCCGGGCGAGGGATTCATGTCAAATCCCGCACGCACCGCCTTGGCACGCGCCGCATAATCGCGCATCAGCTCCATAAAACGATTGGCTACTTCCTGGCTGGTACAGCGATTGATAAGGTCCTGCTCCACTCCGCATAACTCTGGAAATTCTGAAAGAATGCTGCGGCCGCCCAAAGCAGCCAGCAGATCGGAGGTGTAACCTATGGCAGGATTGGCGGAAATGCCGGAGAAGCCGTCGGACCCGCCGCATTTCAGGCCAAGGCAAAGCTCCGAGAGGGGCACGGGCTCGCGCATGCATTTGTTGGCTTCTATCAAGCCGAGGAACGTTTCCCGGATGGCCTGCGACATGATGGCGGTTTCGGTGCCGCTTTGCTGCTGTTCCAGCATTACTAGGGGCTTGTTGAAGTTTGCTTCCCGCCGCCGAAGTTCGCCGCGAAGCATTTCCATCTGCGCGTGCTGGCAGCCCAGGCTCAGGATGGTGGCGCCGGCAACATTGGGATGGTGAAGATAGCCCGCGATCAGTCCACAAAGGTTCTGCGAGTCCTCATGCGTGCCTCCGCATCCCCCTTCGTGCAGCAGGAACTTGATGCCATCGAGGTTCTCAAAAACACGCGCCTGGGCCGGCCTGGTCGCGGCAGGGCGCGGACCGCTCCGCCTGATTTCCTCGAACCTGCGCTCCTGGTAGAGTTGGGCAAGCTCGGCCACCTGGTCGCGATAGACGTGTGGGACGGCGTAGCCGAGCGCTTCCTCGAACGCGCTCTTCAAGACCCCCACATTCCGGTTTTCGCAAAAGACGAGGGGCACAACCAGCCAGTAGTTTCGCGTTCCCGCCTGGCGATCGGCTCGGCGGTATCCCAGAAATGTGCGCTCGCGCCAGCGGGAGACGTCGGGCGCGCGCCATTCTTGCGTTCGCTCCTGTTCGTGAAAGGCTGCGGCTGCGTGCTGCAGGTTTCGGGTGGTCACCAACTCGCCGCAGCGGATGGCCTCGAGGACTTTGCCCACCACCACGCCATACATCACCACTTCGTCTCCGCGCGCAAAATCGCGCAGCGCGAACTTGTGCTTGGCGGGAACGCTGCGCACAAGCTGGTAAATGACGCCGGCGAATTCGATCCCTGCGCCGGCGGGCAAGTTCGTCAGGGCGACAAGCACGTTGTCGCGCGGGTCCAACTGTAATACCCGGGCTCGGTTTTCCGCTGCAGGCACGGTTCCCTCTTTTCTGGGTCGCAATATTATGCGATAAAACCGGCTTCCGTTATAGGTGCTCGCTGCTGGGTTCGAGGGGAGAGAATGGCGCCTGGAAATTTCTGCGCATCTGGAACGGCGATCACACTGATTTCGGACTCAACTTCACCCGTCAGGGCAGAGTCGTGCAAGTCAGGCTGGTGACGTTTTAGAGGCGAGCTCTCGGCTCGGGCGGAAAGGACCCCTCAGTGCGCCTCAATGTGAAGCGCGCGATCTAGCCACAATAATCCACCTCGGCCTACGGTTGGGAGGCGGAAAATGAGATGACTGCCCTGGCGCTCGCCCGGCACTTCTCCTTTCTTGCCTAAAAACGGCAGGTAATACATCCGCGTCCCGGCGGCGGCCGGAACAGTCACGGTCATGCCTGATTCCGGCGTCGGCACGGCGTTCTTCCGCCCGCGCAAGCCGTTTAGGTTCAGCAGGAAAATGTGGGGCACACCATTTACCCCCGCGATATGGGTGATAAGTAGAGGAGACGCGGTGATTTGAATCGCGCCATTGTGCGCTACGGCGGCGAGCATCTTGCCGGCCTCGTGCTTGTCGACCTTTTCCAGATTTGGATCAAGTGATTGCAGGTATCCCCCGCCCGGGCGCCCGGCGAGCCGCACAATGTCAGGCGAGGACGGCAGTTCGGTGGCGTCCTGCCCGCTAATGATTACTTTTGTGCCGCCTGCCAGCAGTTTCCGCAGGCCCGCACGTTCGCTGCGATCGAGTACGCGCACATCTGGCAAGATCAGGGTTTTGCCTGGGAAGCTTTCCAAGGTCCGTGGGGTTACGACTTCCCATTGCTCGTGCTGTTGCATCAGAAGAATCGCCCAGCCCTGGAATTCGGGCAGGAACTGGCCGGCAAAATAATCCCGGGTGCGGGGAGAAAAGTAGATCCCGACAGGCTGGATAGGCTGGCGCTCCCCGTAAATCTCAGCCTGGTTTTCTGCGATCCACGTAAAAATGCGCCGCCGCATGGCGCGATCGTTCGAGCCCGCCATCACATGGCCAGGCGCATCCCAGAAATTCGCTCCCGCCGCCACCTGCGACATGGCCAGGTTCTGCATGGCGTCGCTGGGCTTGATCTTAGGGTCGCCATCCCAGGAGTAGTTCAAGATCCAGGTGGGCTTGCCTTCGGCGAAGGCTCGAAACGCCCGCATTCCAACCTGGTACTTGAGCCAGTCCAGCGGCGTGCGGGAGGAAGCCATGTGGTTGCCGCCCCCGAATTCATACTCGTGCGCGATCGCATCTACCACCGGATAAAGCTCATAGACATCGGCCCCCACGCGCACCGCTTCTTCTTCAATTCCGGGATAGATTTCGGGAATCGTCTTGATGGCGGGATTCACCGCCTTGGCATTCTGATCAATTTCACGCATGAAGTCGGTGATGGTCCGAATTCTGAAATCAATCCACTTGCGAAAGTTGGGATCGCTAAAATCTCCCAGCTTCAGGTCATGGCGCGCGTCCAGCCCGGTGGACTGTCGGAAAGCCGCAACCGTGTAGTCGTCAAAACTGGCCCAGCTCTCTTCCCAGCCTTCGAAATGGGTCATCCAGTACGGGATGTCAACGTAAATGCCGTCAATGCCGGTGGCTGCAATCTCCCTCACCCGCCGCATGTAAATTTTCCGCCAATCCTTAGCGTAAGGGCTGATCCACACATCCTCGTCGCCGGGCGCAATCCAGAACGCAGAGCCACCTCCGAAGACCGCCGGTTCCCCCGTCAGCTTTCGCTGCAGCCAGTCCGGGTGCTCCTTCGCCAGGGTGTGTGTGGTGCGGTCGGCATGCGCGGTAATACATTCCAGCCCAGCGATGTAGACGAAGGCATAGTTATGGGCGGCATGCGCTCGCTGCGCCACTTCCCGAATGGCCGCGAGCTTCTCCCGCGGATCAACGAAGCTCTCGTAGCGTCCGGGAATATCGTTGTCCACCTCAATGCCGAGGACGTGGTCCTCGGTGGCGCTACGCACAATCTCCGCCGCATTGCCGCTTTTGAGTGAATAGGCCCCGATGCGTACGAAGTGTGTCCAACTCTCCTGGCCTGAGCTAGCGGCTCCCATGAGCACTAAGGTGAACAGCACCAAGCTTCTTCGGCTCATTTTCAGCATTCGATCAACTATGGGTGAGTAGAGTCGTTGGGCTGGCATCGGCTCAGCCCAGTATCACCACTGCCTTAAAGCGTTCTAGCCCCTATTCGCGACACTCTCCCCCGAGCCCGGCGGCTACTGCAGTATCTCCGCCAGCCTTCAGGATGGATCTCTTCTGCATACCCGAATCTCCGGCCGGGTAACCCTTGGCTGCCTCGCGAACCGAGGCAGCCCCGAATAGGCCTAGAACTGAAAGCGGGCTCCGAACTGCATTCTACGGAAATTGTTGGTGGTGGAGGTTACAGTCCCGAACGAGTCGTTTCCCAGACCGACGTCTGGAAAGGCGAAGCGTTGCAGGTTGGCGACATTGAACATTTCGGCGCGGACCTGAAGTTGCATGCCTTCCCGAATGCTGAACTCCTTGGAGAGTGACATGTCGAGATTGCGAATTCCGTCGCCGCGCAGATTTGAGAAGAATCGGGGAGCATCCCCGGGGACGTTGTCGCCCGGATCTGCGAAACAATTCTGATTCAGGTAGGGCAGTCCCGACCGGGCTGCTTCATGAAAGCTGAGCCCGGTAGAGAGTTGTGAGCAGACCACGTTCGGTCGCGGATTGCCGTCGACCAGCAACCCGTTGGCATTATAAATGGCCAGCGGTTGTCCCGATTGCAGCGTGATGATGCCGTACAGCGACCATCCGCCAATGAAACCATCCAGCACCCGGCTGATACCCCTGCCAATCCAACGTTCCCGGCCGACGGGGATATCCAGAATGAAACCTGCAGTTAAACGGTGGGTGGCGTCGTTGGCGCTGATGCTATGCTCGGCTTTCAGATTATCGAGCACCTGCGGATTATCGAACTGGAGGTTGCCGATCCAGGCGTTGCGTCCCGCGGACGAATCATCAGTAGCCTTCGACAATGTGTAGTTGCCTTCGAAGCTGATGTAGTGGCTGGCGCGCTTCTGAAACCGGATTTGTAGGGAGTTGTACCAGGAATTGGCATTAAGCGTGGGCAGTCCTTCGAAGCCCCCATCGAACTGGGGGAAGGGCTCCAGCAGGAGGCCTTGCGGAATTTCAGCGTCGAGGTAACGCGAGTCCGCCACATCGGACGGCTTGAAGATAGGACTGGAGGGGCAATAGGAAGCCGGCGAGGCAACCGTGGTGAAGAAACACTGGAACGGGTTGGGCACGTTGGTATTCAAGTAATCGGACACTGCGGTGCTGTTCGGATCATGGGTGGGGTTCAGCTTGGCAACCAGGGCATTGCGCACAGCCGAAGAAATGAAATTGCGATTGCGCGTGCTGACGCCGTTGACTGGCCCTCCGGCTCCGGCCCAAGGCAGGTGCGTGCTTCGGTTTGCAGAGTAGTCCACGCCCACTACGATCTGTCCCGGAAGCATGTGCTGGATTCCCAGGTTCCACTGGTAGACCTCGGCGTTGCGCGCGACCCCGGTATCCAAGTCACTGGAATTGCTGAACCCCCACTGCGCCAACTTGCCATACGTGGTTCCCTGGGGCGGGGCCAACCCGTTTGGGAAGGGATTGCTTAGACTTGCGAATTGGGTCTGGAAATTGTCCTTCGTGAAATACATGGTGGCCGTTTTGGAGAATGATGGGCCAGCATACTGATAGTTGGTGGCCACATTCATGCCATAAAAGATACCCGCGCCGCCCCTCAGCACGGTGTTGGAGGCAAGTTGGTAGGCGAAACCGAGGCGGGGCGCAAAATTATTTCTATCCACTCGCGAGTTGCGGTCACCCGAGGTGGGGAACACACTCGTCCCGATGATGTTCCCAATCTGTCCAAACTGGGGGAATTCTCCGGAAGCATCCCGAGCCACAGGAATGCTGATGCCGGTCGAGCCGGTAAAGTTGCTGAACTGAAGCCGGTTGTGGCGTTCGCTGTAGGGTGTGCTCCACTCGTAGCGTAAGCCGAGATTGAGCGTCAGCCGGGGCGTCACTTTCCAGTCATCCTGTACGTAGAAACCAGTTTCCTTCGACTTGTCCGCCACCGCCGGAACGATGTGCAGCGAAGCCCCAAAGGGGAAACCAGTCAAAATCGTGGCAAAGGGGTTTCCCTGATTCAAATCCCCTAAGCTCGCATTGGGTTGCGAGGTAGTGACGTCACGGGAGAAATCGAAGTTTCCGGTGGGATCATCGGGTTGCCAGAAGTTGTTATAGAAGAGCCGCTGCTCTCCACCAAACTTGAGCGAATGAGCTCCCTTCACCCACTGCAGGGCAGAGGAGTAACTATATAAGCTGTGGGCAAAGTGGGTATCCACGCAGCACTGGGTGTAAATGGAGAGAAACCCGCCGTCCACGTTGATGCTCGGCACTCGGTCGAGTCCGTTGGCTGCCAGAATAGCAGGCAGGCCGACATCACTCAGCGTGGGATAGTTGTTCGTCTGGCCCGGCGCATGCACGCGATCCACACTGAAGCGGTTAGTCCACAGAAGAGTGGGAGAAACCGTCCAGTTGTACTCCAGGCCGCCATTCTGCGCTGTCGTGGGATAGATTACGCCGTCACCCAAGTCACCGTTGCCGACCACTGTCGGTGCGGTGTACTCATCATGGTGCCGGCTGTATCGGCCGGCAATCTTGTGCTTGTCGCTGATTTGATGGTCTATTTTGACATCGAATTGCCAACCCGGATCGGTACCGACTATGACCTGCCGCCAGTTGGGATCGCCGGGAGCGGCGCCAGGAATGTTCGCCTGCGGATATAGATTCAGGATCTTCTGCCCGATCGGATTAATGCTGCCGGCCGGGATCTTATTGTTGGGGAATTGGGTCCGAACGCAGGAACCACCGGAAGGAGTACAGCTAAAAGGATTGTAGATGCCGGCGTTAGCAGTGTCGGGATTAGAGGGGTCCGGCAGGTTGGCCGGGCTTTGCGAGAAGTCGCCTCGACGCTCCAGGTCGGTGGGGACTATCCCCTCCAGGTTGATGGGGTCCTGCTGCCGGACCTTTTCAAAATCCACAAAGAAAAAGGTCTTGCTCTTTTTAATAGGACCGCCCAGTGAGAAACCATACTGATCGCGCACATGGTCCGGTTTCTCGCCGCTATTGAAGTAATCGCGGGCGTCGAACGCCGCACGCTGCCCGTACCACCAGCCGCTGCCATGAAAGCTGTTTGAGCCCTGTTTCAGCAGCATGTTCAGGATCGTGCCGCCGTTATTGCCGAACTCGGCGGAAAAGCTGTTGTTCTGAACTTTGAACTCCTGCAC